>Ga0160441_100385_pt1 | contig 37315 bp, 27 predicted proteins | sample HID1971K_E1MG_FD_108260 | JGI IMG/M metagenome (GOLD analysis project Ga0160441, IMG submission 108260) | Enriched millipede-associated microbial communities from UW Madison campus, WI, USA - HID1971K_E1 MG | ecosystem: Host-associated > Arthropoda: Insects > Digestive system > Unclassified ... | reverse complement strand
TTACAGCAAGCAGCAGCTGCGGTGGGCCACCGGCGGTTTCGAGATCCTCATGACCCACAACCCGCTCTCGCCGCGACGCCGACTCAGCGGCGACCAGCGCATCCAGTACCTCGTGACCGCGACGTTCTACCTCACCGGCATCTGCCCGCTGCTGCTGCTGCTCGTGCCGCCGCTCGAGATCTACTTCGATCTGCGGCCGATGAACCTCTCCATCACGCCCCTCACCTGGGCCGCCTACTACTTCGGCTTCTACGCGATGCAGATCGTGCTGGCGTGGTTCGTCGTGGGATCGTTCCGGTGGGAGACGCTGACCCTCGCGACCGCATCGTTCCCGATCTACACGAAGGCGCTGTGGAACGTGCTCACCGGCAAAGACGTCGGCTGGCACGTGACCGGCACGGGCACCACCCGCTCGCCGTTCGATTTCGTCGTCCCGCAGATACTGTTCTTCGTCTTCCTGCTGCTGACCTCGGTCGTCGCGATAAGTCGCGACGTGCAGAACGCGCAGCTCACGCTCGCGACCGCCTGGAATGTGACCAACACGCTGATCCTGGCGCTGTTCCTGGGGGCGGCCGTGCGCGAGGCCTGGGGACGCGCGGCGGTGCCGGCCGCCGCTCCGCTCGCGGTGAGCGCCGATGCCGTGCCGCGCACGATCGTGGCGCGCCCCCTGCCGACCCCGGAGTTCATCCCGACGGAAGGGCGTGTCGCATGACGTGGGCGAGTCGTCTCAAGCTGCTGGCCGGCCTGGTCGTCGTGCTCGCTGTCGTCGCGGGCTGCACCATCGTGTTCACCCAGCGCCAGAACGCGGTACAGAGCGCCACCGCGGCGATCGAGGCCGAGACCCTCACGGTCGGGGCCGTCTATCCCGGCACCGTCGTCGACCAGCTCGTGCAGCCGGGTGACACGGTCGCCGCGGGCGACCCGATCGTGGTCGTCCGCAGCGCACAGCTCGTGCGCGATCTCGAAGAAGAGGTGATCACTGCCGGTGAGCTCGACGGCGTCGACGTGGATGCCGGGACGTACCGCATCGTCGCGACGGTCGACGGCACGGTAGACACCGTCGACACCCCCGTCGGCGACTTCATCACCGGCGGCGGCACGGCGGCGACGATCGCCCGCGCCGGCAGCCTCACGGTCGCCGCCCAGTTCGTGCTGAGCCCGCGTGACTACGGTCGCGTGGCCACAGGGGCGGCCGTCGACCTGCTGCTGCCCGACGACGACACCATCGCCGGGCACGTGTCGAAGATCGAGGTCGAGACCGTCGACGGGCAGGCGAAGGCGACGGTCACCGTCGCCAGCGATGCGCTCACCGCCGGCGCCGGCAGCGCCCTGCTGCAACCCGGCACCCCCGTCCGCGCGACGCTGCAGCTCGCAGACGACGGCCCGCTCGCCGGTGCCGGCGATGCGCTGCGCGACTTCTTGCGGAGGCTCGGCCTGTGAGGGCGACGGCGACGCTCGCCGTGCTGCTGTCGGCGGCGCTCGTCCTGTCGGCGTGCACCGCCGTCCCGGGCGCCGCGGGCGGCGCGACGGGGTCGTCCGTCGCGCCGCCGGATGCCATCTCGGCGCTGCCCGTCGAGCAGGTGTCGACCGCGACGGCGCCCCGGCTTGCCGACGGCGTGACGCCGCCGACGAGCCGCTGGTACGCGAGTCTGGCGTTCTCCGCCGATCCGACCCCCGTCTATCCGTACCCGATCGCGTTCGCGCCCCGCACCGACGGCTTCACGGTGCAGCGCCCCGCCGTCAGCGTCACGCCGACGAGCATCGCCGCACCCTTCACGGGCGGCCTCTCGCTCCCCCTCGGCGCGAGCGAGTACCGGGTCGTCCGCGGTGACGCGGTGTCGGTGACCCTCGCGTACATCGCCGGGGACTCTGCGCGCGCGCGTGTGACGCTCGCGGAGGGGTCGCCGATCGTCGCCGTCGTCGCCGAGACCGACCTCGACCTGCCGCTGCCGGGCGAGCCGCAGTCGGTCGAGGGCGGCGCGTGGACGGTCGACGTCGACGGGGTCGTCTATCTGCTCGACGCGCCCGACGCGCGCCTGGACGGTGCACGGCTGATCGTGCCGCAGGGCGCGGCGCTGCAGGTCGCGCCCCTGCCCGACGATGCCGACCCGCGCGCGTGGGCAGCGGCCCTGGGCGCACCCGTCGACGGCGCGACGGTCGCCCACGACTCCGGCGCCGACGAGGTCACGACCCGCATCGAGTACACGGGCACGGATGCCACCGTCGTCGTTCCCTTCGCAGGGCGCGAGATCGGCGGCGGCGACGCAGCGTGCGAGCTGGGCACCTACGACACCCCGTACGGCGCGGCGCCTGCGTGCGCCACGACGGCGCTGGCATGGAGCGTGCCGCGCATCGATCCGGCCGCGGAATACGACCTCTCAGCTCTCGACGACGCCGCGCGTCAGGAGCTCGCGCAGCAGGCATCCGCCGATCTCACGGGCACCCGTGAGCTCGCGAGTGACACGTACTTCGGCGGCAAGGGCCTCGCCCGGCTGGCGTCGCTGCTCGCGCTCGCCCGCGCGCTCGGTGACGACGACCTCGCCGGCGCCGCGGCCGATCGCCTGGCGACCGAGCTGCTGCCCTGGGCATCGACCGAGGGATGTGAGGCACAGAACACGCGGTGCTTCGTCTACGACGACCGCCTGCACCTCGTGGTCGGCAAGACGCCCGGCTTCGGGTCGGAGGACGGCAATGACCACCACTTCCACTACGGCTACTTCCTGTATGCGGCGGGCGTGCTCGGGACCGAGCGCCCCGACCTCGTCGACACCCTGCGCCCCGTCATGACGGCGCTCGCCGCCGACATCGCCGCCGGGTCGGGCGACGACATCGCTCCGTTGCGCGTGTTCGACGCGTACCGCGGGCACGCGTGGGCCGCGGGGCTGTCACCGTTCGCCGACGGCAACAACCAGGAGTCGTCGTCCGAAGCGGTCGCGGCATGGAACGGGCTGGCGCTCTGGGCGGAAGCGGCGGGCGACGACGCGCTGCACGACACCGCCGTGTGGTTGCTGTCGTCGGAGGCGGCCGCGGCCCGCGAGCTGTGGCTCGAACCGGAGCAGCTGCCGCCGGGCTACGCCCACACGATCGTGTCGATCAGCTGGAGCGACAAGCGCGACTACGCGACGTGGTTCAGCGCCGAGCCCTCGGCGATCCTCGGCATCCAGGCGGTGCCCCTGGGCCCCGTGACGCTCGACTACCTCGGCGGCGACCCGGAGCGGGTCGCCGAGAACGTGGCGGATGCCGGCGACACCGCCTTCACCGGCGCGCTCGGCGACTACGTGCAGGGATACTCCGCGCTGGCGGGCGCCGCAGCGGCCGACGCCGCGGCATCCGCATTCGCAGAGCGCACCGAATTCGACGACGGCTGGTCGAAGGCGCTCGCGCTCGCGTGGGTCGAGGCCGTCCGGCTGCGGGAATAGGGGACGGCCGGCGCGGCCGGCACGCGGTCGAACTCCGCAGAATCGCACGTACTCCGCACCCGATCGCGGAGGCTGATGCGGAGTTGGTGTGATTCTGCGGAGTCGATGCGCCTCGGCCCCGGGCTACCCGCGGGCGGCGCGCGCCGCCGCCGGCAGCGCCTCGATCACGCGGGCAAGCACGGCGTCGTCGTGTGCGGCGGTGACGAACCACGCCTCGAACGCCGACGGCGGCAGCGATACTCCCGCGTCGAGCATGGCGTGGAAGAACCGGCCGTAGGCGGTCGCGTCCTGCTGCTGCGCGACCGCGTAGTCGGGCACTCCCCCGACGACGGCGTCGCCGAAGAAGACGCTGAACAGCGTGCCCGCACGCTGCACGACGTGCGGCACGCCGGCATCCGTCAGCGCTGCACCGACCGCGGCAGAGAGGGTGTCGGATGCCCGTGCGAGCCTGTCGTACACCTCGCTCGTCGCGAGCCGGAGCGTCGCGAGGCCCGCCGCCACCGCGACGGGATTGCCGCTGAGCGTGCCGGCCTGGTACACCGGGCCCGTCGGTGCGAGCAGGTCGAGCACCTCGGCGCGGCCGCCGACGGCGGCGACGGGCAGCCCCCCGCCGATCACCTTGCCGAACGTGACGAGGTCGGGCGTGACGTGCTCGCCAGCCTCGGCGAGGACCTGGGCGTACCCGCCGGCCGACGCGCGGAAGCCGGTGAGCACCTCGTCGCTGATCAGCAGCGCGCCCTCGGCGCGGCACAGCCGCTCGAGGAACGTCGTGAAGCCGGGCTCGGGCGCCACGACGCCCATGTTCGCCGCCGCGGCCTCGGTGATGACTGCGGCGATGCGCCCCGGGTGTGCCGCGAATGCGGCCTCGAGGGCGGCGCGGTCGTTGTAGGGCACGACGAGCGTCTGCGCGGCGATCGCCTCGGGCACCCCCGCCGACCCGGGCAGCGCGAACGTCGCGAGGCCCGATCCGGCGGCCGCGAGCAGTCCGTCGGAGTGCCCGTGGTAGTGCCCCGCGAACTTGACGAGCAGGTCGCGCCCGGTCGCACCGCGCGCGAGCCGGATCGCCGTCATCGTCGCTTCCGTGCCCGTCGAGACCAGTCGCGCCTTCTCGACGGCGGGCACGCGCCGGACGATCTCCTCGACGAGTTCGGCCTCGGCGGGCGTCGGGGCGCCGAACGACAGCCCGCGCGCCGCGGCATCCTGCACCGCCGCCACGACGTCTGGATGCGCGTGACCGAGCAGGGCGGGACCCCAGCTCGCGACGAGATCGACGTACTCGCGCCCGTCGGCGTCGGTCACGAACGCGCCCGACGCCGAGGTCACGAACCGGGGCGTGCCGCCGACCGATCCGTAGGCGCGCACCGGTGAGTCGACGCCGCCCGGGATCACCGCGCGCGCCCGGGCGAAAAGTTCGTCGTTGCGGGTCATGCGAGCGTCCTTCCCTCGCGCAGCCACCCCGCGACCTCGAGCGCCCAATACGTGAGGATCACCTGCGCGCCGCCGCGGCGGATGCCGAGCAGAGTCTCGCCGATCGCCCGCTCGCGATCGATGAGACCCGCGGATGCCGCGTGCTCGATCATCGCGTACTCCCCCGATACCTGATAAGCCCACACGGGCACCGTCGAGAGGTCGGCGACCCGCGCGAGCACGTCGAGGTAGGGCCCGGCGGGCTTGACCATGACGATGTCGGCGCCCTCGTCGATGTCGGCGAGGGCCTCGTTCACGCCCTCGAGTCCGTTCGCGGGGTCGAGCTGATAGGTGCGGCGATCGCCCTGCAGCGTCGATTCGACGGCGTCGCGGAACGGACCGTAGAACGCCGACGCATACTTCGCCGCGTATGCGAGGATCACGACGTCGCTGCGGCCGACGGCATCCAGCGCCCGGCGGCACGCGGCGACCTGGCCGTCCATCATGCCCGACAGGCCGAGCACGTCGGCGCCGGCCTCGGCCTGCGCGACGGCCATGCGGGCGTAGACCTCGAGGGTCGCGTCGTTGTCGACCGATCCGTCGGCGGCGAGCACGCCGCAGTGGCCGTGGTCGGTGAACTCGTCGAGGCACAGGTCGGCTTGGACGGTCAGGCGCCCTGCGGCGGCGTGGGCCGCGACACGGAGCGCACGGTTCAGGATGCCGTCGGGGTCGACGGCGCCGCTGCCGACGGCGTCACGCGTCGCCGGCACGCCGAACAGCATGACGCCGCCGATGCCGGCCGCCGCCGCCTGCTCGACGACCTCGGCCAGACCGCTCAGGGGGTGCTGCGAGACGCCGGGCATGGTCGCGATCGGCTGCGGGGCGTCGATGCCCTCCTTGACGAACACGGGCAGGACGAGGCGGCGCGGCGTCAGGTCGTGCTCGGCGACGAGACGTCGCAGCGCCGGAGTGCCGCGCGTGCGGCGCAGCCGGCGATCGGGGAACGCGGTCATGAGGAGCCTTTCGGAAGCGCGTCGAGTTCTGCCAGCAGCGCGTCGACGCTCTGGGTGCGGGCGGTGTGGGCGACGGTGAACCCGATCGCCTCGGCGTCACGGGTGGTGCCGGGGCCGATCGACGCGACCCGCACCGACGGGTGCAGCGGCCCGACCTGGCGGCGCAGCTCGCGGCCGACGCTGAGAGAGGTCAGCAGCACGATATCGATCCCGCCGCTGCGCAGTTCGCGCGCGACCTGCGGTTCGAGGTCGACGCCGACGGTGCGGTACGCGATGCACACGTCGACACCGTACCCGCGCAGCTGCAGCTCGTCGCTGACCACGGCGGTCGCAAGGTCGGATCTGACGACGAGGCTGCGCCCGGTGGATGCCGGCGTGCGCCCGCGACACCACTGCGTCACGAGCGCCGCGGCCGACGACTCGCCCGCCGGCACGAAGGCCACGTCGGCGCCCGTCATCGCGATGGCGCGTGCCGTCGCGGGTCCGACCGCGGCGATCTGCGTCGCCGGAGGCACACTCACCCCGCGCAGCGCGAGCTGCTCGACGCTCGCCGCGCTCGTGACGAACAGCCACGCGTACTCGCCGGCCGAGAGCGCGGCGAACGACCGGTCGCGGGCCGCGTCGTCGCGCGGCGGCGCCGACATGACCACCGGCGCGACGATCGGATCGGCACCCCGCCGCGCGACCTCGTCGGCGACGCGACGGCCCCAGGCCCCGCCGCGCGGGATCAGCACGCGCGCACCGTCCAGCGCCCCGGCGGGGCGGGCGCCGTCAGCGCGCTCCGCCGGGGCGGCGGCGGATGCCTCGTCAGCGGGCGTCATCAGCGGCCGCTCCCGGCGAGATCGGCGAGCTCGCCCGCGCCGCGAGCGAGCAGTTCGGCGACGACGCCGGCGGCCACGGCATCCCTCCCCGCGTCGTCGACGACCGCCGCATGATCGACGACGCGCTCCACGCGGACGCTGCGGGTGCCGTCGAGCGCATACACCTCGGCGACGAGCGCGACCGTGCGGGCGGCGTCATCCGTCCCGATCGGCCGCGTTCCGGCATCCGTCGCGGCCACGAGGGACGGATGAGCGACTGCGGCATCGCCGAGGCCCACGACCCGCGCACCGATGCCGACCGGCGCCGCGCAGCCGGCTTCGAGCCGCCGCAGCACCGCACGCTCGAGCAGGGCGGTGATCGCGGAGTCGGCATCCGTCAGCGCCGCGAGGTCGGCGGCGAGCGGGTCGCCGTCGCGCACCTCGACGGCGAGCGCGCCCTGACCCGCCGAGGCCGGCCACCGGCCGTCGTCGAACAGCTCGGTGATGCGATCGATGCGCCCGATGCGCGTGAGACCCGCCTCGGCGAGGACGATCGCGTCGTACTGGCCCTCGTCGACCTTGCGCAGCCGCGTGTCGACGTTGCCGCGGATGCCGCGCACCTGCAGATCGGGACGCGCGCGCAACAGCTGCGCGACCCGCCGGGGCGAGCCACTGCCGACGACGGCGGCGTGCGGCAGATCGGCGAGCGCCAGGCCGTCACGGGCGCACAGCGCATCACGCGCGGGCGCGCGGGGCGGAACGGCACCGATCCGCAGACCCTCGACCTCGCCCGTCGGCAGGTCTTTCATGGAATGGACGACGATGTCGCAATCGCCCCGCAGCAGCGCGTCGCGCAGCGCCGCGACGAACACGCCCGTTCCGCCGAGCTGCGCGAGCGGCCCGGTGAGCACATCGCCGTCGGTCGTGATCTCGACGAGCACGACCTCGCGCCCGGTCGCCGCACGGAGCGCGTCGGCGACGGTGCCCGACTGGGTCGTGGCGAGAAGGCTCGCGCGCGTGCCGAGCCGGATCGGATCCGTCGCGGTGCCCCGCGCGCCAGTGTCGGCGCTCACGGCGCGACCCCCGCGAGTGCGGGCTGGAAGCCGAGCCGCTTGTTCTCGCAGCAGCCGGGACGGCACACGTCGTACCACGGGCCGAGCGCCGTCTCGTGCGGCCGCTCGTCCGGCGCGGTGCCCCGCAGCCGCTCCTCGATCAGGTCGACCAGACCGCTCACGTACGCCGGATGCGTCCCCGGCGTCGGCGTGCGGATGGCGGCGAGACCCAGCTCTTCGGCGGTCTCGAGCGCTTCGGTGTCGAGATCCCACAGCACTTCCATGTGATCGCTGACGAACCCGAGCGGCACGATCAGTACGGCCTTGCGTCCGCGCGCCGGCAGCTCACGCATCGCGTCGTTGATGTCGGGCTCGAGCCACGGCACCTGCGGCGGCCCCGACCTGCTCTGGTACACGAGCTGCCAGGCGCACGACGCCCCGAGCCGCGACATGATCGCCTCGGCGACCGCCGTGTGCTGCGCGACGTAGGCGCCGCCCGGCCCGAGCGAGCGCTCGGGCGGCCCGGAACGGTCGGCATCGCTGTTCGGGATGGAATGGGTCGAGAAGAGGATCTCGATCTCGTCATCGCCGAACCCGTCGGCGTGCAGGCTGGCGAGCCCCGCCGCGACACCCTCCGCGAACGGCGTCACGAAACCGGGGTGGTCGAAGAACTGGCGCACCTTGTCAATCTCGACGAGGCCGGACAGTTCCGTCGCCGCCACCGCGTCGGCGAGGTCCTCGCGGTACTGCCGGCACGACGAGTACGAGCTGTACGCACTCGTCGCGATGGCGAGCAGGCGGTCACGGCCGGCGTCGTGGGCGGCCTGCAGCGCGTCGACGACGTACGGCGCCCAGTTGCGGTTGCCCCAGTAGACGGGAACGGCGAGTCCGCGGCGGGAGATCTCGGCATCCAGCGCCGCCTTCAGCTCGCGGTTGTGCTCGTTGATCGGAGAGACGCCGCCGAAGTGCCGGTAGTGGTGCGCGACCTCTTCGAGCCGCTCGTCGGGGATCCCCCGCCCCGACGTGACGTTCCGCAGGAAGGGGATGACGTCGTCCTGCCCTTCCGGCCCGCCGAATCCGAGCAGCAGCACGGCGTCGTAGGCGACGGGCTCGGTGGCGTAAGGCTCGCCGGCACACGTCGCGGCGGAGGCGCCGGGCACCCGGCATCCCTCCGAGATCTCAGCGTGCGCGGCGCGCGGGGGCTTCGGGCGGAATGTCGGCGAGGACGCGGGCGCGGAGGCGGCGATGTTCTCGGCGGCCATCAGGCGAGCACCTCTTCCAGTTCGGCGACGCTCACGCGACGCCCGGTGTAGAACGGCACCTCTTCGCGCACGTGCCGACGGGCCCCGGTCGCGCGCAGGTCGCGCATCATGTCGACGAGATGGATGGGGTCGTCGCTCTCGAGCGGCAGCAGCCATTCGTAGTCGCTCAGGCCGAACGTCGACACGGTGTTGGCGACGACGTCGGTGAAGCGCGCACCCTTGCGGCCGTGCTCGGCGAGCATGCCGCTGCGCTCGTCGTCGGGCAGCAGGTACCACTCGTAGCTGCGCACGAAGGGGTACAGGCACAGCCAGCCGCGTGCGTGCTCGCCGCGCAGATAGCCGGGCACGTGGCGCTTGTTGAACTCGGCCTCGCGGTGCACGCCCATCGCGCTCCACTCGCACGAGAACGCGGCGAGAGTCTCGGTGCGACGCAGGCGCCGCAGCGCGGCCTGCAGCGCGGCAGGGTCTTCGCCGTGCAGCCACACCATGAGGTCGGCGTCGCCCCGCATGCCCGTCACGTCGTAGAGTCCGCGCAGCGTGACACCCGCCCCATCGAGACCGTCGACCGTCTGCTGCACGTCGGCGAGCGCGGCCGCGGTCGGCGCAAGGCGCGGCCGCGGACCGGTCAGGATCGCGAAGAGGGTGTAGCCGACGAGGTTCTCGGCGGCGGGTTCGGACTCGTGCGTCATGCGGAACTCCCAGTCGTTGCGGTATGCATCACAGTGTTCACGGCGGCGGCGGTTGCGGTGACCGTGTCGGCGGAGAGGCTCGCGAGCAGCATCGCGGCAAGATCCCGGGCGTGCGGCACGACCGAGGCGAGCCCGGTGCCCGCGACGCTCGCGCCGGCCAGATGGATGCCGAGGTGGGCGAGCTCGCCGCGGCGCTCGGGCGTGACCGGCGGCGCCGCGACGGCGTCGTCGTAGACGGCGCTCGCAGTGGCGACGACATCAGCCGTGGTGAGTGGGATGCCGGTGAGCAGCGCGATCTCTCGCGCGAGGTCGGCCGGCGTCTCGAGCCCCGGTGCGCTGCCGTCGCGCGCCGACATCCGCACGACGTGGTGGTGCGGATGGCGGTGGCCGAGCGCGTCGCCGAGCCACGGCCACTTGGCGTTCGCGTGGGTCAGCGCCTTCGCGCGCGAGGGCACGTCGGGGGCGACGATCACGCCCGACCCGACGGGGTGCTCGTCGAGGGCGCGAGAGCGGACGAGCGCCGCCACGACGCGGACGCGCTCGGCACGCGCTGCGTCGAGGGTCGTGGCGCCGGGGGCCGGGGCACCGAGGGCTGCGGCATCGAGGGTGGTGTCTGTGCGTGGGTCATCCGCCGCCGTCTCGCCGGACTCCGCCAGCACCGCCGCGGCCGCGCGCGTGCCCGTGGCCACGACGACCGCGCGCGCCGTGAAGCGGCCGGCGGTCGACTCCACGGTGACGCCCGTCGCGCCCGCGCGCACGGTGCGCACGGCGACGCCGGTGCGCACCGTGGCGCCGGAGGCCTCGGCGGCCGCGCGCAGCGCGACCGGCAGTCGCCACATCCCGCCCGCGAGGCCGGCGACGGCCGAACCGGTGCGCGAGGCCGAGGCGACGGCATCCGCTGCGGCGATCAGCGAGCCGGAGCGCTGGAACTCCTGCCACAGTGCGGGCTGCACGCGGGAGAGCCGCAGGGCCGCGGCCGGTTGCGAGTACACGCTGCGGCACAGCGGATCGACGAGCCTCGAGACGAGCTCCGGGCCGCACCGCTCGGCGACGAGGTCGGCGAGCGACGGCTCGGCGCCGTCGCCCGTGGCCGGCAGCTCGCGTTCGGCGGCGACGCGGGCGGCGGCTTCGGGGCCGAGGATCCGCACGACATCGGCGGCAAGGGGATCGGCGGGGATGCCCAGCACGGTGCGCGTCGGCAGAGGTGCGCGCACGACGTCGGCATCCGCCATCGCGGCCAGGTGCGCGCCCCCGGGCATCGGCGGGACGACCTCGATCGCGAGTTCGGCGTCGGCGATGAGGTCGGCCACGCCCGTCGTGCGCGTCGCGAACGATTCGGCGCCGATGTCGATCGCGAGTCCGTCGAGATCGCCGCGGCGCAGCAGTCCGCCGACCTCGTCGGACGACTCGAGCACCACGACCCGCCGACCTGCCCGGGCGAGCGCGTGCGCGACCGTGAGCCCCGCGACGCCGGCACCGACGACCACGACGTCGGGGCTCGGGTCGAGGGACGTCGCACTCACTCCGGCCGCCAGGCGTGGACGGTGCGCACGACCGCGCCGATCGCGTCGGGATCGGCATCCATCGGCACCCCGTGCCCGAGGTTGAAGATGTGCGCCCGCGCGGCCGTGCCGGAGCGCAGCACCGCTTCGACGGCGGCAGTGCGCGTCGGCTCGGGTGCGAAGAGGTAGGCGGGGTCGAGGTTGCCCTGCAGCGTCACGTCGCGACCGATCCGCCGCGCGGCCTCGTCGAGCGAGACGCGGTGGTCGACGCCGACGCCGTCCACGTCGGTGTCGGCCATGTCGGCGAGCAGCTCGCCCGTGCCCACCCCGAAGTGGATGAACCCGAACCGGTCGGCGAGGCCGTCACCGCGGGGAGCCGCGGCGCGACGCGCGGCGGCGAGCGCGGCACGTGAGGCCGGCAGCACCTGCGCGCGATACACGTCGGGGGCGAGCGACCCGACCCACGAGTCGAACAGCTGGCCGACGCTCGCGCCCGCATCGAGCTGAAGTGCGAGGAACGTCCCGGTGACCTCGGCGAGCCAGGCGGTGAGGTCGGCCCACGCGGCAGGGTCTTCGAGCATCAGACGCCGCGCGGCCAGATGGTCCTTCGACGGGCCGCCCTCGACGAGGTAGGCCGCGAGGGTGAAGGGGGCGCCGGCGAATCCGATCAGCGGCAGCGGCTCGCCGCGGCGCGCGCTCTCGTCGGCCAGCAGGTCGGTCGTCTGCGCGACGGCGTCGGCGACGGCCTCACCGCGCTCGCGCACGAGCGCCGGGTCGATCTTGACGGTCGCCGCGATGTCGGCGGCGGTGCGCAGAGGCTTCGCGAACACGGGGCCGCGCCCCGGCGCGATCTCGACGTCGATGCCGACGAGGTGCAGCGGCACGATGATGTCACTGAAGAACACAGCGGCATCCACCCCGTGGCGGCGCACCGGCTGCATCGTGATCTCAGCAGCCATCGGCGGGTTGAGGCACGCGTCGAGCATCGTTCCCGACGTGCGCAGCGCCCGGTATTCGGGCAGCGACCGACCGGCCTGCCGCATGAACCACACCGGCGTGCGCTCGGGGCGCTCGCCGCGCAGCGCGCGCACGAGGCGCGACGAGGCGGTGTCGTGGCTGATGAGGGGATGAGCGGATGCCGAGATGATGAGCTCCTCGCTGCGGACCGGTGTGACCGGCCGTCCGGTGCGGTGTCGGGCGATCGTGATCCCGCCCGCAGCCGGATGCGGATCAGCGCACCGGGGCGGTCGGGGGTTAATCGTTATACTAGCCGGAGCCCGCCCACCCGTCGAAAGCTTCGGAAGCCCCGTGCTCGTCTGCCTCACCGCGCATCAGCGCACGACCCCGCTCGAGTCGCTCGAGCGGCTGTCGCTGCTCGGCGACGACCTCGCACCGCAGCTCAAGGCTGCGCACGACGGCATCCGCGGCACCGTCGTCGTATCGACGTGCAACCGGTTCGAGGCCTATTTCGACCTCGCCGAGGGGTCGCCGGTGCCCGCGATGGATGCCGCGATGCAGCAGGTCGCCGACCTCACCGGCCTGCCGTTCCGCGTCGTCCGCGACACGGTCGACGTCGCGCAGGGCAATCGCGTCGCCCGGCACCTGTTCGCCGTCGCGTCGGGTCTCGACTCGGTCGCCGTCGGCGAAGACGAGATCGCCGGTCAAGTGCGCCGCGCCCTCGAGTCGGCACGCCGCGGCGGCCTCACGACCGCTCCGCTCGAGCACCTGTTCCAGCGGGCGACCGAGACCTCACGCGCCGTCAAGAACGCGACGCGACTCGGCGAGTCGGGCCGCTCGCTCGCCCGCCTCGCGATCGAGCTCGCGGGGTCGCGGTACGACGACTGGGCCGACGTGCGGGTGCTGATGGTCGGCTCGGGGCGCTACGCGGCCGCGACGCTCGCCGCCCTGCGCGACGTCGGCGCCCGCGACATCCGCGTGCATTCGCGGTCGGGCCGACGCCGCTTCGCCGACCGCGAGCATCTGCGCGCGGTGTCGACCGACGAGTACGCCGCAGAGGCGGCCGCCGCCGACGTCGTCGTCACCTGCACCTCGACGACGACCGACTACGCGCTCACCGCCGAGGGTCACGGTGCGGCGCGCAGCGGCGGCCACACGCCGCAGGTGATCGTCGACCTCGGCATGCCGCGCAACGTCGACCCCGGCGTGCGGGCGCTGCCCGGCGTCGAGCTGCTCGACCTCGAGTCCATCCGCGTGCACGCCCCGATCGACGAGTTCGCGACCCTCGACCACGCGCACGAGATCGTCGGCGCGGCCGCCCAGCGTCACGCCGTCGCGCGACGCGTGCACGAGGTCGCACCGGCGGTCGTCGACCTGCGCGGTTACGTCGTCGGTGTGCTCGGCGACGAGATCGCGCGGCTCGACTCGCGGCACAGTCAACCGGAGGTCGAGGCCGCGCTCCGGCACTTCTCGGGCGTGCTGCTGCACGGGCTCATCGCAAAGGGACACTCGCTCGCCGCCGCCGGCGACGGCGCCGCGTGGATGGATGCCATTGCTGCCGTCATCCCCGCCGCCGCGACGTCGGACGCGCCGGCGCCCGGCGCGCCCGTCGCTCCCGGTGCGCCAGCAGCTCCCGCGGGGTCGGTCGCGCCCGACCCGACCGTGGCGCCGGTTTCCGTCGTGGCGGTCGAGTCGACGGTGGTGCCTGATCCCGTTGTCGCGGTCGACGCGGCCGCGCAGCCCGACCCGGCGGAAGACGCCTGATGACCCGCGTGACGCTTCGCGAGGTCGCCGAACGCGCCGGAGTGTCGACCGCCGCCACGAGCCAGGCGCTCAACGAGCGGGGAAGCCTGCGCCCCGAGACGCGCGAGCGCATCAAGGCGATCGCCGCCGAGCTCGGCTACACGCCCAACAAGCACGCCGCGGCGCTTCGCAACGGACGGACCATGTCGGTCGGGTTCGTCATGGCCGACAGCTCGGTCGATGACGGCCGCCGCGCCCTGCAACGCGCGCAGCAGCTGCATGCCCTCGTCGCGTCGGCGGCCGAGAACGGGTTCACCGTCACGGTGCTGCCCGACTCGCGGCCCGACCTGCTGCCCGGGGCGCAGATCGACGTCCTCTACTTCCCCGACCCCGCCGACGACCGGGCGATCCTGCGGGCGGCGGCGGCGCGGGGCATCCCGGTCGTGGCGAACGACCTGTACATCGCGGGCGCGGCGGGTCTGAGCGTCCGCACCGGGTACGACGCCGCTGCCCGCGCCGCGCTGGCTCACCTCGAGCAGACCGGCGCCGAGCGGATCGGCCTGCTCGTCGACGACAGCGTGATCCCCCGCGACCAGATCGGCGAGAGCGCCTACACCGCCTGGAGCATGGTGCGCGGGCGCACCCCGCTGATCGCCCGGGTGGATGCCGGGCGGCGGCGCCTCGCCCGCGAAGTGCGCGACCTGCTCGACCGCGGCGCCGACGCCATCTTCGCGTTCTGCGAGGAAGGTCCTGAGATCTACCTGCAACTCGAGGCGACGGCGCTCGTCATCCCGCGCGATCTGCAGCTCATCGCGCTGTGCACGACCGACTGCGCCCTCAACCGACGACTCGGTGTCACGCACGTCTGCGTGCATCCCGAGCGCGCCGCGACGACGATGTTCGACGCACTCCCGACCATCGTCGGCGCCGACGGCCCCCAGGTGATCGACCTGCCGTGGGAACTCGTCGCCGGCTCGACCACGCGCTGACTCCCCGCCTCGCGCCTCACCCTCCCCACCCCGCGCCTCGGCATCCACCGCGCCCCGCGCCCTTCGTCCGTCCCGAAACGCCACCACCCGCGCCGCGCCGCCGCAACACGCGACGGACGAAACCCGCCCCACACCGGGCGCGCGTCGCCGAGCGGCCGCTCTAGGATGGCGGGATGCCTTCGCTCGGTGACGTCGTCGCGCCGCGGCGCCTCGGCATCGACTTCCGCTGGCTGCTCGCGTCGTCGTGGACGAGCAACCTGGGCGACGGCATCGCCCTGTCGGCCGCGCCGTTGCTGATCGCCTCGCTCACCTCGTCGCCGTTGCTGGTCGCCGGCGGCGCCATGATGCAGTACCTGCCGTGGCTGCTGTTCGGCCTACTCGCGGGGTCGGTCGCCGACCACCACGACCGGCGCCGCCTGGTCATGGTCGCGAACGCACTGCGGGCCGTCGTGGTCGCCGCCCTCGTCGTCTTCCTCGTCACGGGGCACGCGACGGTGTGGATCGTCCTCGCGACGGCGTTCCTCTACGGCACCGCCGAGGTGTTCGCCGACTCCGCCGGATCGACGCTGCTGCCCATGCTCGTGCGCCCCGCCGATCTCGGCATCGGCAACGCGCGCCTGCAGGCGGGATACCTCGTCGCGAACCAGCTCGCAGGGCCGCCGCTGGGCGCCTTCCTCTTCGCCGCGGGGTCGTACTGGCCGTTCGTGCTGCAGATCCTGTGCGTGAGCGCCGCCGTCCTCCTCATCTCGCGCATCGCACGCACCCCGGTGCCGCCGCGCGACGAGTCCACCGACGGCGCCGCGTCGCACCCGATCCGCGAGGGTCTGCGATGGCTGCGGCACAATGCGCCGGTGCGCACGCTCGTGCTGATCATCCTGGTGTTCAACATCACGTGGGCGGCGCCCTGGGGCATCCTCGTCCTCTACGCGACCGAGCACCTCGGAATGGGCGCGGTCGGATACGGCGCGCTCACCACGGCATCCGCTCTGGGTGGACTCGTCGGCATCGCGAGCTTCGGCTGGCTCGAGCGGCACGTCTCGTTCGCGACCCTGATGCGAGTGTGCCTGTCGCTCGAAGTGCTCATGCATCTCGGTTTCGCGCTGACCACCGTGCCGGCGGTCGCCTTCGCGATCATGTTCGGGTTCGGCGTCTACGCCTTCGTGTGGGGCACCATCTCGACGACCGTGCGGCAGCGGCTCGTGCCGCTCGGGCTGCAGGGCCGCATCGCGTCGGTGAACATGGTCGGCATCTTCGCCGGTCTCGTGATCGGGCAGCTGCTGGGTGGCCTGATCGCCCAGACCTGGGGCCTGACGGCGCCATGGTGGTTCGCCTTCGGCGGTTCGGCCATCACCCTGCTGCTCGTGTGGCGCTCGATCTCGCACATCGCGGCGGCGAAGCCCGTGCTGGAAGACGCGGCGACCAGCTCGACGACCGACGACGACGCGCCGGTGTGACGCGAATGACGGCATCCCTCATCGCGGACCCGTCATCTGCGTCCGCTCGGGGACTCGAACCGCGCGCCAGGAACCCCCTGGGGTGATCAGCCGTCGACGAGCTCGACCAGCCGTCCGCCCAGCTCATCGAGCCGTGGCACCCATGGTCCGGCCATCGCACCGCGCGCGGCGCGGGCGAACGCCTCGCCCAGGGGCGCCCATTCGCTCTCGCACACCTCGAGCGGGTCGAGCGCGAGCGCAGGATCGCCGGGCACGCGCGTCACGTACAGATCGAACAGAGCGGATGCCTCTATCACGCGTCCCACGAGCGTGAGATCCGTGGGTGCGACACGCACCCCCGCCTCTTCGGCCAGCTCGCGCGCGGCACCCTCGGCGCTCGACTCGCCCGCGAGCGCGCTGCCCGCGGGGAACTCCCACGCCAGCGGCCAGTCCTTCGCCGCGGCACGCCGCGTCAGGAGTACCTGCCCGTCGCCGCGCACGACGCAGACGGATGCCACGATGTGGAAGCTCCCCTGCGGCATGGGATCGCCGCGTCGGTGCGTCTGCCCGAGGGGTGCGCCGGAGGCATCCGTCAGATCCCACCGTTCGTCGAGTGACATCGTCAGTCCTCGAACGCGCCGTAGACCTCGAGCGTGTTCGAGGCGATCTGTGCGCAGAACTCGTCGAGGTCGACACCGAGCTCGCCGGCCATGAAGCGCATCGTGACGGGGATCATGTACGGCGCGTTGGGTCGCCCGCGCAACGGCGCCGGCGTCAGGAACGGCGCGTCGGTCTCGACGAGGATCCGTTCGCGGGGGGTAACCGCGAGCGCGTCACGCAGGTTCTGGGCGTTCTTGAACGTCACGTTGCCCGCGAACGAGAGCCAGTAGCCGCGCTCGGCGGCGATGCGCGCCATGGCGGCGTCGCCGGAGAAGCAGTGGAACACGGTGCGCTCAGGCGCCCCGACGCGTTCGAGGGTCTCGAGTACGGCGTCGTGCGCGTCGCGGTCGTGGATCTGCATCGCGATGTCGTGCTTCGTGGCGAGCGCGATGTGCGCCTCGAAGCTCTCGAACTGGGCAGGCCGGCCGCTCTCGTCGGTGCGGAAGAAGTCGAGACCCGTTTCGCCGATCGCCCGGACGCGCGGCTGGCCGGCGAGCTCGTCGATCACGGCGATGGCCTCGTCCAGCATGCCGCGCTCGGCATATGCCGGCGCCTCGTTGGGGTGGATCGCGACGGCGGCGAGGACGCGCGGGTGGGATGCCGCGGCCCAGGCCGACCAGCGACTCGAGTCGACGTCGCCCCCGGCCTGCACGACGCCGAGCACACCGACCGCGGCGGCACGGTCGAGGTGGTCGTCGAGCGCCAGCCCTTCGCCGTCCTCGATCTCGAGGTGGGAGTGGTTGTCGTAGACCCCGACCGTCAGCGGTTCGGGCGCGGCCGGATACGACACGTCGCGCGAGCCCTTCTCGCGCTGTCGTACGTACTGCGACGGATCGATCACGTCATCCATGCTCGTCCCACTTGTGGTCGTTTTGTCGGGCCCAGTTCGACCACTTCTGGGACAAGCGCTGCCCCAATGGGGACGAGGGCTGCCCCAATGGGGACGAGGCCGGGCATCCGGAGCGGAAGGGAGGTCAGGACTGCTCGACGCGCGGGAAGAGCGGGGCGAGGGCGTTCACCGAGGTGCCGGGCCGCAGAACGCCCCACGTGCCGGCCTCGCGCAGCGGCTGATCCTGCAGACGCCCGAGCGACTCGGCCGCGCCGAGGGCGATCCAGAGCTTCTCGGTCGCTTCGGGCATGATCGGCGAGAGCAGCACCGCGAGCGCCCGCAGACCCTCGGCGGCCGTGTAGAGCACCGTGCCGAGGCGCGCCCGCTGCGCATCGTCTTTCGCGAGCGCCCACGGCTCGTTGTCGGTGATGTATCCGTTGAGCGCGTCGACGATCGTCCAGATCGCCGTGATCGCCTCGTCGGGGCGGAAGCGCTCGATCGCGGCATCCGCCGCAGTCGCGGCCTCGGCCGCGATCCGCTGGATCTCGAGGTCGCGCTCGGTGTACTCGGATGCCGGCGGCACGACGCCCTCGAAGTAGCGCTCGATCATCGCGGTCGTCCGCGACGCGAGGTTGCCGAATCCGTTCGCGAGCTCGGCCTGATAGCGCGCCGCCAGGTCCTCCCACGAGAACGAGCCGTCCTGCCCGAAGGCGATCGCCGAGAGGAAGTAGAACCGGTAGGCATCCGACCCGAACACATCCGTGATCTCGGTCGGGGCGATGCCGGTGAGCTTCGACTTGCTCATCTTCTCGCCGCCGACGAGCAGCCAGCCGTGCGCGAACACCCCACGTGGCACGTCGAGCCCGGCCGCCATCAGCATCGCGGGCCAGATCACGGCGTGGAATCGCAGGATGTCCTTGCCCACGACGTGGTAGGCCGGCCACCGGCGCGCGAACTGCTCGGGGTCGGTGCCGTACCCGACCGCCGTCGCGTAGTTGAGCAGCGCGTCGACCCACACGTAGATGACGTGCGACGGGTCCCATGGCACGGTGATTCCCCAGTCGAAGGCCGACCGCGAGATCGACAGGTCTTTCAGACCCGAGCGCACGAACGAGACCACCTCGTTGCGGGCCGACTCGGGGCGCACGAAGTCGGGCTCGGTCTTGTAGAGCTCGAGCAGCGCGCCCTGGAACTCGCTGAGCTTGAAGAAGTAGTTCTTCTCCTGCAGCAGTTCGAGCGGCTTGGAGTGGATCGCGCAGACCTTGAGGCCTTCGAACGCCCCGGTGCCGTCGACGATCTCCGCTTCGGGCTTGAACTCCTCGCAGCCGACGCAGTAGAGCGCTTCGTACTCTCCCGCGTAGATGTAGCCGCGCTCGTAGAGCGTCTTGACGAACTCCTGCACGCGCTCTTCGTGGCGCGGCTGCGTCGTGCGGATGAAGTCGTCGTTGGCGACGTCGAGCGTCTTCAGCAGCGGGAACCACGATTCGGTGACGAGCCGGTCGACCCACTCCTGGGGCGTGACGCCGTTGGCGGCAGCGGCGCGCAGCATCTTCTGACCGTGCTCGTCGGTGCCGGTGAGCATCCAGGTGTCATCGCCCGCCTGGCGGTGCCAGCGCGCGAGCGCGTCGACCGCGACGGTCGTGTACCCGTGCCCGATGTGGGGCAGATCCGACGGGTAGTAGATCGGGGTCGTGATGTAGAAGGACTGGCCGGTGCTCACCCGTCGATTCTAGGTGCGCCCGGACGGGCCGACCCGCCGTGTGACGCCGCCGCGACCCCGGCTCAGGCGCTCTCGCGCACCACGAGGGTCGTCGGCAGCACGACGGGGCCGCGCGGCCGGCCGGCGATGACATCGAGCACCATGTCGACCATCGTCGACGAGATCTGCGACCACGGCTGGCGGACCGTCGTGAGCGGCGGACGGTGGGTGCCGGCGAGCCCTGAGTCGTCGAAGCCGGCGACGGCGACATCTTCGGGCACGCGCCGACCCGCGCGACGCAGCGCCTCGATCGCGCCGACCGCCATGACGTCGCTCGCCGCGAAGACCGCGTCGATGTCGGGTGCCCGCTCGAGCAGCCGCGTCATCGCGACATCGCCGCTCTCGCGCTCGTAGCTGCCCTGCTCGACGAGATCGGGGTCGAACCGGTCGCCGAGCTCTTCACGGAACCCGACCAGGCGGAAGCGACCGCCCGGGGTGTCGTTCGGTCCGGTGATCAGGGCGATGCGTCGGTGTCCGCGATCCATCAGGTAGCGCGTCATCATGCGCGCCGACCCGATCTCGTCGACCGAGACATTGGGCACGGCCGCCGCCTCGCCCAGCGGGATGCCGGTGCAGACGGTGGGGATGCCGGCCGCCACGAGCGACGCGAGCAGCGAGTCGGACTCGTGCGACGACACGAGCAGCACGCCGTCGACGTGACCGGCGCGCACATAGCGTTCGACGTTGGCCTGCTCTTGCACCGTGTCGGCGATGAGGAGGACGAGCGTCATCGAGCGTTCGGCGAGCGCCTCGGTCGCCCCGCGCAGCAGCAGCGCGAACGTCGGGTCGGAGAACAGCAGGTGCTGCGGCTCGGTGAGCAGGAACGCGAGCGACCCCGACCGTCCGGTCGCGAGGCTGCGGGCGGCGTGGTTGGTGGTGTACCCGGTCGTGCGGATCGCCTCTTCGACGGCGGCGCGCGCTTCGGGCGACACCCAATGCCCGCCGTTGATCACCCGCGACACCGTCCCGTGCGAGACGCCGGCGACTGCCGCGACGTCGCGGATGGTCGGTTTGCGGGTGCTGTCGGTGGATGCCACGGAGAGGACTCTACTCGCCGCGCAGTCCTCTCATAGCGCGTGATACCACGGTCCGACCACAACGCCTGGGACCGGTCACAGTTCGGTAACGAACCACATCTGATCCCGGCGACGCCGCCTAGACTCAGGTCGTAGCTGTGACCGGTCACAGCCTCGAACTCGGACGATGAGGAACCGAACGCCATGAGCACGACGCTCCCCCACACCCCGCACGGCGTGGCTGCGCAGAATCGTCGTGACCTCGATCTCGGCCTGGGCGGCATCGCCTACGGCGGCGACTACACCCCTGAGCAGTGGCCGCGCGAGGTGTGGATCGACGACATCGCCCGGATGCGCGAAGCCGGCGTCAACCTCGTGAGCATCGGCATCTTCGCGTGGGGGCTGCTCGAGATCCGCGAGGGCGAATTCGACTTCGGCTGGCTCGACGAGGTCATCGCGCTGCTGCACGACGCGGGCATCCGCGTCGATCTCGGCACTCCGACCGCCTCGCCACCCGCGTGGTTCTTCGCGAACCACCCCGACGCCCGCGTCGTCACCCGCGACGGGGTCACGCTCGGATTCGGCGCGCGCGGCATGGCATCCCACTCCTCACCCGCCTACCGCGCCGCCGCGGTGCGGATCGCGACCGAGCTCGCGAAGCGCTACGGCGACCACCCCGCCGTCGTGCTCTGGCACGTCCACAACGAGTACGGCGTGCCGGTCGGCGAAGACTACTCGGACAATTCCGTCGCCGCGTGGCGACGGTGGCTGCAGGAGCGCTACGGATCCCTCGATGCGCTCAACGCAGCATGGGGGACGGCCTTCTGGGGCCAGCACTACGAGCAGTGGGAGCACGTCGGCGCTCCGGCTGCCGCGCCGAGCGTCGTGAACCCCGCGCAGCGGCTCGACTTCGCGCGCTTCACCGACGACCAGCTGCGCGCCTGCTTCATCGCCGAGCGCGATGCGATCCGCGCGCACAGCGACCGGCCCATCACGACCAACTTCATGGCCAACCAGCACGGCGGCTGCGACCTGTGGAAGTGGGCGGCCGAGGTCGATGTCGTCTCGGACGACCACTACCTGTGGGCCGCCGACGACGAGGGTGAGATCGGTCTCGCGATCGCGGCCGACCTGACTCGCTCGGTCGGCGGCGGCGCGCCGTGGATCCTCATGGAGCACTCGACGTCTGCCGTCAACTGGCAGCCGCGCAACATCGCCAAGCGCGCCGGAGAGATGGCGCGCAACTCCCTGTCGCACCTCGGCCGCGGCGCCGACGGCATCCTCTTCTTCCAGTGGCGCGCATCGCGGTCGGGCGCCGAGAAGTTCCATTCCGCGATGCTTCCGCACGCGGGCACCGGCTCACGCGTCTTCCGCGAGGTCACCGACCTGGGGGCGAAGCTGCAGGCGCTCGGCGAGGTGCGCGGATCACGCGTGCACGCCGACGTCGCGATCCTGTGGGATTTCGAGTCGTTCTGGGCGCAGGACCTCGAGTGGCGCCCCAGCGACGACCTCGACCACGCCGAACGCATCCGCGCGTTCTACGAGCGGCTCTGGCGCGATGGCGTCACGGTCGACTTCGCCCTGCCCGGGCACGACCTGTCGGGCTACAAGCTCGTGCTCGCTCCGGCGCAGTATCTGCTGACCGCGGCGGATGCCGACAACCTCACCTCGTACGTCGCCGGCGGCGGCACGCTCGTGGTGTCCTACTTCTCCGCCGTCGTCGACGAGAACGACGCCGTGCACGCCGGCGGGTTCGCCGCGCCGCTGCAGAGCGCGCTCGGCATCCGCGTCGAAGAGCACCTGCCGCTGCGCGCCGGCGTGCGTCACGACGTCGAATTCGGCGGCACGCACCTGCGCACCGACGTCTGGCAGGAAGACCTCGTGCCGGTCGGCGCCGAGGTGCGCGGCACCTACCTGGGTGGCCCCGCGCAAGGCGGTGCGGCGATCACCCGCCATGCGCACGGCGCCGGCAGCGGCTGGTACATCGCGACCCGGCCCGACGCCGAGGGTCTCGCCGCGGTCATGACAGAGGTGTATGCGGATGCCGGCATCCGCCCCGCCGGTCACGCCGCGGGCCTCGAGGTGATCGTCCGCCGGGGCGACGAGGCCGACTTCACGATCGCGATCAACCACACGAACGAGACCGCATCGTTGCAGATTTCGGGGACGGACCTGATGACACAGACCGTCGCCGAGGGCACGCTGGAGGTGCCGGCCGGCGACGTAGCCGTCGTCCGCACCCCGCACACAGCCCCGGAGGGCGATCACCCGTGACCGCCCCCACCACGCCCGCAGGAGCGATCCTGCGGGCACCGCACTGAAATCCACACCAAGACGCAAGATCCACCAAGGAAGGAAAATCCATGCGCAAGATGGGAATCGGCATCGCGGCCCTCGCGAGCGCCACTCTCCTGCTGGCGGGCTGCTCCGGCAGCTCGACCCCGGAGTCCACCGAGTCCGGCGACGCGATCGACGCGAGCGGCGTCACGCTCACGATCTGGACCGACGCGAACCGCAAGCCCGCCATCGAGGCGGCGGCGAAGACGTTCGAGGAGGAGACCGGCGGCAAGATCGAGCTCGTCCAGAAGAACTTCGAAGACATCCGCAACGACTTCATCAACCAGGTGCCGACCGGCAACGGTCCCGACATCACCGTCGGCGCGCACGACTTCCTGGGCTCGTTCGTCGAGGCCGGTGTCATCGACACCGTCGACCTGGGCGACGCCGCCGACCAGCTCGAGCAGGTCGCGATCGACGCGTTCACCTACGACGGCCAGGTGTACGGCTTCCCGTACGCCCTCGAGTCGATCGCGCTCATCCAGAACACCGACCTGGTCGGCGAAGACGCCCCCGCCACGTGGGACGACATGATCGCCAAGGGTGTGGCGTCGGGCGCCGAGCGTCCGTTCGTCATCAACACGGCGCTCGAGACGGGCGACGCGTACACGATGTACGGCTTCCAGACGTCGTTCGGCGCCCCGGTGTTCGTCCAGGACGCGTCGGGCTCGTACACCTCTGAGGTCGGCATGGGCGGCGACGCCGGCAACGCGTTCGCCGCGTGGCTCGGCGCCAACGGCCAGACCGGCACCGGCTACATCTCGACGACCGTCGACTACGACATCAACAACGAGCTGTTCGCCTCGGGCAAGGCCGCGTACACGGTGCAGGGTCCGTGGGCCATCGAGGCGCTCACCGCGCAGGGCGTCAACATCAAGGTCAACCCGATCCCGTCCGCGGGTGGCGAGACCGCAGCGCCGTTCGTCGGCGTGCAGGGCTTCTACGTGAGCTCGCAGAGCAAGAATGCGCTCGTCGCGCAGCAGTTCCTGACGCACTACCTCGCCACTGACGAGGCGCAGCAGGCGCTCTACGACGCCGACCCGCGTCTGCCCGCCTGGAAGCCCGTCGCCGAGAAGGTCGCGGCCGACCCCGTCGTCGCCGGCTTCCTCGCCTCGTCGGCTGCCGGCGTGCCGCAGCCCTCGATCCCCGAGATGGGTTCGGTGTGGGACCTCTGGAACGCCGCTCAGGTGCAGATCATCAAGGGTGCCGACCCGGCGTCGACGTGGACCAAGATGGTCTCGGACGTCCAGGCAGCCATCGGCTGATCCGCGCGTCCCGGGCGTGGGGCCTCGCCCCACGCCCGGGACACCGCTCCCAACGAAGGAGACAGAGATGTCATCGCCGCATGACACCACGGGCACCACCACCGAGGCGACCCCGCCGACGCCCGCCGCACGCCGCGCCGCACTGCCCGAGCCGCACGGACGTCGATGGAACGGTCTGGGCTGGGGCTTCCTGGTGAAGCTCGCGATCATGGCCGTGATCAACGCTTTCGGCCTGCTCGGCATCGTCGCGGCGTACCGCGCCGAGTCGTGGGTGATCCTCGCGGTCGCGGTGCTGCTGCTCGTCGCGGCCGACATCGTCTACTTCACCAAGCGCGCGCTGCCGCTGAAGTACCTGCTTCCCGGTCTCGCGTTCCTGCTGATCTTCCAGGTGTTCATCTTCGCGTACACCGCCTACATCGCCTTCACCAACTACGGCGCCGGCCACGTCGGCACCCAGGAGCAGGCCGTGCAGGCCGCGCTCATCCAGGGCGAACGGCTCGTCGAGGACTCGGAGCGCTACCCGCTCTCGGTCATCGAGCGCGGCGGCGAGTACGGTCTCGCGATCAACGACGACGGCGACATCCGCGCCGGCTCGGCCGAGCAGCCGCTCGAAGTCGTCGGCGAGACATCCGACTCCGGCGCTCCCGCCGAGGTCCCCGGCTGGACCGTCCTCTCGGTCAACCAGATCCTGAGCCTCCAGAGCGAGATCACCGCCCTGCGCGTCCCGGTCTCCGACGACCCCAACGACGGGTCCCTCCGCACCCGCGACGGCTCGACCGGCACGATCTACGTCTCGACCATGGCGTGGGACGAGCAGGCCCAGACGATCACCGACAGCACGACGGGCACGGTCTACCACGCGACGGACGCCGGAACGTTCACGTCGGAGGACGGCGAGAGTCTGCCGGCCGGCTGGATGGTGCACGTCGGGTTCGACAACTTCCAGCGCCTGTTCACCGACTCGTCGCTCGTCGAGCCCCTCGCACTGGTCACGGTGTGGACGTTCGCGTGGGCGTTCCTCTCGGTCGCGGTGCCGTTCGCGATCGGCCTCGTGCTGGCGATCATCTTCAACGACGAACGCCTCCGCGGGCGCAAGGTCCTCCGGACCCTGTTCATCCTCCCGTACGCCTTCCCCGCCTTCATGTCGGCCCTGCTGTGGCGCGGCATGTTCAACTCCGAGTTCGGCGTCATCAACGACGTCTTCTTCGGAGGCGCGAACATCGACTGGCTCGGCGATCCCTGGCTCGCCCGGTTCGCCGTGCTCTTCGTCAACGTCTGGCTCACGTTCCCGTACTTCTTCCTCGTGTGCACGGGCGCCATCCAGGCGCTGCCGGCCGACGCGCTCGAGGCCGCCGAGATCGACGGCGCCGGCAGGTTCCGTCAGCTGCGGTCGATCATCCTCCCGCTCGTCCTGGTCGCGACCGCGCCGCTGCTGATCTCGTCGTTCGCGTTCAGCTTCAACAACTTCACGATCATCTACATGTTCAACAGCGGCGGGCCCGCAATACCCGGGGCGCCGTACACACTCGGCTACACCGACATCCTGATCTCCGCGATCTGGGACATCTCGGGCATCAACGGCGGCAAGGCCGACTACGGCCTCGCCAGCGCCCTGTCGATCATGGTGTTCATCGTCGTGGCCGTGATCTCCACCATCGCGTTCCGTCAGACCAAGAAGCTCGAGGAGTACCAGTGATGAGCACTGCGACCCACACTCCGTCATCGCGCGACGCCCGCGCCGCGGTCCGCGTCGACCCGAGCCGTCGCGGCGCGGTCCGCAAGCGCTGGGCCCTCGAGGTCGGCTGGAAGTACCTGCTGGCGATCGTCGTCGTCTTTTACGCGATGTTCCCCCTGGTGTACATCCTGTCGGCCTCGCTCAACCCGAATGGATCCCTTGCGGCATCCAACGCCCTGTTCTCGATGTTCGACTTCTCGAACTACGCCGATCTCTCCGCCACGCGGTACTGGACCTGGTACGGGAACACCCTGATCGTCGGCATCTCGGCGGCGATCGGTGCGGTGCTCATGGGCGCCGCCGCGGCCTACGCCTTCTCGCGATTCCGCTTCACGGGGCGCCGCGTGGGGCTCACGAGCCTGCTGATCATCCAGATGTTCCCGCAGGCGCTCGCGTTCGTGGCCATCTTCCTGATGCTGCTGGCGATCGGCGACGTGTTCCCCGTGCTGGGCCTCAACTCGAAGGTCGCGCTGATCTGCATCTACCTCGGCGGCGCGCTCGGGGTGAACACGTTCCTGATGTACGGCTTCTTCAACACGATTCCGCAAGAGCTCGATGAGTCGGCGAAGATCGACGGCGCCACGCACGCGCAGATCTTCTGGCGGATCATCATGCCGCTGGTCACGCCGATCCTCGCCGTCGTGGGGCTGCTCGCGTTCATCGCCGCCTTCGGCGACTACATCATCTCCAAGATCGTGCTCGTCTCCGAAGACAACTGGACGCTCGCGGTCGGCATGTACCAGTGGGTGTCGAACCAGCTCGCCAGCAACTGGGGCCTGTTCGCCGCCGGAGCGATCCTCGCATCGCTGCCCGTGCTCATCCTGTTCCTCACTCTGCAGCGCTACATCGTGGGCGGCCTCACGGCCGGCTCGGTCAAGGGCTGAGCGACGCGGCGCCGATCAGCGCGCCGCGAGCGCGGCCTGGTACAGGTCGCGGCTCGACAGCCCCGTCTGCGCGGCGACTTCGGCGGCGGCATCCTTCAGACGGATGCCGTCGCCGACCAGTCTCTGCACGTGGGCGAGCGCGTCGTCGGGCGACACGCTGCGCGCCGGGGCTCCCCCGACCACGACGACGATCTCGCCGCGCACGCCGCCCTCGGCCCAGCCCGCGAGCGCACCGAGCCCGTCGCGGACGACCTCTTCGTGCAGCTTCGTCAGCTCACGGCAGACGGCGCCCGGGCGGTCGGCGCCGAACGCCTCGGCCATCGCGGCGAGCGTCTCGGCCAGGCGCGACGGCGCCTCGAAGAAGACCATGGTGCGCGGCTCGCCGGCGAGAGCATCCAGCGTGCGACGCCGATCCCCCGGCTTCCGGGGCAGGAAGCCCTCGAAGGTGAACCGGTCGGTCGGCAGCCCCGCGACCGCGAGCGCCGTCACGACGGCGCTCGGGCCCGGCAGGGCGGTCACCGTGACCCCCTGCGCGACCGCTTCGGCGACGAGCACGTAGCCGGGGTCGCTGACCGTGGGCATCCCCGCGTCGCTCAGCACCAGCAGGTCTTCATCACGGGCGCGGGTGACGAGCTCCGCAGCGCGATGCTTCTCGTTGTGGTCGTGCAGGGCGAGAAGCCTCGGACGATTCTCGATGCCCAGAGCCTGCAGCAGCCGCACCGCGGTGCGGGTGTCTTCCGCGGCGATGACGGTCGCCGCCTCGAGCGCCGCGACCAGCCGCGCCGAAGCGTCCCCGAGATTGCCGATGGGGGTCGCCGCGAGGATGATCACCGCCCCAGCATAGGCTTGAGCGCGTGACGACCACCGACGCTCCGCTGCTGCCGCAAGAGCGCGCGTCCCGCTACGACCTGTGGCGCGGTCGCGTCGCCCACGAACCTCGCCTGCAGCGTCTCTACGGCTGGCTCGCGCCGACCCTCGTGACCCTGCTCGCGGCGATCCTGCGGCTGTGGAATCTGGGGCATCCGCACTCTCTCGTCTTCGACGAGACGTACTACGTGAAGGATGCCTGGAGCCAGTGGGTCCTCGGGTACGCCGCGAAATGGCCCGACGGCGCCGACGCCCGGTTCGCCGCGGGTGAGACCGACATCTTCCTGACCGATCCGAGCTTCGTGGTGCACCCGCCGCTCGGAAAGTTCCTGATCGGCGTCGGCATGGCGCTGCTCGGGCCGGACAGTTCGGTCGGGTGGCGCATCTCGGCGGCGCTGTTCGGCACGGCGTGCGTGCTGGTGCTCTATTTCTTCGCGAAGGCGCTGACCCGTTCGATCGTGTTCGCGACGGTCCCCGCGTTCCTGCTCGCGATCGACGGACTCGGCATCGTCATGAGCCGCGTCGCGCTGCTCGACATCTTCCTCACCTTCTTCGTGCTGCTGGCGTTCTGGTTCGCGGTGCTCGACCGCGGGCGGCACCTCGATCGACTCGCGGCCGCGACCGTCGCCCGCGAGGTCGATGGCCGGCCGCCCGCGTGGGGTGCGATCCTCTGGAACCGGCCGTGGGTGATCGCCGCCGGCGCGGCAGCGGGCGCCGGGGCCGCCGTCAAGTGGTCGGGTGTGTGGGTGCTGGCTGCGATCGGGCTGTACCTCGTCGTCACCGACGCCCTCGAGCGCCGCCGCCTCGGCGTGACGTTCTGGCCGACGGATGCCGTGCGCCAGGGCATCGTCTCGTTCGTGCTGCTCGTGCCGGTCGCGTTCGTCGTGTACCTCGCCTCATGGACGGGCTGGCTGCTCAGCGACGGGGGCTACGACCGCCACAGCGCCGACGCGAGCCCCGCCAGCGGACTGTTCGCGTGGGTGCCACTCCCGCTGCAGAGCCTGTGGCGGTACCACGAGACGATCTACGGATCGATGACCGGCATGACCTCGCCGCACGGCTACGAGAGCCCGGCGTGGCTGTGGCCGCTCTTGTGGCGACCGACGTCGATGTACGCGGGAGCGACGGCCGACGGCCAGAACGGCTGCACGGGCGGCGGCGCGGGCTGCCTCGACATCCTCTACAGCATGCCGAACCCGCTGCTCTGGTATGCGAGCGTCGCGGCAGCGGGGTACCTCGTCTACCGTTTCGTCGTCGCCCGCGACTGGCGTCACGCGGTGATCCTCGTGGCGATCGCGTCGACCTGGCTGCCGTGGCTGATGTACCCCGAGCGCACGGTGTTCCAGTTCTACACGATCGTGATGTGGCCGTTCCTGCTCGTCGCGCTCACGTTCGCGCTGCGCGCGATCGCGGGGCCGGCGCATGCGGGCGCCGACCGCCGCACCGCCGGTCAGCGCGTCGTGGCCGTGTTCCTGATCGTCGCGATCGTGCTGGCGGCGTTCTGGTACCCGCTGTGGTCGGCCACGCAGGTGCCCTACGACTTCTACCGCCTGCACAACTGGATGCAGGGCTGGGTGTAGCCCGCGGCGCGCGCGGCGCGCTCGGAGGGTGCGTCAGACGACCTCGTCGGGGTGCGCCGACACTCGGCCGCCGCGCTCGAGGGCGGTGATCGCGGCCTGCTCCGCTTCGGTCAGCTCGAAGCCGAAGAGGTCGAGGTTCTCGCGGATGCGCTCGGGGTTGTTCGACTTCGGGAACACGATGTAGCCCTGCTGCAGGTGCCAGCGGAGCACGACCTGCGCGGGCGTGACGCCGTGCGCGGCCGCAGCCTCTGCGACGGGCGCCTCGTCGAACAGCGGGTACTTTCCCTGGCCGAGCGGGCCCCATGCCTCGATCAGGATGCCGTGGTCGTGCGCGAACGACGTCACATCGCGCTGCTGGTAAGCCGGGTGCAGCTCGATCTGGTCGACCGCGGGGGTCACGCCGGTTGCGTCGATGAGCTCCTGCAGATGCTCGGGCAGGTGGTTCGAGACGCCGATGCTGGTCGCCGAGCCGGCATCCCGCAGCTGGATCATCTTCTCCCACGCGTTGACGTAGTGGCCGTGCACGGCGGCCGGCCAGTGCGAGAGATAGAGGTCGACGCGGTCGAGCCCCAGCTTGTCGAGGCTCGTGGCCAGCGCGGCGAGCGGCTTGTCACCCGACTGCTGGTCGAACCAGAGCTTCGTCGTGATGAACAGCTCGTCACGCGCGATGCCGCTCGCGGCGATCGCGCGACCCACGCCCTCTTCGTTTCCGTAGATCGCGGCGGTGTCGATGTGGCGGTAGCCGGCTTCGAGGGCATCCGACACGATCCGCTCGGTCTGCGCGGGGTCGACCTTGAAGACGCCGAAGCCGAGCTGCGGGATCGTGTGGCCGTCGTTGAGGGTGAGGGTGGGGATCGTCATGACTCCAGCCTAGGCAGGTCGACGGATGCCGCGACCCGGATGCCGGCACGGGGCCGACGGTCGATACGATGGAGGGCTATGCCCTCCCCCGAACCCCGCATCTCGTACCCGCCGGAGCTGCCCGTCAGCGCCGCGCGCGACGAGATCGCGCGCGCGATCGAGGGCCACCAGGTGGTCATCGTCGCGGGTGCCACAGGATCGGGGAAGACGACGCAGCTGCCGAAGATATGCCTCGAACTCGGTCGCACCAGGATCGCGCACACGCAGCCGCGCCGGATCGCCGCGCGGACGATCGCCGAGCGCATCGCGCACGAACTCGAGGTGCCGCTCGGCGGGGCCGTCGGCTACAAGGTGCGCTTCACCGATCAGGTGTCGGCCGACACGAAGATCGCGCTCGTGACCGACGGCATCCTCCTCAACGAGATCCACCGCGACCGGCTGCTGCGCCGCTACGACACGATCATCGTCGACGAGGCGCACGAGCGGTCGCTCAACATCGACTTCCTGCTCGGCTACCTCGCACGGATCCTGCCCGAGCGCCCCGACCTCAAGATCATCATCACGTCGGCGACGATCGACCCCGAGAGCTTCGCGAAGCACTTCGCCGATGCGGGCGGGGTGCCCGCCCCCATCGTCGAGGTGTCGGGCCGCACCTACCCGGTCGAGATCCGCTACCGCGCGCGCTCCGCCGCTCCCGCGTCCACATCCGTGGAGAATCCGGACGACACCGGTCGCCACGCCGAGCCGCGCAGCCGGCCGGCGCAGAATGCCCGGGGTTCGGAGTCGGACGACGGCGACGACATCGACGCCCTGCTCGCCGCCCTCCGCGAACTCGACCGCGAGTCTGCGGGTGACGTGCTCGTGTTCCTCCCGGGCGAGGCTGAGATCCGCGACGCGACCGATGCGGTGCGCGGCATGTACGCGAGCGACGCCCGGCCCACCGAGGTGCTGCCGCTGTACGGCCGGCTGTCGGCAGCCGAGCAGCACCGGGTCTTCGAGCCCTCCCGCATCGCCGGGGTCCGGCGCCGCATCATCCTCGCGACGAATGTCGCCGAGACGAGCCTCACGGTCCCCGGCATCCGCTATGTCATCGACGCCGGCACAGCGCGGATCTCTCGCTACAGCGTGCGCTCGAAGGTGCAGCGGCTGCCGATCGAGGCGATCTCGCAGGCATCCGCCCAGCAGCGCTCGGGCCGCGCCGGCCGCACGTCGGACGGCATCGCGATCCGCCTGTACGCCGAGGACGACTTCGACGCGCGACCCGAGTACACCGAGCCCGAGATCCTGCGCACGTCCCTCGCCTCGGTGATCCTGCAGATGCTGGCCCTCGGCTTCGGTGACATCGAGGAGTTCCCGTTCCTCACCAAACCCGACAGCCGCGGCGTGAAGGCGGCCTTCGAGCTGCTGACCGAGTTGCGCGCGGTCACCCCCGAGCGGCGCCTGACGAAGATCGGCCGCGAGATCGCCCGCCTGCCGATCGACCCCCGGTTCGCCCGCATGCTGATCGAGGCACGACGTCTGAGCGTGAGCGCGCCGGTGCTCGCGATCGTCGCCGGCCTGTCGATCCAAGACGTGCGCGAGCGCCCCAGCGCCGACGAGTCGCCCGGCGCACGTGAGGCCGCCGACCGTCTGCACGCGCGGTTCATCGACCCGACGAGCGACTTCCTCACGTTGCTCAACCTGTGGAACCACCTGCAGGAGCAGCAGCGCGACCTCGGCTCGAGCGCCTTCCGGCGGCTGTGTCGATCCGAGTACCTCAACTATGTACGGGTGCGGGAATGGTTCGACGTGCATCGGCAGCTGCGTCAGCTGAGCGGAACGAAGGATGCCGCCGGTACGGCGACGGCTGATCCCGCCGCCGTCCACCGCGCGATCTTGTCGGGGCTGCTCTCGCACATCGGAATCCTCGACACCCGCTCGCTCGGCAAGACGAAGCCCGGTGACAAGCGCACGCCTCTCGCGCAGTACCGGGGCGCGCGCGGCGCGAGCTTCGCGATCTTCCCCGGCTCGGCCTTGCGCAAGGCGTCGCCCGACGCGGTCATGGCCGCCGAGCTCGTCGAGACCGCCCGCCTGTTCGCGCGGACGGTCGCCGTCATCGATCCGGCCTGGGCCGAAGAGCTCGCCGGCGACCTCGCCCATCGCACCCTGAGCGACCCGCACTGGTCGAAGGATGCCGGCGCTGCGGTGGCGGCCGAGAAGGTCACCCTGTTCGGCGTCGAGATCATCCCGCGCCGGCGTGTGCAGCTCGCGCGCATCGATCGCGAGCAGGCGCGCGAGCTGTTCCTGCGTCACGCGCTCGTCGACGGCGAGTGGACGACGCACGACCTGGACAAGCGTCTAACCGCGTTCGAGCGGCGTAACGCCGATCTGCGCCGCCGGCTCCAAAAGGTCGAGGAGCGGGAGCGTCGCCGTGACATCCTCGTCGGCGATGAGGCGGTCTACGCCTTCTACGATGCGCGGATCCCCGCCGATGTGTTCGACGTCCGCTCGTTCGAGAAGTGGTGGCGCGAGAGCTCGAGCCGCACGCCGCGGCTGCTCGAGATGACCGAGGACGATCTGCTCGAAGGTTCCGCCCGCTCCGACGAGCGCGACTTCCCGATGCGGTGGCGGCAGGGAGACCAGGTGCTCTCACTCGCGTACCGCTTCGAGCCCGGGGCGCCCGACGACGGGGTGAGTGTCGTCGTGCCGCTCGCGCTGCTCGCCCAGCTCGACGACGACGGCTTCGATTGGCAGGTGCCGGGCCTGCGCAGCGAGTTGATCACGGCGCTGTTGCGCGCACTGCCCAAGAGCATCCGCCGGCACGTCGTCCCCGCCGCCGACTGGGCGCAGACCCTGGGCGACGAGCTCTCCGGTGCCGGGCCCGAGTCGCACGAGGGCCGGCCGCCGCAGTCGCTGCGGGCGGCGCTCGCATCGCGGATCCAGCGGGTCGCGAACCAGCCGGTCACGGCATCCGATTTCGAGATGGAGCGCGTGCCGGCGCACCTGACGCTCACCTTCCGCGCCGTCGACGCGCGCGGCCGCACCGTAGGCACGTCCCGCGACCTCGCCGATCTGCAGGATCGGCTCGCCGCTCGCGCGCGCGAGCAGGTGGCACGCGCCCTCACCACAGCACCCGGATCGGCATCCACCCGCCCCCCTCGTCCCACAAATGGTCGTTCCGACACTTCCGAAACAGCCACAAGTGGGACACCCTCCACCGCAAGTGGGACAGCCCCCGCCCCGAGTGGGACAACGTCAGCGGGTGCGGGTGCGGGTGAGGGTGGGGGTGCGGCGCTCGAGCGCGGCGGGCTCACCACGTGGGATCTCGGGACGCTCCCCGAAGTCGTCGACACCAGGGTCGCCGGCGGGGTCGTGCGCGGGTACCCGGCGCTCGTCGATGAGAAGGACTCGGTCGCGCTGCGCATCGAGGCGACACCCGAGCGCGCGGCGCGGCTCACGCACGCCGGCATCCGCCGGCTGATGCTGCTCGCCGTGCCCTCACCCGCGGCGTACGTGCTCGACCACCTCACCTCGGCGGAGAAGCTCGTGCTCGCGACCTCGCCGTATCCGTCGGCGAAGGCGCTCATCGAAGACGCCCGTGTCGCCGTCGCCGACGCCGTCATCGCCCGGCACGGGGGCGGCGCCGCCGGCATCCGCACGCCCGAGCGGTTCGCGGCTGTGCGCGACGCGTTCTCGGCCGCCGTCGTCGACGAGCTGTTCCAGGCGGTGTCGCTCACCGCTCGCATCCTCACCCTGCAGCGCGACGTCGAGCGCGCCGTCAAGGCGCAGAACTCGATGACGCTGCTCGCCGCGCTCGGCGACGTCAAGGCCCAGCTCGCCGGCCTCGTGTTCCCGGGGTTCGTCTCGCGCACCGGTCTCGCCCGCCTGCGCCACCTGCCGCGCTACCTGCAGGGTGCCCTCGAGCGCGTGAGGCAGCTCGCCGACAATCCGGGACGCGACCGGCAGCGGATGAGCGAGTTCGAGCGTGCCGCGGCGCTGTACGCGGATGCCGGGGGCACGGTGCCGCTGCCGGCCGGTGCCGACGCCGCGCTCGACCGCGCGCGCTGGCTGCTCGAGGAGTACCGCGTCAGCCTGTTCGCCCAGCAGCTCGGCACGGCCGAGCCGGTGTCGTTGCAGCGTGTGATGAAAGCCCTGTCGGGCAATGAGTAGCCGCGCAGCGCGTCCACCCGACACAACGTGCGGTTAACTCGAGGTATGAGCACCGCCATCGCGTACACCGAGTTCGGGGGGCCCGAGGTCCTCACCGTCATCGACATCGATGCGCCGGCCGTCGACGCCGGCCACGTCGCCGTGCGCGTCGAGGCCGCCGGCATCAATCCGCTCGACCACAAGCTGCGCTCGGGCACGCGCGTCTCGCCCCCGATCACCGAGCCGCGCCGCCTGGGCTTCGACGGCGCCGGCATCGTCACCGCCGTGGGAGAGGGTGTCGAGGGCTACCGCGTCGACGACGCGGTCGTCGTCTTCGGCGCGCCCGGCGTCTACGCGACCGACATCGTCGTGACGCCCGCGCAGCTCGCCGCCCGCCCGCCGCACGTGAGCGCGGCCGAAGGGGCGGCGCTGGGCATCCCGATCGGAACCGCGTATCAGACCGTCCGCTCGCTGGCGATCGGCCCGCGCGACACCGTCCTCGTGCACGCCGGTTCGGGGTCGGTCGGCCAGGCGGTCATCCAGTTCGCCGTGCTGGCCGGCGCCACCGTGCTCGCCACGACGAGCGACCGCCGCGCCGACCGCGTGCGCGCTCTCGGCGGGGCGCCGCTGCCGTACGGACCCGGAGTGGTCGACCGCGTACGCGAGCTCGCGCCTGACGGCATCACGGTCGCGATCGACCTCATCGGCACCGACGAGGCGCTCGCGCAGTCGATCGAGCTGCTGCCCGACAAGACCCGCATCGCGACGCTCGTGCGCGGCGCCGATGCCGCAGGGCTCGGCATCCGGGCCTTCAGCGGCGGCAACCCCGTGCCCCTCACCGCGCAGGAGCAGGCGTGGCGCGTCGAGGCGATCCCCGTCGCGCTCGCCCTGCTCGAGGTGGGGCGCTTCTCGGTCGAGCTCGGCGCCGCGCTCCCGCTCGCCGACGCCGCCGAAGCGCACCGGCTGGTCGAGTCGGGCACCGACGGCAAGGTCGTCCTCGTCCCCTGACCCCGCCCGCCGCCGGCGACGGCTGCACGAACTCCGCAGGATCTCACCGACTCCGCATCGATCCGCCCGTATCGGTGCGGAGTTCGTGGACTGATGCGGGGTTCGTGGGGTCAGCTGGCGGCGACGAGGTCGCGATAGAAGCCGATCCCCCGCAGCCACACGTCGACACGGATGCGCTCGTCGTGCGCGTGCAGCGCGTCGCGCTCGGCGCGCGTCAGGTGGAACGGCGTGAAGCGGTACACGTGCTCGCTGATCGCCGTGAACCAGCGGCTGTCGCTCGCCCCGAGCTGGATGTACGGCGTCGTGACGATCCGCTCCCCCAGCGCCGACGACACCGCTCCCGCGATGCGCCGCCACGGCTCTCCGCGCCACGGCGAGACGGGCGACGGATCCGATCCGTGCCGCACCTCGACCTCGATCTCGGGGTCGGCGACGGCGCGGCGCACGTGCGCCGTCGCGGATGCCACGGTGTCGCCCGTCAGCAGGCGGATGTTGATCGACGCCCGCGCCGTCGTGGCGAGCACGTTCTCGCCCGGCGCGCCCGACAGCTCGGTCGCGACCGCCGTCGTACGCACCAGGGCGTTGGTCTCGGGTCCGAGCCGGGGGAACACGCGGGCCAGCAGCGGGCCAGTGATCGCCAGGTTGCCGAACACCCAGCGCAGCGGCTGCGGCGTGTGCGGCGCGACCGTCGCGAACAGGGCGCGCACGGGCGGGGTGATGCGTGTGGGGAACGGATGCCGGTGCAGCCGGTCGACCGCACGCGCGAGCCGCGCCGTCGCGGGCAGCGCCGGCGGAGTCGAGGCGTGACCGCCGCTCTCGCGCGCCGTCAGCAGGGCCGTCATGACACCGCGCTCGGCGACCCCGACCATCGCGGTGGGCACGGTGACGCCCGGCACAGCCCCGTCGACGACGGCGCCGCCCTCGTCGATCACGAGGCCCGGCCGCACGCGGCGCTGCTGCAGCAGCGCGACGATCGCGCGCGCTCCCCCGCCGGCGGTCTCTTCGTTGTGGCCGAACGACAGGTAGACGTCACGCGCGGGGGTGAAGCCCATGTCGGCGAGCTGCTCGACGGCCTCGAGGATCGCGACGAGCGAGCCCTTGTCGTCGATCGCGCCGCGGGCGTGGATCTCGGCCGCCGCACCGTCGCCGACGATCTCCGCCGCGAACGGCTCGTGCTGCCACTCGTCCGCGACGACGGGCACGACGTCGTAGTGCGCCATCAGGACGAGCGCGTCCCCGGCATCCGCCCCCTTCCAGCGGTACAGCAGCGAATGGCCGTCGACGACCTCGCGCTCGAGACGCTCGTGGGTGCGCGGGTACAGGCGTGGCAGCGCGGCGACGAAGCGGTCGAACGGCTCCCAGTCGATGTCATCCTCGTCGGCGTGCGAGACGGTCGGGATCTGCAGCAGCTCGCGGAAGCGGGCGACGGCGGCGGCAGCGTGTTCGGGGGTCACACCGCGAGCCTACGCGCGCTCGCTAGGCTCGACGCATGACACAGATCCGATGGGGAATCCTCGCCACGGGCGGCATCGCCCACGCCTTCACGAGCGATCTGCGCACCACGGGCCGCTCCGTCGCGGCCGTCGGCTCGCGCCGCCCCGAGTCGGCGCAGGCGTTCGCCGCCGAGTTCGACATCCCCCACGCGCACGGTTCGTACGAAGAGCTCGTCGCCGACCCCGACGTCGACATCGTCTACGTCGCCTCACCGCACAGCCACCACCTCGCCCACGCCGCGCTCGCGCTGGAAGCCGGCAAGCACGTCCTCATCGAGAAGGCGGTGACGCTGGATGCCGACGAGGCGATCGCCCTGCGCGACCTCGCCGCCGGGCGCGGGCTGCTCGTCATGGAGGCGATGTGGACGCGCTACCTGCCGCACATGGTGCGGATCCGCGAGCTCATCGCGTCGGGTGCGCTCGGCGAGGTTCGCGCCGTCATCGCCGACCACACCCAGAAGATCAGCTCCGACCCGGCGCATCGACTCAACGACCTCGCGCTCGGCGGCGGCGCTCTGCTCGACCTCGGCATCTACCCCGTGTCGTTCGCGTGGGACATGCTCGGCGAACCGCTGTCGATCGTCGCATCGGCGCGCATCGGCGACGCCGGATCCGACACCGAGGTCG
>Ga0160441_100381_pt1 | contig 37723 bp, 37 predicted proteins | sample HID1971K_E1MG_FD_108260 | JGI IMG/M metagenome (GOLD analysis project Ga0160441, IMG submission 108260) | Enriched millipede-associated microbial communities from UW Madison campus, WI, USA - HID1971K_E1 MG | ecosystem: Host-associated > Arthropoda: Insects > Digestive system > Unclassified ... | reverse complement strand
AATAAGGTTCAAAACATTCGCTTGTCAGCATCAAGAAGATGCACTCCAACGGAAACGAGTAGCACAGCGTACGTTTTGTGTACGTGAGCACACACAGGCTTTCGATGGAGGGCATATTCGCCGCCGACTAAGCTACGTTAGCATTCTCATCGTGATCACAAGTGGATGTTTTGAACTACCACTAAGGAAAAAACAAAAAAGCAGAGCTATATAAGCCCTGCTTGTTATCAACATATAATCGTAAACTAGTCTCGTTTTGCTCCGCGACCGCCACGTTTACCTTCAGTATTCTTTTTTAAAGATGAAATGCGCTCTTCACTATCCTTTAAGAACTTAGACATTTTATCCTCGAACGACGCTTTACCAAAGCTTGGCTTACCAAAGTTAGGTTTGCCGCCGCCTTGCTTATTGAATGGACGACCGCCTCTTTCAAAATTACCGCCGCCACCACTGCCACCGCCGCGATTAAATTTCTCTCCGCTTTGTCCTCCTGATGCATGTCGCTCACGAGAAGGTGGAGCTTGCTCTCCTGCTGGACGATCAACAGCTTGTTTAATTGAAAGGCCGATCTTACCATCTTTGTCCACATTAATGACTTTAACTGTAACTACGTCTTCAATCTTCAGATGATCTTTAACATCTTTGACATAATTATCAGCGATTTCGGAAATATGAACTAGCCCAGTGACTCCTCCGGATAAATCAACAAATGCTCCGAAATTAGTAATACCCGTCACTTTTCCTTCTAATTTGGCGCCCACTTCAATTGCCATAAAATAAAATGTTCCTCTCTTAAGGTAATATAAAGTCAATCCTACGTACAATCAATAGTTACGCATAAAATTGCTCATATCGTGATTATAACCGAATCGACGAATTAAGGTCAACAGACAGGCATCACGGTTGCTCACTAAATATTTGTTGTTCGCCTTCTTTTACCATTCCTTGCTCTTTTGTTGCTAGTTGAGACATATACTCTGGATCATTTAGTAATTTAACTTGAGTGGCTAGATTATCACGCTCTTTAACGATTGAATCACGATTACTCTCGAGAGACATTAGCTTCTCTTGCATCGCATCTTGTTGATTAGACTGATTCAGTAATGTGTAACCTGCCCAGGCTAAGAATATTGCAGCAAGCACAAACAATATCTTAAACCTTCTTTTTGCCCCACTTATTGATTGTTTTGATTTTGTTTTGGCCACTTGCTACTTCCTCCTTAACCATGACTGCGATCTTTGCTTCACTATGTTCCACATTTTCGCTAGATTAGTTGATATATTCGATTTCTCCCAATACGGTGTTAGCCATCTTACGAGAGGCTTTGTAAGGGGAGAAAGTATCCATAGTACTAGTTTTAGGATTGGACGTAGTAATTGTAGCACAAGTTTTCCTATACCAATAGTGATCTTAGAACCAAGTTTCACAATATAAAGTAGTACCATCCATACAATAAGAATGGGTTTTATTACTAGTATGTGGAAAATATTCACTATTATCTGTATACACCATTTTATCGCTTTAATCAACCATAACGTCATTTTTGATGTTATTTTACTGAATAACCAGTAATAAAATAAAAAGCCAATAGCTAGTCCAACAAATACGTATGCACGCACCTCGCCACTATTGCTTACATAGAGCATTCGGAAGACTACGATTGCAGATGCAATCCAATATATGAGATCAAGCAATGATAATGTCCAGCGTGGGAATTTGAGCTCTGAGGATACGACTCTATAACTATCAAAGATAACCCCCATCCCAACACCAGACATTAACATTGTGCCTAACGTCAACCACTGTATGGTTAAACTCATCGAAATAACTTACCGAACACGCCTTTACCCTTACCGGCGTTATTACCATCAGAATAGGCGAGTGAGTGAACCAGACCTTCTATTGCGACTAAGCCTTGTTCTAGGCTTAAATGTTTCATATGTAGATTATGACCAGTTATCGTTAACATACCTAACTCCGTATCAAGCAAAAACAACTCACTATCGAAACTCTCCACCTTTGTTACTCCTGTGAGCTCTAATAGCTTACGATTTGTTAACTTAACATCTTGTTGCTTTTGCTTTTTCGGTTGTTCCATCATAGACTCGTCCTCCACTTCTATTCATTTCTTTATAGCGTATGGAAGACCTTGAAATTTTAGAACTTTGCCAATAAAAAAGAGAGCAGCATCACTCACTATTGTGAACGATACTGCTCTCTATTAGGTCTACTCCCAATCAAGAATATTCTCTTTTGGGCGTGCTTCTTCTTTCACCAAGGTATAAAGCTCCGTGGCTTCGTCTTTTCGTGTTGTCTCAGAAATGCGATCTACGCGAACCGTTACGATCTTTTGACCATATTGAATTTGCAATTCATCGCCTACTTTAACGCTACTACTAGCTTTAGCTTCACGGCCATTGATCCAAATCCGTCCCTGTTCTGACACATCTTTGGCAACGGTACGTCGCTTAATTAATCTCGATACCTTGAGAAATTTATCTAAGCGCATAGACTACTTGATAGCTTCTTTCAATTTGTTACCAGCTTTGAAAGCAGGAACAGTTGTTTCAGGGATGTTGATGTCAGCACCCGTTTGAGGGTTACGACCAACACGTCCAGAACGTTTACGAGTTTCAAAAGTACCAAAACCAATTAGTTGTACTTTATCTCCACCTGCAAGCGCTTCTGTTACTTCAGCAAGAAAACCGTTAAGTACAGTTTCCACATCACGTTTAGTTAGACCATTTTTTTCTGCAATGTTATTAATTAGATCTGTTTTGTTCATTTCTTATATTCCTCCTGACAAATATATGTTTAGTTTAAGGCTAGCGCCATTTAGTGAGGATACATAAATGCATCTGATCTCACGAAGATTATTAATTCAACTAAAGTTTACAAAATCCTTCTTATTCCTATTAAAATTTTTACAAGATTTGATGAACAAGCAAAGATTTTGACGACTTTTAGTATTTCACAATCCCTTTGGCTTCCTCCCACCATTGATCCATCTCTACTAAATCAGTATCGTCAAAGCTTTTATCATTTATACGAAGTTGTTCCTCAATATATTGAAATCTAGCTTTGAACTTCATATTTGTACGAGCAAGTGACTCTTCTGGATCAGCGTGAATGAATCTAGCAACATTAACAACTGCAAATAACAGATCCCCTAATTCTTCTGCTTGCTTATCTTGCTCTCCTGATCCAATAACTTCTTTCAATTCTGCAATTTCTTCTTCGATCTTTTCAAGCACAGGACCAATCTCGTTCCAATCAAATCCTACTTTAGCTGCTTTTTTCTGAATTTTATAGGCAGTTAGAATTGCAGGTAGGTCTTTTGGAATACCGTCTAACTTAGAGGGACGCTTATCGGTAACTCCATTAGCACGTTGCTCTTCTGCTTTCATCTTCTCCCAGCTAATAAGTGCCTCTTCCGAATTTTGAGCAGAATCTTCACCGAACACATGAGGATGACGATATACTAGTTTTTCATTTAACGTCTGAAGCACGTCATAGATTGAAAAGCTTCCAAGTTCCTCTTCCATCTGACTATGTAGCATTAATTGCAGAAGTACATCACCGAATTCTTCCTGCATGCCATCAGGATTATCTGCATCAATAGCTTCTAAAGCTTCGTACAGCTCCTCTATGAAGTTTTTTCGAATAGATTGATGTGTCTGTTCTTGATCCCATGGACAGCCACCTGGACTACGCAGAATCGCAACAATTTCATGTAAGCGATCAAAGGTGCGGTTACGCACGGCATCATCGGTCGTACGAGGCACATAGATGATCGATAGATTATGATATCCGTCTATTCTATCTAACTCATAGATAGGCACGGAGATGATCTCCTGCTCGCCCTCTACACCAAGAGCATGTCCAACGATAACTTCATAATCATCTGGATAACGCTCCATCAGTGCTAATTTCACATCAGATGCCGTATACTTATCATAAACTTGTCCGATAAGTGTATGTAATTGCGGTTGTAATAGCGACGGTTGTAACTCCGATGCATCAAGTAATGCAAATCCCTCAATTGGGTCAAATCGCAGTGCAGTAAAAGCTGCATCTAGAAAACTTTCACCACCACAAATATTTAACACGATTCCTTCTTCTTCACAATGTGTAATAAGCTTCTGAACCGTGCTTTCCGCAACCATGGGATGCCCAGGAACGGCATATACGATATTAGCCTCTTGCCCCGCTTCTGCAATCACCAGAACATGTTGTAACAATGTTTGTACAATTTCCTCATATACCTCTGGAAAATTATCGTATTTCTCATAGACATTATCAAAGCTTGTGTAAGCAATATGCTCGTCTTTCAATAAATTCATCATTGGGTGATGCTCGGTTCTAATATAGAGATGACTTGCCTCTTTTACCTTTTTCCATATACCAAGCGTAATCTGATCTTCACTACCTGATCCTAATCCAACTACAGTAATTGATTTCAATAGTTTCTACTCTCCCTCTGAACTTTAACCTTAACATCATGATTGATTACTCAGCAATTTCAATTCCGATTTCGTTACCCCTTTGCATACCATTAGGATAACACCGAATACTATGGATCCAATAACTACCGACGATAGTGTCTCTAACGTGTGGGAAAGGCGCATATGCCTTCCTAGAGGCCATACATAAGCAATAAGTTCACTTACTATATTGATGGATAAAACCATAAGTACAAGCGCTAGTACTGTCACGCTAAATAATCGCCCTACCTCTAGCCAACTACGGGTTTTAGGATTTATAACAATATTCATATGGTTCGTCGCTCGTCGTAATGCGATCGCGCCTATAATGGCTGGGACGAATAATGCAATATTACCAGCTAATGCGGCACCTTCAATACCCCATATCGGAACGAAAGCATAGTTCAATATCGCCTTACTTCCAGCAGCAATAAGTAGCAAGTAAAGTGGAAGTTTTCTAACCCCTGCTGCCTGTAACAATGGTACTTGAACAGCAAGCATGCTGCTTGCTAATGTCGTCCAGCTGAGAATGCGGAACGTCATTAAACTCTCAACGTCCTTATACAGCATAATATTTAATGGAGATGCAAGGAAAAACAGACCAACCGCTGCTGCTGCTCCAATCATCCAAGCTAGCCGATGAATAAGTAATAGTCGATCACCAAGATTCACAGTACCACCTAGTTTCACCCAATTAGGAATAAAACCCGCTGCAAACGCCCCAAGTAACATTGATATTAACTGAATAAGTGGTTGAATGCGGCTATATCGTCCAAATTCTGCCATGACGAATGAAACCTGCTCACCTGCAGCAAGCATAAATCGCGGGATACTTATTGCATCAACAACAGCTACCATTGGCACAACAATTGCTGCCAGCGCTGTAGGTAGAGCCATCTTGAACAATATTTTCCCTTCCGTCGCTAGTAACTTACGCTCTATCCTCACAAGCTTGTCACCTTTTTGATAAGATAACAACCATAGCAGTGCTACGATAGCTCCAATAACAGAACCGAACATAACAGCAGCCGCAAGCTTACTATCTGACCAGTTAAAGACAAGCCCAATCCATAATAGTATTAGCATGCAAGCAACACGGACACATTGCTCAATTAATTGCGAGATAGAGGATGCCTTAGCATCATCTTTTCCTTGATAGTACCCACGATATACAGCGAGTAGTGGTGTTATTAATAGGGCAAGCGCTAACATACGGATGGAAGTTACGACCTCGACATTACCAATTATATTGGCTAACCAAGGAGCAGCTAATAATCCGATTATACAACTCACTACCGCTGCTCCACTAATAACAACTACAGCTACTGACAATACGTTATGTTGCTCTTTTTCATTTTTTTGTGCGACATAAAAAGCTAGTGCAGTTGGGATGCCTGCGATGGCTAAAGCCATCATTAACTGATAGATAGGATATACGATATTATAAATACCAAATGCCGCATCACCAGCTAGATTTTGCAGCGGTATCTTTTGTAATACGCCAATGAGCTTCGTAATAAAAGTTGCCGATGTTAACCATAAAGCACCGTAACCACTAAGCTTCAGCCATTTTGCTCTAAGACTCAATGTTATAGATTCACCCGATTCTGTTGTGGTATGTACCATCACACCATTATAGGTGAAAAAAGCTTCCCCTGCCAGAATAGATATCTGGTCAGAGAAAGCTTGTATGTTTCACGTGAAAATTGTCGATTACTGTTCCATTTGTTTCGCTAGAAATGCCGCTGCTGTCTCCGCCATTTTCTGTTCTAGATTACCAACCTTAACGTTTTCTTCCTTACTAAGTAAGACCACTGTACCAATCGGATCTCCGCCCGCAATAATTGGTGCAATAATGTAAGAGCTATACGTATCTGGCTGATCCTTAATAATTTCATAACTTCCACTATTGGTTTCAAGATGCGTCTTACGGTTATCCATACAAGCTTCCAACGTTTGTCCGATAGATTTATCGAGCATTTCTTTTTTGGATGCGCCTGCAACAGTAATGATGCTGTCACGGTCAGAAATAAGCGTAATATGTCCAACACTTTCAAATAACGATTCTGCATATTCCTTAGCAAAGTCACCCAGCTCTCCAATTGGAGAATATTTTTTTAGTATGACTTCACCATCACGGTCCACAAATATTTCTAACGGATCACCTTCACGAATCCTTAACGTACGACGAATTTCTTTCGGTATTACAACACGACCCAAATCGTCAATACGACGAACAATGCCTGTAGCTTTCATTACGTATGACCTCTCTTTCAAACACATCGAAATAGTTTGTATTAATTGCTTCTTGTATAGGAACTCCAATAACACAGTTATTTTTCAGACCACGACATCTTATAATCATAAATTCGCATATTTCCGTTGATGAATATCTTTTGTTTTATCAACTTCCATGTAGCGTTAACATAAGGCGTAGCCAAAAATTGAATCTGACCATAGTATTCATCCATAACTAACATCTTATACATATAAGTGTCATCATTTCTCAATAATGCTGAAATTACTCACCTAACTATATTTTGACCCAGACCAATGTTCACTATACAATTGCCATACAAAAAAGCTCTGTTACGTCAATTGGGACGTGACAGAGCTTCTTGTATGATTACAAAACACATCATTAATGGTTTTTATCGATTATGATGCAGGCGTAGCTGTTGGAGTCGCTGCATCCCCTTCAGGTGTTGCTGTTGGAGTTGTTGCATCCCCTTCAGGCTTTTCCAACTCAGGTAATGTAATATTAATTTCATAACCTGGTAATTCTTCATTAACAAAATCAGTTGTTACTGTATTAGATAATACGTTACGAATCATTTCTTTAGTGTTATCAGCAATCGCATCGAATTCTAACACATCGCGCGCTTCAATTTTAATAACGTTATAACCAACTGAAGATTTAATTGGCTCACTAACTTCATTCAATGGAAGCGTGAATGCAGCTGTTTTGATCTCTTCCACCCAATATCCACCCATGTAATCCTTGAATACGCCACCAGTAGCTTTTGTTTGTGCATCATCGGAATATTGAGCAGCTAGTTCATCCCAATTTCCGCCTGCAACAAGCTTAGCTTGTACCTCTTTCGCACGAGTTAAAGCTTCTTCGTCCGTACGAGTAGTTGTTACTTCTTGCGTTGTTGCATCAGTAACGCTATTTTTCACAACGATTTGACGACCGTTATAAAGCGTATAATCATCTTTATTAGCATCATATTCTTCTTTTAGCATTTCATCAGTAATCTGACTTTGGATATAAGTGTTTGCCGTTACTGCAATCATAATAAGAGAAGCCAAATCATTTTCTGTTAAGTTCTTTTCTTTAAGCATATCCTTAACTTCACCATATACAGCTAAGCCTTCTTTTGTTTGCTCAAAACTTGCCAAAGCCTCTTCTTTGGAAGTCGCTTGTTGCTCTTCCGTTGTACGGTTAGCTAAAATTTTATACGTAATATATTGTTCTAGAAACGCTTCACGATATTCACTTTGATCAAGAAGTGCCTCGTCCATTCCTTGTAATAAAGCAATACCTGATTTGAACTTATTGAACTCTAGATCAGTTACTGTACCGCCGTCTTTGTATGTTGCGATAACTTCTCCGCCTTCTACACCTTTAAACGTCAATGAAGGATTAACCTCATCCTTACCGCATGCTGCTAGTAATGCTACGAACACCGCAGATATTACCATTAACTTTAGTCCCTTACTAAAGTTCTTAGTTGTTAATTTAGATAACATGTGTAAACCCCTTTCGAATGTTAGAATCTGCTATCCATTGTAGCAGATTCTATAAGGGAAAAGCCAATTTCCCGTTATGTTGTTGCCTTATGGAATTTCTCTTCTTCTTGATGAGTTAATGATTGGTATTCAAATAGGAATCGCTCAGTTAGATGTAATTTTTGTTCCATGGTCAACCCTTTGCCACGTAATTCGATACTATATGAATTTTCATCTTCTCTAGATTGTTTAAAGCGATTTTCCATCTTCAAACATAATTTATCAATATCTTTACGTATCGACTTTTTCTTAGGTTGTGTATCGAATAATAAGCGGAAATCATCATTTTTACTCGTAATCTGAGTAATGCCAAGTATTGATCCGAGCACTTTCATTCGAGCAACCGTCATTAGATTAATCACTGATTGTGGCAAGTCACCAAAGCGATCGATGATTTCTTCGATTAATAGATCAGACTCCTCAATCGTAGCGATGACAGCAGTTTTTTTGTAGATTTCAATTTTTTGCATACTGTCATAAATAAATTCATTCGGTAAATAAGCATCAACACTTAAATCGATAACGGTCTGAACAGCTTTCTTTTCTTCTACTACCACGCCATCCATCTGTTGTTTTCTAAGCTTAATCTCTTCAGCAAGCATTTGTGAGAACATCTCAAAACCTACAGATGCAATAAAACCATGTTGCTCGGCTCCAAGTAAGTTACCCGCCCCACGAATTGATAAGTCACGCATCGCAATTTTGAATCCAGAACCTAGTTCTGTAAATTCCTTAATTGATTGTAGACGCTTCTCCGCTACTTCAGTCAACACTTTATCTCGTTGGTAAGTAAAATATGCGTAGGCGATACGATTTGAACGACCAACACGACCACGTAATTGATATAACTGGGATAGTCCCATTTTGTCCGCATCATGTACAATCAGCGTATTTACATTCGGAATGTCTACGCCCGTCTCGATAATACTTGTACTAACAAGTACATCTGACTCACCGTCAAGGAAATCTAGTATCGTCGATTCAAGTTCTTGCTCACTCATTCTTCCATGCCCAACACTAACACGGGCGCCTGGTACAAGCTCACTTATTTCCTCAGCGATTTGATGGATACCTTGCACACGATTATACAGGTAGTACACTTGTCCACCACGGGCTAATTCACGCTCAATCGATTCGCGTACAAGCGCATGCGAATGTTCCAATACATACGTCTGCACAGGGAAACGATTTTCAGGTGGTGTTTCAATAACTGACAAGTCACGTACACCAAGCATAGACATATGAAGCGTACGCGGAATAGGTGTAGCTGTTAATGTAAGCACATCTACACTTGTTTTCAACTTCTTCAGTTTTTCTTTGTGCGTAACTCCGAATCGTTGTTCTTCATCGACAATGACCATACCTAGTGCAGAGAAAATAATATCTTGGGATAGAAGACGATGTGTTCCAATAACAACATCAACCGTACCATTCTTCAAGCCTTTAATGGTCTCATTCTGCTCTTTACGCGAACGGAATCGACTCATAACTTGAACATTAATCGGATAACCGCTGAATCGTTCACGGAATGTTTCATAATGCTGTTGTGCCAATATTGTCGTTGGAACGAGTACCGCTACCTGCTTGCCTTCCATCGCTGATTTGAATGCTGCACGCACAGCGACCTCGGTCTTACCATAACCAACGTCACCACATAATAGTCGGTCCATTGGTTGCGCTTTTTCCATATCTCGCTTAATTTCTTGAATCGCTCGTAATTGATCTTTCGTTTCTTCATATGGGAACATCGCTTCAAATTCATTCTGATACGTTGTATCTTCGCCAAATGCGTAACCAGGAGTAGCTTGTCTTTCCGCATATAACTTAATAAGGTCATCCGCGATATCTTGAACGGATGATCTAGCTTTACTTTTCGCTTTTGTCCACTCTGATCCGCCGAGTTTATTGACCTTCGGTTCTTTATCTTCATTACCTACATATTTCTGAATAAGGTCTACTTGGTCTACAGGTACAGATAACTTATCACCAGCCGCATATACAATATGCAGATAATCACGGTGTATACCTCCGATTTCAAGCGTACCAATCCCTACGTATTTACCAACACCATGATTTTGATGTACGACGTAGTCGCCAACCTTGAGCTCAGTATAGCTTTTTATACGCTCAGCATTGTCCATCTTCTTGTCAACACGTCTAGCTTTACGTTGCTTCTGTGTGAACATTTCGCCTTCCGTAATCACAATTAAATTAGAAGATGGCAACTCAAATCCTTGCTGTAAGTTACCTTGCATCAATGATGGCGGCACAATATCATAGTCGAGCAATACACGTTGCATCCGATCCACTCGCTCTTTGTTGCCTGCAAGCATAATGATCGTTGCACCATTCTTTCTCCAACGTTCCATCTCTGCTTTCAGTACATTCATCTGACCGTGGAAACTTTGCATCGTACGAGTCGATATATTAACGATATTTTGTGGTTGTGTATGTGGAATTTGTCTTAAGAACAGTTGGATAAACAAGGTTGGAAACGGACGATGTTGTAGTATTTGAGTACTTTCTCTAGCAAGTACGAAACTAGGTAATGACTTACCATTTTGCAATAAATGCAAGTTCCATTCTGTCTCATCACGTTCAAGCTGCTTAGCAGTTTCTATTAATCGGCTTGGTTCATCAAGCACAAGTAATGTATCCGCAGGTACAAAGTCAATGATGCTTTGCTGTTCAGGATATAGTAATGAAATGTACTTATAAATTTCTGAGAAGTAGATGCCGTCTCTTAACTTGCCAATTTCTGCTCCTAATTCATCACGCAACTTGTCCTTTGTGGCGCGATCACTCATTTTATCTAACTGGGCTTCTAGTAAGTTCGCTGCATGTCTGGCTGCTGTCTGCATTCTTTCTTTCGTTGCTAATATTTCTTGGGCGGGAGGCACAACGAAAGAGTCCATACGTTCAACGGTACGCTGATCTACAGGGTCAAAAGTACGTATTGAGTCAATTTCATCTCCGAACCATTCTACACGCACTGCAAGCTTTGAGGTAAGTGGATAAAAGTCTATAATGCCACCGCGCACACTTAATTCACCTTTAGATTCCACGCGATCTGCTCTCGTGTAACCTAGCTCATTTAATTTATGAAGAAAATGTTCAGGATCAATTTGCTGACTTACGGAAATTTCTAGTTCAGCATTTAGGAAAGATTCTTTCGTAGGAAGATATCTTCTAATGCCCGAAAACGGAACGACAACAATACCACGAAAACCTTTAGCTAAGGACAGTAGTACGTCCATTCTTTGCGCTAATGTTTCGGGGCTTGATATGGCTGCTTCAGCAGCCATTAGTTCATTGGCAGGGTATAATAGCACCTTGTCGCTAGACAAACAATCTTGCAAATCTTCTGCTATCTTCTGAGCAGAAAACATATTATGCGTAACAACTAATATAGGACGCTCTAGCTGATCTTCTAATGCTGCCAGAAAAACTTGTCTCGATGAGCCAGAAAGTCCTGACACCATCTGTTCTTTCATCCCTTTGTCAAAACCTTGTACGACTGATTTTAACTCAGAATCTTCAGCAAACAACTCTATTAGCGCTTTCAATTTTTGAGGCACCTTCTTTCTAAGCTACAAGCTATGTAACTCTATCTTGCACTATAACAACTCACATATTGTGCGCAAACAAGCCATCCACAATATGTTGCTAGCTTGTGGACGGCTGTTACGCACGTGAGAGGTAGTTCAAATCATTCACTTGTGATCACGATGTACTGCTTCGCTGTTTACTCGACTTCGAATATGTCATTCATCGCTTGTTCCGGTGCTCATGTACCAATAACGTACATTTCGCTCCTCACTTCACTAGCTTCATGTCATTTTCTTGGTGCTGACATGTAAATAATTTGAACCTTTATTTGTATTGTAGTTCAAATCATTCACTTGTGATCACGATGCATTACATCGTTGTTTACTCAACTTCGAATATGTCATTCATCGCGTGTTCCAGTGCTCATGTACCAATAACGTACATTCCGCTCCTCACTTCACTAGCTTCATGTCATTTTCTTGGTGCTGACATGTGAATGATTTGAACCTTTATTTGAATCGTAGTTCAAATCATTCACCTGTGATCACAATGTGGTGCTATTGCAGTGGATTATTAATTAACATTAATTCGGGGTTACTGCTTAATGCTTCATTGCAATAATCGCAAACAAGTTGCACTTCAATATCCCCATTTAAATTATACGTAATTATATCTTTACGCTCATCGTCGGTCAAGGAATTGAAACCTAGACGTTGCTCTGATATAACCGATTCATCTATCTTACCAATATTGGATCTGCAATATTTGCAAATATAGGTTACAGCCATGTTATGCCTCCCGAAGGTCATTTATAACCTTCAGTATGCCCTAATTTTTACAATCTATTACCCATTATATTTCCCCATGGTTTCTTCGAATGGGTGTTTCAGACTATATTCAATTGCATCACATGCATGGGCAATCATCTCTTCTAGACGACTTTGTTCTGCTTTAGCAAACTTACTCAATACGTAATCAGCAATAACAATGCCTGGTTCGGGGCGAGAAATGCCCATACGCACGCGATTGAACTTTTGTGTATTCAAATGTGCAATAAGTGATTTAATGCCGTTATGACCGCCTGCACTGCCCTGATAACGTAGTCTAAGCTTACCAATCTCAGTATCGAGATCATCATAGACGATAATTCCATCTTCTACATTAAGCTTATAGAAATCAATATATGCTCGAACTGCTTCACCAGACAAATTCATATAGGTTACAGGTTTTAGTAAAGCTACTTTAGTTCCAGCAACATTACCTTCGCCAACGATTGCTTTATATTTACTACCATTCATAGAGATGCCCCACCGACGTGCTAGTTCATCGATAACCATAAAACCGACATTATGACGTGTCTTTTCATAGTTAGAGCCTGGATTCCCAAGACCTACAATCCATTTCATTGTGTATAATCTCCTTAAATTTTTCTGAGCTTCAGAGCCTACCTTCTTCGTACAGAAAAATACATCGGAAGCTATTTCCCATCTTTCTTTGCTTTCGCTCGAGCGCGAATTTTTTCTGCGTATTCAGGTTTATTTTCTTGACGTTGGCGAGCAATAGCCAAATCACCAGCTGGTACATCTCTAGTAATCGTTGAGCCAGCTACAACGTATGCCCCTTGGCCAACATTAACTGGAGCAACAAGATTAACATTACTTCCGATAAATGCATGATCACCAATGACCGTTTTCGATTTGTTGAAACCATCATAATTAACGGTAATCGCACCACATCCAATGTTAACTTCTTTGCCTACTTCCGCATCGCCTACATAACTTAGATGGGACACTTTACTACCATCATCAAGTATTGCATTTTTCAGCTCTACAAAATCTCCAACTTTACAATGCTTTCCGACCTTAGTACCAGGGCGTAAGTAGGCATATGGACCGATGCTGCTTTCGTCGCCTACTTCTGCATGATCTAGTACGGAATGTTTGATGGTTACGCCATTATGGATGGAACAATTCGAAAGATCCGTTTGTGGTCCAAGAATACAATCTTCTCCAATCGTAGTCTTGCCTCGTAATACAGTACCAGGATATATCATTGTATCTGCACCGATGACTACGTCTGACTCAATATAAGTTGATGCAGGATCAATAATTGTTACACCGTTAACCAAATGTTGACGGTTAATACGTGTACGCATATACTGCTCAGCTTCCGCAAGTGCTACACGATCATTTACACCAATAGCTTCCGCAATATCTGATGTGCAATAACCTTGAACAACTTCTTGATCTTGTCTGAACAACTCAATAACATCGGTCAAATAAAACTCGCCTTGTGCATTATCATTCGTAACACGACTTAATGCCTCGAATAGTTTCTTGTTATCGAAGCAATATGTTCCTGTATTAATTTCTTGCACTTCAGCTTCTGCATCAGAACAATCTTTCTGTTCCACGATACGTTCAACAATGCCAGCTTCATTACGAATAATTCGACCATAACCTGTCGGATTCTCGAATAATGCCGTTAATATTGTTGCTACTGCTCCGCTCTCTTGATGTAATTTCAACATCTGCTCGATTGTACTCGCTTGAACAAGTGGAGTATCTCCGCAGATTACAATCGTTATACCCTCTTCTAAGCCAAGCAAGCCTTCTGCTTGCTGTACAGCATGACCCGTACCTAATTGTTGCTCCTGCTTCACAAATTGAGCCTGTTGCCCAATAAACGCCTGTACTTGTTCAGCGCCATGACCTACTACTACTACTGTTTTCTCACTTTTCGCTTGAATTACTGTATCTAATACATGACCCACCATCGGCTTACCGCATACGGGATGTAATACCTTATATTGTTTTGACTTCATACGTTTGCCTTGTCCTGCTGCTAACACGATAGACATAATTTTCATGTCATACTAACCCCCTTCATCAATAAAACCCTCAACTGAATATATCTTATTATACAAAAAAAGAAAAGAGAGCCTAAGCTCTCTCTTCCCCCTTGTTAAAATACTAATAATGATACCTTGTATTACGCGCCTTCTTCAATAACTACTTCATCGGCTGCACGCTCGTATTCTGCTAGTACAGCAGATTGAATCTTCTCTCTTGTAGAAGAAGAGATTGGATGAGCGATATCGCGGAATTCTCCGTCTGGAGTACGCTTACTTGGCATAGCAACGAACATACCGTTGTTTCCATCAATTACACGAATATCATGAACAACGAATTCGTTATCAATCGTGATAGATGCGATAGCCTTCATACGTCCTTCAGAGTTCACGCGGCGGAGTCTTACATCAGTAATTTGCATTTGTGTTCACCACCTTTGTCTATTGGAGACTTGGTGTATAATTCCACATTTTGAAGCTAAATCCTTCTTCATTTTTGGTAATTTGATACTTTTTTTTAATATTTTTTTTAATCTGCATAATATTCGTCTATATTCGACATGAATCGATGAAAACGCTTTATTTATGACATACTCTACTTATTCTTTAATGCCCATCTTAGACACGATATGTAGTAAGAAAGACCGTCAACAGACGGTCTTTCTTTATATGATTTATATGTTAGTTAAGTGCATTGAAATAATTACCAGGGACAATTTCCATTTGCTTTGTCTTCATATCTACCGCGATTAGATTAGCAAGCGATACATAATCCGTCAATAACCGTTCCTCGTTCTCTATTTCACCAGACTCTACAAGTACACCTACACCAGCGACAGTCGCATTGAATTCGTGGAGTAAGTCCATCATACCTTGGATTGTCCCGCCCGCTTTCATAAAATCGTCAATGATAAGAACACGAGAGCGTTCTTTCAATGCTCGGCGTGCTAGAGACATCGTCTGAATTCGTTTCGTCGAACCTGATACATAATTGATACTTACGGCAGATCCTTCTGTTACCTTATTATCTCTACGAACGATAACAACTGGAATATTCATGCAAGCTGCTGTAGCATATGCTAGCGGAATACCTTTCGTTTCTACAGTCATAATAATATCAATTTGTGATTCAGAAAATGCTGTCGCAAACATCTTACCGATTTCTGCTAACAACTTCGGTTGTCCGAGCATATCTGTCATATATAAGTATCCACCAGGAAGCACACGATCTGGTTGCTGTAATGTCTGACATACCTCATTAATAATGCCTAATGATGTTTCAATTGGCATCATTGGCTTAAATTTTACCCCACCTGCTGCTCCGGCTAACGTATACAGTTGGCCAATACCTTCTTCTTCAAATACCTCTTTGATAATAGCTAGATCTTCACTAATGGAGGACTTGGCAGATTGATACCGCTCTGCAAATGCAGTTAACGAGATTAAAGTGTGGGGACGAGCAAGCAGATATTGTGTCATTTCTACAAGCCTTGAACTACGCTTCAATTTCTTCAATGCAATCTCTCCCCTAAATCCGAATAATATAATGTCAATATTACATTTTTATACGGATTTAATCAAGTTTGATTTGCTTTTGACTTAAGTAAGCATACGTACCACGTATACTTCTTTGCAGAAACCACGTAGTCCATTATAGATTCTTGAGAGCTTTGCTTCCTTCGATACCAGACCGAATACTGTTGGCCCACTCCCAGACATTAGAACGCCGTCTGCGCCCAATCTAATCATACTATCTTTCAATTGTTTTACTTCCGGATACAATTGAAGCGTCACTGATTCTAGTACATTACCAAGAGAGTGACACATATCTGTAAATGAGCCTCTATCAAGAGCACTCATCATATCATGCACGGATGGATGTCTATCTACCTTGTTCACTCTAAATCTTCCGTAAACATCTGCTGTAGATACATTAATCGGCGGCTTAGCTAGTACTACCCAACATTGTGGTGGTACGGAGATTGGCTGCAGTCGTTCACCACGACCTGTAGCTAGAGCTGTTCCTCCTGTAACACAAAACGGCACATCAGAACCCAGTTCTGCACCTAATTCACATAGTTCTTGTTCTGAAATATTCAGATTCCACAGACGATTTAGTCCACGCAGTGTTGCTGCTGCATCACTGCTACCTCCTGCCAATCCGGCAGCTACAGGAATCTTTTTATCCAAATGTATATATACGCCCTGTTTCACCTGATATCGTTCTTTGATCAGTTGAGCCGCTTGAAAAGCTAGATTCTTCTCATCTAGCGGAATATAACCAACTTGAGAGCTTATGATAATTTGATCACGAGCAAGTGGTTCCATTTCCAAACGATCAGCCAAATCAACCATTGTCATAATCATCTCAACTTCATGAAATCCATCTTCACGCTTACGTAATGCGTCTAATACTAGATTGATTTTGGCTGGCGCCTTTTCATATATTTTCATTAATCTTTTTCACCCGTCCATTTTAGCATAGGTACATTATAGCAAAGGAAACAAAGAAAAGCTAAACAATGCTTTTTATTGACAGCATGTTTAGCTAATTTTTATTGTTACTTATTCTGCTTTGCTACTGCTTCTTCTGCTAATTGAATGGCTCGTCTTACCATGTTTCCAGCATCTTTGGCTTTGATGCCGCCCCAACCTTCTTGCTGGACCGTATTCAAAATACCAAGGTCTTTTGCAACTTCCATCTTCAGTTGTTCAGACATCACACTGCGTCGTCTACCCATAGTTTAACCTCCTGTTAGGGAACGGTTAAATTATTCAATTGTGATTACGCGGTATAAGCGTTATAGCTTATTCGGCGTAGAAGATGTCCTCCATCGAAAGCCTAGCATATACTTCCGAAGTATGTTTCCTTCAGAAACATTGTAGGTGCTCACGTACACAATACGTACGCTGTGCTACTCGTTTTCGCTGAAGTGCATCTTCTTGGTACTGACAAGCGAACAATTTAACCTTCATTGGAATGGAATACTCAAATCATCCACTACGCGGAATAAGCGTTATGTCCTAATCGGCATTGAACATGCTCCGCAGTAACCTCAGTTTATAATTTGACCTTCATCGAAATGAAGTAAGCTTAGTATGTGTTGTATCTCTTAATTCATGCTGCAAACAAAAAACAAGACGCAGATTTCTCTGCGTCGAATATTCAATCGTATTTGCTATCGCTATTGAGTCTTTATTGTTGAAGATGAGCAATACGAACTTGCCCCTCATCATTACAAACTGTAACTTCTACAGACTCGGTTAAAATATCTGCATAGCTATAGGACACACGTTTAAAAGCGTGCTGTTCTTCATCTAACTTAACGATGAATACAGAAGGGTAGGTTTCTTCTAACGTGCCAGTACGTTCAATCGTCTTACGACGACCACCATTTGCTCTAAGAGTAATTCTTGAGCCAACATGAGCTTCTAAGCTGCGTTTTATATCCAATAGCGCATTTTTTGCCATTGTGACTACCACCTCTTTCCTTGTCCATTATAGCGAACAATTAGGTATTTGTCAAATGAGCAAAATATTATATCAGCAGCCATAAGTTCTTGTCAACGGTTATTTTATCCATATTTTCAGAAATTATCTAAGCTTTGTTATTATGCTCAACATCTCTGATCTTATACAAATTGTTTAGGCCTTGGATAACCTACGCGATATCGACCAATTGTCTCAATCCCACCAACGCCATCGATACCACTGATTGTACCCTCAACTAAATCTTTTAGGTTAATGATATCCTTAATCGGGGTATAGCTCGCTTTAATAGCGATATACACCGGATCAAGGGCATGAATAAGTATTCTACCTGGTGAACTTGCAAAGTTAGCCCCTGTATTAAGTAATGCCTCATAGTGCGATTGGCATGCTCCAGCGACGACAACTAAACTATCACGGTTACGTTCATACTCTCTTGCTACTCTAACCGCATTAACGAAATGTTGTGAGTTCTTGTAACTACTTAAACTGGAAAGGTCCATGCCTACGCGATGCTTTAACACACCATCATGGCCAGTAATCACAACAATATCTGGTTGAATCTCTGGCAATAGACGTACAAGAGCTTCTGCCATCTTAGATTCATTAATAAAATATCCTTCTGCAGGAACTTTCATCGCTTCGTATAATTGCATACTTTTTTTCAAATAGTTAGAGTCTCCATCGAGATGAAGAACTTTCCCAGGCCATTCAAAATACGTCTCATCTTCAATTTCCCTATAGTTGTGGATCATATCTCTATATAGATCAGGTCGTTCTATCGTAGTATGCATATGTCGTAATGTTTCATTGACTTTATGACGTACCGTCTGTGCGACTACTGTCGCCGCAGGATCATGAACGGACCTAAGATCAACTCTTGGAGCATCGGCCAAAAGTCTAAAATCTAATCCTTTTAATATTACATTTTCGCTTTGCACCATCTCTATTCGAAACAGCACGTCTCCGCCATAAGATTGACGAACAACAAGATCACCTTGCTTCATAGGTAAATCACCTCTTCGTCTATCGTATGGATAGCCAAGGCGAATGGTGAGTACTTCCAAGCAGAATTTCTAGTTAAACCAATCTACAGCTAATAAGGCACTACTTAATGTTGCAAACTCTTCAAGACTAAGCGTTTCCCCTCTACGAATCGGATCGATATGAACGGATTCTAATAATGCCGTTAACTCAGGACGTTTCTCTTTGCCAGAGACCATCATTAGATTATTTATTAATGTTTTACGACGCTGGACGAATGCACTCTGAACAACGCGGAAGAAAAATGCTTCATCTTCAACCTTAACAGCAGGTTCATCACGTACAGTTAGCTTAATAACCGCAGAATCTACATTAGGCTGTGGGATGAATGCGGTATTTGGAACGATACATACGATTTCGGTCGTACAATAATATTGGACAGCAACACTTAAGCTACCGTATTCTTTGCCGCCTGGCTTAGCGGACATACGCTGAGCGACTTCTTTCTGAATCATAACAACAATATTTTCTAGAGGCAGTTTCTCTTCTAGTAGCTTCATCAAAATTGGCGTCGTTACATAGTATGGTAAATTGGCAACAACACTTACTTTTTTATAATCGGAAAACTGATCAATAAATAATTGACGCAAATTAATGTCAAGTACATCACCTTGCACGACATTAACATGATCTTGATCCTCAAAAACTTCAGCAAGTATTGGGATTAATCTTCTATCGATCTCAATGGCCGTCACTTTACCCGCTTCTTCCGCTAGTGGTTGCGTTAACGCACCAATACCAGGACCAATCTCTAGTGCCCCTTTTTCTTTGCTCAAGTCTGCAGCGCTAACAATTTGGTTCAATATGTTGCCATCAATCAAAAAGTTTTGTCCTAAACTTTTTTTGAAAGAAAATTTATGTTTTGCAATAATTTCCTTAGTACGTTGCGGTGTTGACACTTCTATTTGGTTCATTGATCTTATTCCTCCAACTGATATCCTAATTGATCGAGTGCAGCTTGAAACTCCTGCTTCGTTATATTAAAGCTTGTACATCGCTTATAGAACTGCTTTCCATTAGCATAACCAATGCCTAATAATTTACCTAATTCTAATCTTCGTGAAGCTGCCTCCGGATGGACAAGCAAGCCTGCTGCCATCATGTCCTCCATAGTCACTTCTCCTGTCATTGAGGTTGTCTCAGTACGCAATTCAGATAAAGCTTGTCGAATCGCGTCTGGAGATGCATTCTCAATGCCGATATCCCCTTTATAATAAGCCTTTTCCTGCGGCAAAAAGGCATGCTTACAACCAGGTGCATGACTAGCTACGATTTTACGTATTCTTTCACCCGCATGATCTGGATCTGTAAAAATAATAATTCCTCTACGTTCATTGGCAAGTCGAATTCGTGCAAGTACGTCTTTTCCGATAGCGGAGCCATTCGTTTCGATCGTATCTGCATCGACTGCTCGTTTAATCGCCGTTGTATCATCTTTACCTTCAACGACAATAACTTCTTTAATCAAAGTTAGTTCCCCCTTTAGAGGTAGTTCAAAACATTCACTTGTGATCACGAAGAGTATGCTAACGTAGCATACTCGCATCGAATATGAAGCGAACTTGGAAAGTACGGTTCGCGTGTACCAAACACGTACACTTGCGCTTCCGCCTTTCTCAAGTAGCGCTCCATCTTCTTGGTGCTGACAAGCAAATGTTTTGAACCTATATTTTAAGTTAGTTCAAAATATCTCATATAAAGCAACCTAAGCTCAAGAAGGATGTTTCTTTCAGAAACATTGTAGAGACTTGTGTACGAATAACGTCCACCGTTGCTTACTCATTTCTCTAGTATAACCGATTTACATATCTATAAAAACAAAAAGAGAGGCTAATTAGCCTCTCCTCTTATCATGGCATATTTAACTAAACAATGCGATACAGAAAATGAATTTAACTTGCAGAAGGTTTGTTAGGTCCGATTACGTAGACTTTAACACCTTTCTTTTTGCCAAATTTCGTAGCGACATTCAAGCTTTCAAAGTAAACATCAATCTTGTTACCTTTAATTGCTCCGCCTTTATCTTCTGCACGTCTTAAACCTACGCCTTCGATATACACCCACCATCCCATAGGAATGACTGAAGTATCCACTGCAATCGTACGACCTTCCTCTACAGTCGTGCCAGAAGCAGTTATTCCGTATCCTGCATCTCCTTCACTTTTGCCTGTAGATTCAGCGCCCGCCGTATATGCAGTAAGCGTAACATTCGTCAAAACTTTTTTCGCATTGAAAGTGTAGTCACCTTTCGTTACTTGTTCAACAGCTGAACTGTTGTTTGATAACGTTGTGACTGTCGACTTAGCCTTCGCTGCACCCACAGCTACTACCTGGTCTACTGTACTTGTCTTCACAGTTTCACTTATGACTGAATTAGATACGAGTACACCATCTTCATATCTTTCTTCTAACTGCTCGACCACAACACCTTCTTGGCCAGATTGCACAACTTTCTCTGTGCCCTTAACCAAATTAGCGTCTTCCTTCTTCACGATAGAGAAAGGTACCGTCTTTTCGTTAGACGTGACTTTTGTTTCTACACGAACCACCGTAATGGTCTCGTTCCCCTCAATACTTGAAGCAAGAGGAGGATCTATTTCATCTTGACTGCGAATCGATATATCGAGATCCTCGATCGCTGCCTGCACCGTTTTCTCCGTCGTGTATACCGTCGACGTGTTTCCGTCGGCTACAACTGTGATCGGCATAGCATGAGTAATTTCAAACATATCACCATCTTTAATCGGCGCATTAAGTGATGCTGAAATTTTGTCATGCGGTCCTACAGTAATAGCTTGTTCATCCAGTAGGCGTTGCAGGACCCATTGTTTTGTTTCTACAACGGTTTCTTGTCCATTCACTACTACGGAGACGTTTTTTTCCGTCGCCCCGTATAACAACACCAAAAACATGAAAGACATAGCGATTGAGATTATTATACTTAACATAATCAAACGCAAGTTTCCATGCCTCCATCGCATTGCGAAAGTCATGCTGGATGATCGTTTGCCATGGGTGTCCTTAACTGGAATATTGCCCACTTCATCGGTCCTCCTTCATAGCCCCGCCGCCAAGTGTTACGCATGTTACAACTGACGTGACTATAACCTATATGGCGTGCTTTGCACGCTTCCAGCTCTCTAATTCCTCCCACATCTCTATCCCTATGTCGACTATCTCTTAATTATGCAAAATCGATAGATACAAACTTTGAAGTTATGATAATGAGTACTATCAAAAAACAAAGCGAGACAACTTATGATGCGTTTGAAAAATTTTTAGTGAAAACTGGAAATCCAATACAGAATGTAAAAGTTCTGAGATGAATCATACCTTGTTCGGCGACTACTTGTAAAGAAGCGATAAAATGCGATTTCAGGTAAAAATCAGGGTTATTTCGGAATATTATATTGATTTCGGCTACAAAAATAAGTTTTTATCCATGAAACGTCCGTTTTCCTGCCGTTTTCAACCGATTCTACTTAATTTTGAAACAAATTTTTCCATTTTGAGTTGTTATAGCAGCCAATTCATCTATAGAAATTCCCTTTATTTGAGAAGCCGTCTCTGCGACGAGAGACACAAAAGCGGTCTCATTTCGTTTTCCTCGGTGTGGATGAGGAGCAAGATATGGACAATCCGTTTCAATCAATAATCGATCAAGTGGAACGTTTGCAAGCACCTCTTTTGGAACTCTAGCATTTTTGAAAGTAAGAGGTCCGCCGAATGAAATATAGAAGTTCATATCTAGACATTGTTTGGCGCTTTCCCAGCTCCCAGAATAGCAATGCATAATTCCGCCGACTTCTGAAGCACCTTCTTCTTTCAATATTCGAATGACATCTTCATGTGCGTCACGATTATGAATAATAATCGGTTTTTTAATCTTTTTAGCTAATCTGATCTGCTTACGGAACACTTCATGTTGCACCTCTTTAGGAGATGTGTCCCAATGATAATCAAGACCTATTTCGCCAATTGCAACCACTTTAGGATGTTTACATAATTCTTCAATCCACTCAAGATCTCCAGCTTGCATATGTATACTTTCTACAGGATGCCAACCTACCGCAGCATAGATAAAATCATACTGCTCCGCCAAAGCAATCGTTGTTGGAATCGTCTTACGATCAAATCCCACATTCACAATTAGTTCCACTCCAGCTTCTCTTGCTCTAGCAATCATTTCAGCGCGATCCTCATCGAATTGAGGCGAGTCTAAATGAGCGTGTGTGTCGAATAATACGGGCATGATGTTCAATACTCCTCTTTAGTTAGATTAAAAATTTGTAAGATGTTATCGTTTAATTGATCAATATGTCTAATTAGTAATTCTTCTGGATAATATAGATGAACTTTGCCTTCATGTAATCCGCTAATTGATGCAACAATGTCAGATTTAGAAGCAATTTCTGTTAAAATTCCATTTTGTTCTAGAATCATTATTGGAGCTTTTTCCTTACTCCCATTTTCACTTTGCTCAGGTCGATAAATATCATATGGTCGATCATATGGATAGTCAATTTCTAGATCATATTCTGGATGCAATCCAATGGAAATAAATACACTTTTTAGTTCTTCCAACCATTGTTCACTTAATTTATCTATTGTTATATACTTGTACAATTTTCGATTAAGAAAGCGTTCGCATAACCCCGACAAAATCGTATCTTCTTCCTTCATCCAGCATGAAAAAGTATACTGCATTAGTGACTCATCTAGTCGTAAATATGTCTCTAAATTTAGTGTTTCTTCTATTAAAGAGAGAATCGCTGAATCCATCCATTTGAATGAATAATTTTGATCAAATAATTGTTTGGCGCGCTTAAATATTTGGCGTAAAATTATTTCTGAACTACGCGTAACAGGATGAAAATAAACTTGCCAATACATCTGGTATCTTGACATTAAATAATGCTCAACAGCATGCATGCCACTTTCCTTAACGACTATGCTTCCCTCATGCGGACGTAATACTCTCAAAATTCTTTCTAAGTCAAAATTTCCATAATTAGTTCCGGTAAAATATGCATCTCTTAATAAGTAATCCATGCGATCCGCATCTAATTGACTTGAGATTAAACTAACAACAATAGATTTCGGATATGTCTTCTGAATCACTTGGGCTACTTGCTGCGGCAGGAGCTCAGAACAGCTTTTTAACACCTTATTAATTTCCGTATCGCCCAACAAAATTTCAATGGTCCACTCTTCATGGTCTGTTTCAAATATTTCTTCAATAGAATGAGAAAAAGGAGCATGACCAACATCATGAAGTAAAGCAGCACATAATGCAATTAATCTTTCCTCTTTGGGCCAGTCTGGGTAATTATATCTTTCAAATTGCGAAATAATTTTTCGTGTAATTTCGTACACACCTAATGAATGTGAAAACCGACTATGCTCTGCTCCATGAAATGTTAGATAAGTCGTTCCAAGTTGTCTAATCCTTCTCAATCGTTGAAATTCTGATGTATTAATTAAATTCCATATTAATTCATCTTGTACATATACATAATTGTGAACCGGATCCTTAAATACTTTCTCTTCGCTTAGTAATGACATGTATAGTTACCTCCTTTTGTTCATCGTATCGACACATAATGATTTTTTTGTCGAATCATGTCGTTTATTAGTTTCCAAAATGTCGAAAATGTTGTATTCTATTACAAAGTAAATTAGCATCTTTGTGTTGTAAAAGTCTATTTTATAAGCATTTTCACGAAAAAATAATATTGACTCTTATGGTAATTGTTGGTATTATTAATCTAAATAACACGAACATTGTCGAATAATGACAAAGTTGACTTGCGAGAGGACGGAATAATAATGATGAAATCAACAGGTATTGTACGTAAAGTAGATGAATTAGGTCGTGTCGTTATCCCTATCGAATTAAGACGTACTTTGGGTATCGGAGAGAAAGATGCTCTTGAAATTTATGTAGATGGTGAACGTATTATGTTGAAAAAATACGAGCCTGCATGTATCTTCTGTGGTAACGCAGAAAACGTTTCTTACTTTAAAGGAAAAATTGTTTGTCATAATTGTTTATCAGAAATGCCAACACCTGTGACAAAATAAGAAAAATAATGTATACTGTATTTATTGATATGTTAATTCTAACCTTTTAAATACTCCTTGATGCCTTCCTGGACGTTTTCTGCGCCAGGAAGGTCTTTTTTTGTCCATCGTTTGCTTCAACGGATAAGTAGGATTTCAGAACCGAGCAGGTGAAACGCTACTTTAAAAAGGCTAAAAGCGCAAGTGTACGTAGTTGGTACATGCGTACCAGACTTTCAAAATTCACTTCATATTCGATGTCGAATATGCTACGTTGGCACCACTTCGTTATCAAAGTCCGCTTTTTGAACTTCCCCTTCCAATCGAGGTTCAAAAAGTGGGCTTTCAAAACCGAGAAGATGGAGATAATTTTAGGAAGGAGGAAACGTAAATGTACGTAATTGGTACATGCGTACCGGACTTTCAAAATTCGCTTCATATTCGATGTCGAATATGCTACGTTGGCACCACTTCGTTATCAAAGTCCGCTTTTTGAACTTCCCCTCATCTGTTTACTTCATTGTATACATCTCGCTTGGATACCCCACGATCCCCTGCTACTTGCTTCATTGCATCTTTCCTCGACATCGATACTTCATAATGTTCTACATGTTGTTCAAGGGTCAGCTTCTGCCACCATTCATTAGCTGCATCCTCTAGCTGCTTTATACCCTCTTGGTCCAAACCTTCAATGAGCATACAGAATTCACCCATTGGTTGATGTTCTTCAAACCAATCTATACACTCCATCAAAGTTCCGCGTAACGCTTCTTCATGACGCTTTGTTAGCTCTCGTACGATGGCTACTTTGCGATTTCCCCAAACTTCTAATAATATTGCTAGCGTTTTACGAATTCGGTGTGGAGATTCATAAAGAATTAGTGTTTCTGTATATAATGAATATTTTTCAAGGAGTTGTAAAATCGCTTTTTTATCGCGGGGTAAAAAACCAATAAATGAAAATCGATCCGTTGGTAAACCAGACATAATAAGTGCAGATAAAGCCGCATTTGCTCCTGGAATCGGAATAACTGATATTTCGTTAGTAATCGCTTCTTTTACGATATCTTCACCTGGATCAGAGATTGCTGGCATACCGGCGTCACTTACAAGCGCGATATTGTTTCCTTCTAATAGCAGCTTAATTAGTTCAGGTCCACTAGCTTCCTTATTATGTTCATGATAGCTGACACATTTTGTTTTGATGTCAAAATGTGTTAGTAACTTCCTCGTTTGCCTTGTATCTTCTGCAGCAATGAGATCAACCTCTTGTAATGTTCGAATAGCTCTCATCGTCATGTCTTCAAGATTACCTATCGGTGTAGCAACTAAATATAATTTGCCTGCTTGTTGCTCCTGTGAAGCACCTATAAAGCTCTTCTGAATGTTCATATCACTTGTTCTCCCGCTTCATTATATACAATTTGTGGTGGAAGTACTCTAATGTCAGGTTTCCCATCACGTGTCGCTTCAATTAATACCATATTAGCTTCCGAATGGATATGAGAATGAACAAATTGAATAACTTTAGGTTCAATCTTCCACTTACGTAATGCTTCAGTAATATCAACTAAACGTGACGGTCGATGAACCATAAATAGTTTGCCACCTGGACGAAGTAATTTAACTGCTGCTTTTGCGATATCTTCAATATTACAATAAATTTCATGACGAGCAATCGCATAATGCTCGTTAATATTAGTATCACCAGCAGCAGACTTCATATATGGAGGATTGACCGTTATTACATCGTATATACCATTACCAGCTGTTAGAGCATACTCCTTCAAATCAGCTTCAATAACTGTAATACGATCCTCTAGTCCATTCATCATTACATTTCGTCGTGCAATCTCTGCCACACGTGGTTGAATTTCTATAGCATCGATGTGAGCTTCCGTCTTATCGGTGCTTAATAAAGCTATGACACCATTACCTGAACAAAAATCAGCTGCTCGTCCATTCTTCGGAAACCTGGCGAACCGTGCAAGTAACACCGCATCTAGTGAAAAGCTAAATACGTCTCTACTTTGAATAATTTTTAATTGAGATTCCGTTAACAGATCATCAATTCGTTCACCTTCAAGCAATTCCACTGGATTGTGTGTAACCAAGCAATTCTCTCTCCTTACATTACTGTATTTATATAAAAGTTTAATTTATTTTCAGCGTTGATTAAACTACGTAGCAACGCATCGTAAACATAAGACCGCTTTTCGAACTTCGTCTTCCAATCGAGGTTCAAAAATATCGCTTGTCAGCACCGAGAAGATGAGGCGCTACTTGAGAAAGGCGGAAGCGCAAGTGTACAATATTACGTACACGCGAACCGTACTTTCCAAGTTCGCTTCATATTCGACGTCGAGTACACTACGTTAGCATACTCATCGTGATCACGATCGGTATTTTTGAACTTCATCTAAAAAAGCCGCCCTTATTATAGCTTGGGGCGGCCTTTATATCTCAATGTGTTCTCACTTGTTCAAGAAAGACAGACAGAACAGACAATCCCCTTCAGTACGAAGATGCCCATAGTATACATTACAAATATGGAAGCCCTCATGATATAAGTTCGCCAAATTATCATGACCTTCACCTGGTTCAGCGGATTGCTCCAAAGAATCATCGGTTTGCTCTGTATGCTGTTTTGTTTTCTCGTGGACAGGAGTACTTGTATCCACTTCTCGCTCAGTATCGTGCTCTCGCTTCAAGACTTGTCTAAGTTGCTCATTCTCTATAGATAGACGTTGGTTTTCTTCCAATAACGCTACTACTTGCTGTTTCAGCAAAGCGAGATCCGCATGTAATTGTCCTGTACGATTTTCTAATTCCGTCATTTGAATAAATATATCCTTCATCTCTAAGTATCCACCCCAGAGTAACATGCTAAGCTACTATTGGCATTATGCCTATTTCACTACTACTTCGTCTAAAGAAAGTTCTTTTGCCTTGCCTGGTACATCAAATAACTGTACAAACACTGTTTTCGTCGAAGCATTAATTCCGGTAACTTTGCCCTCACCCATGGAAGTGACAACCATTTTACCGACCGTCGGCAACTCTTCACGAACACTTTCATAATTATCATGCTCGTATTTCAAGCAACACATTAATCTTCCACAAAGACCAGAAATTTTGGTTGGATTTAAAGATAAATTTTGATCCTTTGCCATTTTAATAGAAACAGGTTCAAAATCCCCCAACCAAGATGAACAACATAATACTCTACCACAAGGTCCAATTCCGCCTAACATTTTGGCTTCATCGCGTACACCAATTTGACGAAGTTCAATACGAGTGCGGAAGACACTTGCTAAATCTTTCACAAGCTCTCGGAAATCAACTCTTCCTTCAGCAGTGAAGTAAAAAATTATTTTATTGCGATCAAAAGTGAATTCAACGTCAACTAACTTCATACGTAATTGATGATGTTGAATTTTTTCGATGCATGTTGTAAAAGCCCCTGTTGCAGCATTGCGATTCTCATCTACAACTTGTGCATCAGAGTCATTAGCAATACGAATAACACGCTTAAGAGGTAGTACAACATCCTCTTCCCCTACTTGCTTTTGACCGATAACTACTTTACCGTATTCAATTCCTCTGGCTGTCTCAACAATAACATGTTGATCCTTTTCTACGGGATGCTCTACAGGGTCAAAGTAGTATATTTTGCCCGCTTTCTTAAAGCGAACACCTATAACATTATACAAGGATTAGCCCTCCTGTAATTTAACCAAAAGTTGCTCAAAAGAAAGTTGAGGCGTTACATTTGCTTTCATACGCTTGTCCGCTTCTAGTACATATTCCATACATGTTACCCAGTTGGCGAATGAACGTGAAAACGCATGCTCGCTGATCCACTCCAATTGATCAATGAAAACAATGTTTTCATTTCTCCCAGCTTGGAATTGTGTCATATCTTTATACCATAACAACAGTAACTGAAGCACAAGCGATACTTGCTCCGCATATTCAGTTTTGAATAGCTTTTGCCCAGCGGTTACCATTGCTGTAGTATATTTTATTATACTTTCCTTACCTAATTGTATCACTAGGCTTCTAATTTCTGCAAACCCATTCTTTTCAAGAATTTCTCGAGCCCCTTCAATACCAGACGAAAGATGAACAGCTGTTCTAGCTAACGTTGGTGATACACCTTCCGCTATAAGTATTTCTAGCATTTTTGCTGGTGCAAGTGGAGAAAATGGAACTCGCATCGTTCTCGATCTGATGGTTGGCAATAAAGCCTGTTCATTATGACTAATTAGTATTGCAACTACAGGTGATACAGGATCTTCTAGAAATTTCAATAAACTATTAGCAGCTTGTATCGTCATCTTCTCAGCTTGCTGTACAATATAGATCATTTGTTTATCTGATGTTGTACGATACGACATATCCCGCTGTAATTGGCGGATCTGATCGATTTTTATGCTTTGTCCTTCCGGAGCAATATATCGAATATCTTGTTGATTGCCATTCTCGAATTTCCGACATTCTTGACAATCTCCACAAGCTTCACCATCTAATGGTTGTAAGCAAAATATAGCTTTTGCAAAAGCATTAGCTGTAGCTAACTTCCCTGTTCCTGAGGGTCCTTCAAATAGATAGGCATGCGATATACGATTGTCGATAAGTGCATTTTTCAATATTCGCTTTGCTCTCCATTGCTCTGCAGTAGTATCCTCAGTTTTCATCGTAATGCTCCTTACATCAAAACACATAATTAATAAGTATTCCTCGGATTTCACCTAATGTATGAAGCAGTTGGATACGTCCTTCTTCTGTTGCTAACATTTCTTCGGCTAATAGTACCAACTTCTCATCCACTTCTTCTAATAACTTATAGCGTTTTACACGACCTCGGCGATCAAAACCTCGCACTTCTTTCAAGCCAATGCCTTTTCTGAGTGTATCCTCTAAAAACTGTTTGACCATTTGACGATAAATTTTCAATTCGCGAACAGTCATATGTCTAGCTAGACGATCGCCTTGTTCTTGAATGCCTTTTATCATTTGTTGCATTTCACTAACAGTATGCTGTCTATTTTTCTGCATTAGCATTTCAGAAAATTGATTAGACTGAACTTGCTTATTAACACCTTCATTAGCTGTGCGACTTTGTCCAAGTGGTCTAAAGCTGGGGTCTACCCTCATCCGCGCTCACTTCCATTCAAAAATGTTCAAATCTCTCTACGGGAACTACAAATACCGTTGCTCCACCTACCTGCACTTCTACAGGGAATGGAATATAAGAATCGGTTGCTCCACCCATGGGTGTAACTGGAGTAACTAATTGATCTCTTACTTTACAGCTATGACTAATGACTTGGAAAACTTCATGTACACGTTCATCCTCGACACCGATTAAAAACGTCGTATTTCCAGCTCGTAAAAACCCACCAGTACTCGCAAGTTTAGTAGCACGGAAGCCCTCTTGAACTAAGGCAATCGATAACCGGTTACTGTCTTTATCCTGAATTACTGCAATGACCAATTTCATAAGAATTCCTCCTATTATATGATAGAATTTGAAATCTTGGTTGTGCGATCGAACGCAATTTACATTATTTACAGAATGACATAACGTGTATATGTTACATTTTGACGCTACCTTATCATTTTCCTTCTATATAAGCACTAATGATGTTGAAAACCTCAGCATATACCTCATGTTGGTTCTGATTGGCATCTACTTTCTTAATACGATCACTATAACGCTCAACTAATGTCAAATATCCTGCTCTAACCTTATCATGAAAGCTATTACTCTCCAAATCAAGTCGATTTATTTCGCGACCTTTGGCAGCAGCAATTCTAGCTAATCCTACAGACGGTGTCACATCCATATAAATCGTTAATTGCGGCATGAGCTGTTGAATAGCAAATTGATTAATCGACCATATCTCATCAATACCAAGTCCTCGAGCTACTCCTTGATAAGCCAGACTACTATCAATAAATCTATCACATACAACAATATATCCTTCCTCAAGCGCAGGTATTACTTTTTCTACAAGATGTTGGCGTCTAGCTGCAGCATAGAGTAAAGCCTCAGTACGAGCATCCATAGCGGTAGAATCTAGATCAAGAATAACTTCTCTAATCTTTTCTGCTATTGGAATACCACCTGGTTCTCTCGTTACAATGACTTTATGTCCTTGCGCTATTAACTCATTAGTTAACGAAGAAATAACTGAGGACTTCCCTGCACCTTCGCCGCCTTCAAATGAAATAAATAGTCCTTTAGTCAAAGTTAATGCTCCTATTCTACCAATTATCTTTCAAAAATCATGTCGTATACAAGCCAGTATAATACCGGAATTCCCAAGTTCTCTTCATATTCGACGTAGAATAACCTATGAAGCGATTCATCGTTATCAACCTCTGTTTTTTGAACAACCTCTTATTGTAAATATACTTATTATTGTATCAGACTAACAACCTTTATTATACGTCTCCTATACAAATACTTTAAGCATTCCTTTAGAAATTGTAGAAGAACCTTGAAATTTCGCTCCAGAATTAATTAATTGCATAATATAGTCTAGTTGCGTAGCTTGTATCATCTCTTCTTCATATAGAATAGGTATACCAGGTGGATACGGAATAACCATTTCCGCGCAATGCCTTCCCTCTGCTTCATATAGAGCAATAACTTCTACCTCTCTTTGACTTGGAAAACGTTGTAGTTTAACTGGATTACTTATGGCTATTTCTATTGGGTATTTTATTGTAGATATATATTTCTGTGATGTGTTCATAAGTGAAATTTGTTGATGAATTTCTAATATTGCTTGTCGCATCCGTTCAATATAATGTTCTGAAGCGTTCATATGCCATACGAGTACAGCATATTTTTCATTAGCCATCTCTACCCATATCATCATCGATTCAAACATTTTTTGTAACTGATAGCCTGTTACCGTATTAGACTGATCATACAGAAGCATACGATATGGATCTTGCTTATAGATTGACTCCTTACTATTTAACTGTTCCACACGTAAACATAATTGTTCACTGTTAAGCCAATGTGTTAGTTGATTGACAATGTTATACGTTTGTATAAACCATGAATCACCATAACTCTCCAAAGTCGCCCTAGCTACATCTAGAGATGCCATTATGACATATGAGGGACTTGAACTTTGAATCATACTTAATTGCTGCTGTATATTTTGTTGTTGCAAATACTGCCCTTGAACATGCAATACTGCCCCCATGGTGAAGGCTGGTAACGTCTTATGCATAGATTGTACTACAGCATCTACGCCTGCAGTTAAAGCAGATGGTGGTGCATAAGGAGCTATCCCATAATGAGCACCATGAGCCTCATCTACTAACAATGGAATATGGTGATGGTGGACTAGCGATACATATTCGGTTAAGTCGACGCTAATTCCATAATAATTAGGATTCGTTAGAAATACTGCTTTCGCCTGCGGATATTCTACTAATGCTTGTCGAACCGTTTCAATACTAGGTACTACAGCTACATTGGTTATAGGCTCATATTCAGGATTTAGAAATATTACGTTTGCGCCTGCTAATTTACAACCATTAATAATGGATTTATGAACATTGCGTTGCACAATAATATAATCATTGGTATCACAAATAGATAATATTAATGCTAAATTGCCTGCTGTACTTCCGCCTACTAGAAAATAACTATGATCAGCCCCGTATAGCTTTGCTGTTGCATCTTGTGCTTCCTTAATAACAGTTTCAGGATCATGTAGATCATCTGTATGAGTTAACTCCGTTACATCTATTGCTGCAAGCTTAGCCATATATTCTAGTAATTCTTCATAATATGTTTGTTGTAATAAATCTGTTAGCTGACGATATACATCGCCATTACGATGGCCTGGCACATGTAATGACATCGGATTTTGCTTGGAAAATTGAATAAGATGTTCCAATAAAGGTGCATGCCAAGGCTTCGTCATATATCATTCAACTCCTTAAAATAACTTGCATTAACTGTATCATAACTACTTACACTAGCAAACAAAAAAACGACCACCCGTTGGTAGTCGTTACGCATTTTTCTCCAAAAAAATATGTTTCATTTTAGAAATAAAAAAAGGATATTTGGCATCCATTACATCAGTTGTTACCATCTCATGTTCACAGTTAGAACAAATAAAGCTGGAAACAATACGAATACCTTCCTCTCGTTGCAAACCGCATATGGTGCAGCATTGCTCAATTGTCGTGTTCATACTCTGACCACCTAACTTTCTATTTCTAATAGTATGGCTTGTATTCTATGAAAATATACATAACTATTTTCATTGTATTGCTCAATCATGGTCTAGTTCTATAAGACTTGATATTACTTATAAACATAGAATGAAAAATAACCGATATATATAATATATCAAGGAACGATGAAGGGGTATATATATGAAACAATCATTAACTGACCACCCTACAGCTACCATATATCAGTATAAGCATGTACTCAAGATTCGTATTCGAAACGAAATGCTTCTCAGCTATATACTATGTGTACTATTACTTTTGGCATTTCAAATGTTATATTATGATATGTATGGATTGTTTGCGTGGTTAATCGGATTTGCTGCTGTACAGGTTCTGCATATCATAATAATTTTAATCACATTTATACAAGTCAACGAAGCAGCCGACCGTAAGTGGAAATGGACCATTATTCCACCCTGGATTGGTTTTAAGCCAGCTAATGATATTAGCTTTACTGTATTTCGTAAAGTGCATAACCATTTATTTTGGCTTGGTATTGTTATTATCGGAATACTATATCCTTGGCTTCATCCCTCTATTATGATTAGTCTCATTACTTGGCATATTTGGTTACTAGTACCACGCTTACTGCTTAATAGACGATTGCGTAAACTTTCAAAAAAAACTAAAACAGGTATTCTCCGTATTCAAACTAAAGAAGTAAATTACTTTCAACCTTAATATTGATTACATAACGATAAAGATTCCCATTATAGGAGTCCTTATCGTTATTTTTATTACTAATGGGTAATATACTATTAGCTAACTTAAGAATAATGAGATATGTTTTTACCTCTAAACAACAAAACATCCTCAATCAAAAATTGAGGATGTTTTGAATATACTTAAAATGATTTCATTATTACTATAAAACAACCATTCTGAAGGATATATAATTTATAACCTTCATTAGGAGTAACATCTTCCTCTAGTTATTTCACTGTAACGCGTATTGTTGTAGTTTTACCATCAAAGTTCGCTCTAATAGTCGCCGAACCTTTGCCAACCGCTGTTATTTTACCATCTTTGACAGTAGCTACGCTAGCCTTATTCGTTGTCCATACAGCAGCTTCAGTCACTACTACCGGATTACCTGTAGTATAGTTAGCTGTAAGCTTAACTGTGAATGTTCCACCCGGGGCCAATTTAGCTGATTTGTCGGAAATAGATAATGATTTTAGCTTCGGAGTAACCTTAATTGGGAAAGATACTTTTATCCCTTGATAAGACCCTGACACCACACCTGTTCCAACTTGTAAAGCTTTAATACTTGAACCTTTTACTGATGCTAGAGTTGATGGTGATACCGTCCAATTAATTTTGGAGCTAAGTACTACCGATCTACCATCCTTATAATAGCCTGTTACTTTAATTGATTTCGATCTGTTAGGATTAAGTTCCAAAATCTCTGGTTCAGCAACAAGTTTTACAAATTCCTCTTCAATCTTCACTTTTACAGTTGTTGATTTATTCAGATAAGTAGCTGTTAACGTAACCGTCGAAGCTTCTAATCCTTTTATTGAATCTGATTTCAATAAAAGATTATCGCTAGAAGTCTTCCACTTCACCTTTTTGGAAATATCCTCTTCTTCTCCGTCTTCATTAATGACAACGACGGACGGATATGCAGTATCTTTACCAAGAATAACACTTAAATCCTTAACTTCAGCCACTAGCTTAAGTGGTTTTACATGAACGATTAGCTCCACATCTACTTCGTAATTAGCAATCTTAGCTGTGAGTACCGTTTTACCTAAATCTTTCGCACTCCACTTTCCATTTTCGATAACGGCAATTTTCTCATCTTTAGATGACCATTGAACAAGTTTAGATACATCAACTTGTGAACCATCAAATAATTTTCCTGTTACCGTTGGTAGATCACCGTTACTATTAGCAAAGCTATCAATAGACTCAACGTCAAGAGTAATTCCTCTTACACTCGGATAAACAGTTACGTCAATACTACGGGTAACCCCTTTGTAGGATGCAGTAATTTTAGTCGTTCCAACCGCTTTAGGAGTTACAAGACCATTTGACACAGTAGCAACGACCACATTAGATGTAGTCCATTCTGCTGAATCAGTGACATTATCAGTGTCATTAGAATTATCCAATACTTCTGCCTTTATTTGCAAAGGTTTATCCTGCAACAGCATATGGTATTCTTTCTCTGGCGATAATCTAATCGATTGGTAAGGCGTACGAACAACAACTTCAATAGAAGTCGTTACTCCCAAATGAGAAACAGTTATTGTAGTCTTACCAGGACCAACCGGCTTAACTAGCCCCTTTTCAACAGAAGCAATATTAGGATTAGCGCTTGTCCATAGCGCAGAGTCCGTAATAGTGTCAACTTTTCCATCTGCTTTAAGTACAACTGTAGCTTGAAGTTGCTTATCATCCTCACCAACCTCAAGTTCTATTTGTTTGTCAGAAGAAACTGAAATTGATTTATAAGGTGATGATACAACTAAACTAATTGAATCTGATTTCCCTTTTAGTTTTGCAGTAATGGTGACAGTACCGGTACCTACTAGTTCAATAGTGCCATCATCAACTTTAGCAATTGAGGAATTTGAAGTTGTCCATACGGCCTCAGATGTAATATCCTCAACAATGGAATCTTTGGAACCATTAAGTGTATAAATAAGTGATTGTCCCATCTCAACTTCCGATTTAGCTGGAGCAGCCTTGTCATTTTCCATTAAAGTTACACTATCATATACAAAATCTGAAGTAGCTTTAATAGAAATCTTATAGTCTTTGTACGTAGCACTAATTGTAGCTGTTCCTTTACCAACACCGGTAAGTACACCCTTATCAACTTTCACATAAGAAGTATTAGACGATTTCCATGTCGCCAATGATGTAACATCCTTCTGCGATGTTGAACCTGAAATTGTAGCTAGAACAGATAAATTCACTTTATCCTCTTCTACAAATAATTCGAATGACGAGGTGCTACTGTTATATTCTGAAGATTCATATTCGAATTCAATACCAGTTACCTTATCCTCTGCTGCATATGCAATTCCTGTCATAGATGTTGTTATTAGCGTGATCACGAGTGCAGCAGCTAACCATTTCTGCCCTTGTCTCAACGATACGATCCAACGATCAAGCACTTTCACAATATCCTATCCCTTCTGCTTTAAAATAAGTTGTCTCTCTTATTAACGGCTAATAGCACTTAAAAATGAATAACATAACGAAAAACGATGTATTTAAATTTTAAATCGTGTCCATTATTTGTATTCATCATGTTTAACCTGTATAAATTAAGAAGTTAACAAAAAAAATTAACTCGGAATACAACTAAAGAAGTTAATAGCAGTATGTACAAAATTCGCACATTAGCAATAAAGTGTTTCTATAAGAAACATACCTATTATGCTTTACCTATCTTAGTATGTATGGACTACAAAAATTAGAAGCGGAGTGTACGAACCTCGTACACCAGCAATAAAAAGTTTCTGTAAGAAACCTACCACTTTATCTTTAACCCAGCTTCGAGGAATAACCTATTCCACCTCGAGTAAGCTCTAAAACCCGACTTCCTGAGTAGCAGTCTTCTCCTCGATCCACCCAAAGAAGTAATACTTCTCTGGGATAACGTTTCATCTTCGCCGTCGAATAAGCTACGCAGCATCACCATCCTCTTATGCTTTACCTATCTTAGTATGTATGGACTACAAAAATTAGAAGCGGAGTGTACGAACCTCGTACACCAGCAATAAAAGGTTTCTGTAAGAAACCTTCCTCTTTATCTTTTACCCAGCTTCGAGGAATAACCTATTCCACTTCGAGTAAGCTCTAAAAACTGGCTTCCTGAATAGCCATCTTCTCCTGGATTCACCTCAAGGTGTAAACCTTCTCGAATAAAACGTGTCAGCACCAAGAAGAGGACATGAAGCTAGTGTAGTGAAGCACGGAATGTACGTCGTTGGTACATGAGTACTGGAACGAGCGATGAATGGCATCTTCGCCGTCGACTAATCCTCGTAGATGGCTCATCGTGATCACACGTTTTAAACATACAAAAAAGTCCACTGCATATGCAATGGACTTATCCGTGCTTGGCGACGTCCTACTCTCCCAGGACCCTGCGGTCCAAGTACCATCGGCGCTGAAAGGCTTAACGGTCGTGTTCGAGATGGGTACGCGTGGTT
>Ga0160441_100377_pt1 | contig 38028 bp, 32 predicted proteins | sample HID1971K_E1MG_FD_108260 | JGI IMG/M metagenome (GOLD analysis project Ga0160441, IMG submission 108260) | Enriched millipede-associated microbial communities from UW Madison campus, WI, USA - HID1971K_E1 MG | ecosystem: Host-associated > Arthropoda: Insects > Digestive system > Unclassified ... | reverse complement strand
TCTCCTTTCGTTGATGGTTTTATTTCTTTAGGTAGTTGATTTTGTACTTTTTTTGAAGCTTCTAAATTTATGGTCTTACCATATTTAGATTCTTCTTTATTGTTTGTTGATACTACCTTGTTACTAGTATTGCCTTTATAAGTAAGCGTCTCCTGTTTTAACGACAAGTCGTTGATGCCTTGAATAAATTCCTGACGTTTTTGTTCAGCATTTTCCTGAGAGGTGTAAAAACCCGACAACTCTACCTTAGCACCATTGTTAGCTCTGGCAATATTATCTAGCAAAGTGGTAGTAAATGGCCATGTGCCATCACTATATCGTGTTATGGGAAATACATTAGATACGTACATTGTCATGTTTGGACTATCGATAGCGGCATGGTCAAAAGAAAAGCAAAAGTAATATAGCTCATCAACCTCTACTTTTTGAGAAGATAGTGGAACTTTACCGCCATTAAAGCTATTTACTAGCGCGGTACGATTGGTACGAAACTGTTTTTTTTGATCATTTTCAGCCCTTTGCCTTGCTATTTTCGCATCATCAGCAGCTATTTCCGCGTAGAGTGCCCTTTCGCTTGCCAATCTTTTTTGCTCGGCCTTATCTGCAAAATAATTTCCAACAGCGTCGATGACGTTCGTGACCACAGCCGTTTTCTGCTGTATCACTTGTTCCTGAGCCCGGCGGGATGCGGCACCGCGTTCTAAATATTCATCTACCTGAGTCCTTGTCCAGGGTTGGTTGGCATTGCTATTTTGGGCTGTTGTCCGGCCACCCGAAGATTGAGTTTGTTGGGTTGAGGAAGTTGGATTAGAAACAGAATTTGTCGCTCGGTTTGCATCGGAAGATGTGGCTACGCCATTGGACATTGTTGAAGTCGATGAGGTAGCCAAAGTGTTGCTATTAGAAGTTGCATTAGCTGACTGTCGTTTGTTTTTAAGGATATTATCCACAGATGGCTCTCCACCTAGGTTTGCTCTAAAATAAGTTACTCCTGTTACTCTGAAATTTTGTAACGTGACATTCTTTACATTCGCTTTGGAAACAATGTAATTGTCTCCACAAGTAAAATCTGCATTGCAGGAAGCAGTCACTTCGTAGTTGTTGTATCCGTCACTGACATTGGCTTTAACAGACATGGCAAAGGGCAATTGTCTAGCATTAGGCCATTGGGATAAGCCAAGGTCGGCAAGTGAATACTCCTTTTTAAATTCGTCATGGTAACGTGAATAATTGGGCACGCTGATCTTGGGATTGAAGAACTTAATATAAAAATTGCCATTCTTTTCTTCAAAGTTGTAAGATACATCCCATTTAATGTTGGTATAATAAGATCCAGTGGATCTTCCATCGTTCTTATACTCACCACTAAGGCTTTGTGCAAAGCCAACAACAGTGAGGCAACACAGGAGTAAAATGGAGAGTAGTTTTATTTTCACATCGATATTTTTTTAAATCAACTTTTTCAAAGTTAAGTTATATTCTATGTGCTCACAATACTCATAAAGAGGTATTTTTATAAGCATTTCTGTCAACTTGCAAATCACGTCAGTTGTTATAAATGAGTCAAGTAATAAATTCTTTCTGTAGGTAAATATCCAGCGTTCCCCATCAACCCCAATACCGATGTCTGCTAGTTTAAGTTTTTGAACATCTGCGTATGAAAGTCCAGTGTAACAACTGAACAGGAAAAAGTCACGTACCTGCGATAGCCTTGTAGTCGAGAATTGTTTTTCAGTGATCTTACGCAATTCATCTGCTGTTAAATATTCCCGATGAACTGGTTTGGATTTTAGAATATGTCCGAAGAAAGGATCAGTGGTGATCCATTTATATTTCCAGCAGATGGTAACTATTTTTTTGAGGTTTTTAACATGTTTATTTGCCGTATTGGTGTCGTTCTCTTTCGTAGTATGCAAATAGAAGTCGAAACCATCGATAAACTCATGGTCTATACACCTTACGTCTAAATCTTTTTTGCTGTATTGACTGGCAAGGTAATCTTTAACATGCCTTTCCAGTACCTCAAACCTTTTAAGTGTTCCTTCTGCATATTCACCTTTATCCACCAATGCTTTCATTTTTTCATTGTGGATTTTAATGGCTTCTAATATGGTGTGGGTATTTTCTTCTTTGCCTAAGTATTTACATTTAACACTATCGGCAGTTATTTTAATCCCATTCACACTAAGCAGGGTATGCGCTGCAAAAACCTCTGCTTTTATACTTTCCAGATAAGCATTCAAGGTTTTAACATCCTCTTTTGTGCCGATTACTTTTCCCGCTCACAGCACCTGCTGGTAGACATTTCCGAACGGATGCCGTCCACTGTAATTCTTAAAAAGATGAAATAAGCATCTCCTTTTTTGTAGTTCTTTGGTCTTTTCAAAAAGAAAAGCACGCTAAAATTAGTCTTCATAATGATAACATTAAGGTTAAACAAAATTAGCTTTGCAGTTCTATGTATACAAGATATTCAATAGTTGAACTAGTTGAACAACAGTGAGTTAATACAAATTAGGGGAGTTTAGATAAAAAAAAGAACAACGCCCCGAATGACGCTCATTTAATATGCTATTTTATGCATATTTTGATATGTCCACCAAAAACAAAAAACCATTCAATAATTTGATTTTCATGGATTTAAGTCTTTTTTATACTGTTATTTGTGATCCCCGCTGGGATTCGAGCACAGAACCACTACATTAGAAGTGCAATGCTCTGCCAACTAAACACGGCCATTGCAAAACCTCTTATTGAATCAGACTCATCCGTGTTTTTTATAACCATAAAGTACAAAAACCAGCAGTTAAACATAACCACTGGCAAAAGTCGTGTTCTCAACGGGAATCCTAGCTAGACTTCCTCCAAATCAAATACCCAATAACTAGTGTTATTAATATCGCTCCGTAAATCCCGGTGTTAACCCGCTCAGTTTTCTTTGCAGTAACAGTCTGTTTAGCCTGTTGTTTTTGTTCAGCTTTCGTACTACTTAGTTTCGCCTGATCAATCTGCTCCTTAATATGTTGGTATTGATAAAATCCACTATCGTTCCAGTAAGTATAGATCTGGGTTTCTTTACCCGTGCTTTTTAAAACCAGCTGACTAGATTCCAGCTGGTTAACTGAAGATTGCGTTCCTACAGAACTCATCTTACTTGTTTTTTGAAACAACGCACAGCCCGAAATACAGATTAGTACAATGACTAATAATTTCACTCTCATATTTCTATTTTTTTACAAAATTTTATGAAATAAAAAATCAGTGTCTCCGACAGGTCCTCAGCGTTGTTCGCTCCTTCAGCGAATAATGCAGACCTGGAGGAGATCGCTTATTTTTTAACCCAATCCGCATATCTGTGTATACTTCGCTTATGTCTAATCCGCCTATACACGCCGTCCCCTTCCCTACTCCCATTAACATTGGTATTACCTTCAACGGAGAATACCAGGTCACCCTTAACTTCGGTTACAATCCCACAGTGTGCAATTCTTTTTAATACAGGGTAATAAATACCCAATACAAAACCCGGCCGCGCTGCTTTGACCGATCTTTTAGCAGGGAACAAACCCGGGCTCCATGCTGTTTTAGGAGACGTATATCCTGCTTGTCCAAAAACATAGGAGATCCAAGCGGCACACCAGGGCGCCGGGGTGTTGATCCCGACATACCGGAGGTAGGCAGATACCTCTTTACCACTGTTCGGAACATCGCCCTCACGAACACCCTTTGATTTTCTTGCGACATCGACAATTCGCCAATAAGGTCCCTCATCAGCATAATTCACTAAATAATTGCGGTCAGCACGCCAACTGCTGCCAATAACAACAAGCCAAACGATGCCCAGTAAAATCCTAATTGCTGCCATACCAATAATGTGTTAAACTGTAAAACCATATCACCCAAAACGGGCAAACCCAACCCAGCCCAAATCCGCTGTAACAGCCACCAGGCCAATCCCAGAAACAGCAGGAAACTGATCAGGCTAAATAAGAGCAATAACCAGATATTCGGATCAAGATGCCCTACCGTGGGATCACCATTGGTGACCAGATGCTGCATTAAGGGCCAAAGCGTTAATAAAACCAGGACTAATAAATAGCCTGTATAATTTTCTTTGATACCGGTTAAAAACCGGCCTTCAACAGCCTGCTTTCTGAAAGCCGCTGTCTTTGAGATTTTTAATATATTCATCGTTTCTGTTTTTTAAATGTTTTTTAAAGGAGAAGCCCGGAGCACTGGTCATGCTGCGCGTCACGCTGGTGTCCGCCTTAGTCATGGTCCAACATCCCGGGCTGTCCTCAACGGTTTAACCTTAAGCTACCGGTATCATCAATACGTAAACACTTTTGGAGTGCAGGTTCTTTTTCGTTGTTGAACTGAAGCTGAAATAGCAGTACACATCGTCACCTGTAAACTCCAGCGGAAGCTGCAACGTAAAAGTTAACGCAGAGCGTGGCGCCGCTGCCATCAATGCAACGAATTGATTTTTGGTTGGATTGTATACCATCACATTGATCTTATCTGTCGCATCTTTGTACTTACTGTCCAAACCATCAAGGCTCCAGTTAAAATCAATTTTCGCCGGTGCCGTTACATCCACACTGTATACTGTCGGAATGGCCAGTTTACCAGTACTAAACTTCAGTTTTGTGTAATCGAATGTAAAATTCGGTGCTACTCCTGTCACCGCATTTTTTAAATGATCACTAACCGCTTTGTTCATAGAAGAAGCGGGACTAGATCCCTTTTTGTAGGCCAAATCAATCCATTCACTGATTAAACTCAGGAAAGAAACAACCAGGCCAAACTTAAAGCGCTGGTTTGACTGTGGAACTGTAGGCGGCTTATTGCTCGTCCTTGGTAAAGCCCGGATAATGTCCTGCCCCCTGACATATGCACCGGCAACTGTTCCTGTTTTTTTTCTGAACCCACCGAGGATCCCCCATTTAATAATTCCCATTTTTTTTAAAAATTTAAAGGTTTAAAAATCTATTAATTCGTTTCCTGTGTCTCATGCCCTGCAGTGCACCTGTCACATTCAACGGAACAAAGGGAAAGAAAAATTATTCGCCCTGGTAGTGGATGGGGGTGGATCACCCCCCTGCCTAAAACAGTCAAAATCCACCTTCAGGGCTATGGCGAACCCCAAAAATTTTAATCCTCATTATTCCATATTTCGCATAAAGCACAGTTTGCAGCAACCACATTATCTATCAGCGACTTGATCAACGAGATATTTTTTTCCTCGTTATGTATAAAACCGAATACCTCTTTATCAATATCAAAACACCAGTAGCCTTGGAAATCCTTACTATCCAGATCTATTTGGCCGTGAAACAACAGATAAGCCAACAAATGCAGCAGGTATTCCAGATTGAGATAAAAACCATTGATGTCAGCAGGGATGTCGTGAATAAAATTTTCGATTGTTGGTACCAGAAAATATTCCGCAATCTCCACCCCCAGATCCAAACCTTCACCATGGTCTTCCACCCTATCAATACTCAATGCGTTGATCAGTATGAAACGGTCCTGGGCATCAACAATATGGCGCATAGAAGTCCGCATGATTTCAACAATAGGGCCTTCGAGTATTTCGAAAACTTCGAAGTCAAGATCTTCCACCTTAACATCGGCCGGGATATTTATTTTCAAACCCCGCAACTCCCTGTCCATTGCCTGCCTCACCGCAAACTTTGCCAGCAACTGGATGAAATACACGGATAACTGCATAACCGCGGCTTTGATGGTATCCTGGTCATAAATTTGAATGGCCATAGCTGATTATTTAGAAAAACCAAACTCCTCATCCAGATGGTAAAGCATCTGCGTTAACACTTTGCGTACCGCCTTTGCCGTGGTATAGACCGCCTGATCATATTTTTTTCCCAGGCTGTTGGCCGATATTTTTGTTGTTGCCGGTGTTTTGAAATTCTTGGACACGAAATTCAGCAATTGGGTCCTGGGTCCACCATTGATCATCCCCGCTTTTACGGCAAGCTTTAGAAAATAGGCCAATGCATCAACAGAAAAGGCAACTTGCAGCTTATAGGGGTCCGGGGGCATCGACCAGATCAGGTTTCCGGGTGGCGACTGGCCTGGAACAACCATCTGCCGCATTTTTCGGCGGTAGCGGATTTCTGTGTTCAGGTAATCCAAAAGTACCTTTCTGATGCTATGGTTTTGCGGGTTAAAGCCTGTTTGTTCCTGTAAACTAATCGCCTGGATTTGTTTCTGATAGGCATACAGAAGTTCTTCCTGTTCCTTCAGGTCGAATGTTTCGGCCAATTCGTTATCGATCATCTTTTTATAATACCTCACGTGCGCAGTGGTATTCAGATTTAGGGAAATCAGCAGCTCGCGGATCTTTTCATCGCCCTGTTCCCGATCGGTCGCATCGCAAAGCTCATTAATGGCCGCCTGCAAACCTTTGATATAAGCCAACCGGTAATAAGAGCACTTGCTGGCCTTTATAAAATCGGTCATGCTGTCGAGCAGCATTTTCCTCAGTGTCTTATCCTGGCATTTGCGGTTCAGGTGGTTTATCATTAAATCGATATTGGTTTCCAGCTCCTTTACCGCCAGTTTAAAATGACTGTTGGGCACCGGCAAGTCGAGGTTAAAATAGGCTGGATAGTAATTTGCTATCCTGTCCAGCACTTCTTCGAGCATCCTCAGTACCGCGTTGTGCAATGCCTGCATTTTTTCAGGGATATCCTGATACCCCTGAAGAACATTGATCAGACAAATCCCTTCGTGCTGAATTTGTCTGAAATGCCGGTTTACCAGTTGGTCTGGGACCGGACTAAAAACCAGGATAGACATGGTGCTATATAAGCCCTCGGCTATCCCTGGCAATTCCGCCAGCCATTTGTTGAGCTTTGGTGCAGTCATTTCCCGGCTTGTCGGACTCAACTGGTTTAACACCAAATCGTTCAAAGTGGTCGTCATATCTGTCTTCATGGCGCTATCCTCCCTAAATAAACACTGTCGGATGCCTTTTTCCTGTTCATGGAAATGAGGCCTAGATAAATTTCCAATGCCTTCCCCTTCAAATTTTCATCGAATTTAAAAGTGCATTGCTCGTCGCGGCGCAAAGCTGAACCGATTAATCCATCAGCCATACCCAGTTCATGGCTATACACAACCACGATGAGCTGATCGTTATACAAGGCCTGTTTATGGTTTACATTTTGCCAGTTGAACAGCAGTTCATCACCAGAAGTGAGTACCACTTGCAGATTGGTTAATCCAGGCAAATTGCCCTTACTGATGGATAGTTTGCTATAATCAAACACGAGGTTTGGCCAGGTACCGGTAATAACCGCGCGATAATTGTGCGAAAAGGCGGCTGAAATAGCAGTTCTGACTGTTGCCAACGGCATGTAGCCCACCGAAATAAAAGGGTGCAGGGGTACCATCCATTCATTACCGAATTTAAACTTCTCCTGGTTGGCCAGCTGTGCCGGACTACGGCCTTTCATTTTTGCCGGATCAACGCTTCTTCGTAAATAAGGGATCCCGTTCCATGTACCACCGGTAACTGGCCCTAATTTTCCGGAAATTGGGCCGAAAATGCCCTTTTTTAGTTTTGCCATGTTGTTAATTGTTTAGGTTTATATTGATTAAAATGATTGATTTACATAGTGGTTCTAGGTATCCTTAGGTGTCAATCGTGTTTGAAACTTCATTCAAGGCTGTTTTCAAGGTATTAACACCTAGCATACACCTTTGAAACAGCTTAGAAACACCTTGGATACACCTTAGATACCCTAAGGATGACCGAAGGATGCCCGGGGTTTGTACTTTTCATAACCGAATGTATAGGTTATAAAAATCAGCGTGATCGCGATTTGACGCATTGTTCGTTTAAACTCACATTTGCACGCAAATACTCATTTATTTGTATGCTAAATTATCCAGCAACATTTAAACAAAAACCCGCATAACACTGAAAATCATTATATTAGTTTTAACAAACAAAATATAAACCCACTGCCAGTTGGGTTCCATAGGGTCAGTTGGCCTTATGCTAGCACCACTTTATCTGTTGCGGTACAACGAAAACCATGACATGGAAAGAGTATGCATTTATACCTCGGATGTGTGTAAAATTACCGGCCGGAATCTCAGGTCTGCACAAAAATTAATGAAAAACCTCAGGATTATTCTGAAAAAAGAAAAGCATCATTTCATCACCAAACAAGAACTTGCGAAGTATCTGGGCATTGATCCGGATTCGTTTACATTGCAATAGTCCCATTAGGTTTTATTTTGGCGCAGTTCATGTTTCCAATTGATCTGCGTCAATTTTTCAATCAGAAAAATAATTCTACATTTGATACAAACCTAAAACTAACCCATTAACGCTCATGAAATCCCACCTGATCCTTCAGATGGCAAATATCCTTGCCCAAAGTACTCCTATCCGTCCTCCTCATTTTTGTAACTGGCATATACCATTCGCGCTTATTCAGCTATTTACCTTGTCCAAAGGTCAGATTTTACAACAGTCATTTAGTAATTTCCTGCTACATGTAGACCTCTTTCAGTACCTGATCAGGGAAGAGATGACGCTTAATTTCATTAAAAAAGAGGCTACCATCGTCATGTTAATGATGTTAAAGGGGCATCACAGTTTATACAATTCAAAGATGGAACCTATTACGGAGCTAAAAGCAGGCAGTTATCACCTGGTTTATATCAGCAAAGGCAATTACACCGTAAAATTACATTGCGGGATGCACGAGTTGCTGATTTTTACTTTGCGACCGGAATGGTTTATGCGGGAGGTCAAAAAGTTTGACGAATTTAAAACACTGATTGCTCATTACAATACTAAGGCTTCGGGGGTATTTGCACTCCCCTATTGTCAACTGAATAAAAATACGACCAAACCCTTAAGGAAGATATTTTCAAGACAAACAAAGAATACAAATGTGTTCGATATGGCCATAATTACTTTCCTGACAAAACTAATCCCGCATTATCAGCAAAAATTGGCACATCGCAACTATACTACCCCGGCTGTCCACGAGGTTAAGGCAAATGCCATTTCAGCTTTTGTACAGGAGAATTTTAAAGATAAAACGGTAGAAGATATGCCCGGACTAGCCCGTCATTTCGGTATATCGGAAAAAAGTCTGCATCGCCTGGCCAAAGTCGCCTTCAGTATCCCGATGCGTAAGTATGTCATTACACTCCGTATGAATTACGCCATGCAACAACTAATCGCTACTGACAAACCTATACAGGAAATAGCGCTCTATATCGGGTACAATGATCCTAAATATTTCAGTCGCGCTTTTAAAAAGTACTACAAATGTAATCCCAGTAGCATTCGAAGGCCTTCTATATAATTATTTCCGATAAAAAGTAGGACTTTTTGGCCAAAATTAGGCCAAACTACGCCCGTTTTTGGCTAAGAATTGCACCTTTTCCTTCATTCTACTCCTGAGATTTGGATTAACCATATCAAACCCCAGGATTATGACCGATCTCCTTCATAAACAATTAACCTCCTCTGGACGGTGCTAGTCAAGAAAGGCGAATCATCCCTAAAGGAAGGAGGTAAAACTAATATCCAGGATAGCGCAAGAAACAGGTATTTTTACAAATGATAAAATCATATTTTTGGATATATAAAAACACATCATCATGGAAACCCAAAACAATCCCATCGCCACTATAACCACAACAGAGTTCAGCACTCCTTTAGGCCCGATGCTCGCCGGTGCGACTGATGAGGGGGTATGTATACTTGAATTCACCAACCGCATCAGGCTGGAAAAAGAAATTACAGAACTACAGAATTTACTGAATGCAGTTAGTACCCCAGGTCGCAATAAACACTTAGATCAGTTAGAAACAGAACTTAAAGAGTATTTTGAAGGAAAAAGGAAACATTTTGAAGTTGCTATCCATACGCCAGGTAACGATTTTGCCCAGTCGGTATGGCAGGCGCTCCAGGAAATCCCTTACGGGGCAACCTGTTCGTACAAGGAGCAGGCCGACAGGATGAACAATCCAAAAGCCATCCGTGCGATTGCATCGACCAACGGACGCAACAGGTTAGCCATTATCATCCCTTGCCACCGGGTAATTGGCAGTAATGGTAGCATGACAGGTTATGCCGCGGGTGTTGACAAGAAAAAATGGCTGTTAAAATTCGAAAGGGAAAATTCCGAAATACCGGCCGGCAACCTCTTTAAATGAGCGCCATGCCGGTACTTCCTGACTGCATACATTAGGAACGAATGGCTTCAACGGGATCCAATTTAGAGGCCGAATAAGCCGGCCAGAACCCGGATATCGTTCCAATTGCGAACGACACACCAACGCCCAGCAAAATATTATTCAAAAAGAGGATCATCGTAAAGCCCATAGCACCGGTTGCAAGCGTAACAAGATAGACCAGTAATATCCCTAATCCACCACCAAGTAAACATAAGGCAACGGCCTCAAACAGAAACTGCAACAGGATAAAATAATTCTTCGCGCCCAATGACTTCTGGATACCAATGATATTTGTACGCTCCTTCACAGACACAAACATGATATTGGCAATTCCAAAACCACCTACCAGGATAGAAAAACCACCAATTACCCAGCCGGCAAGATTTACGATGCTAAACATCTGATCCAGTTGGTTCGAGGCGATTGTACTTTTATTCAGGGCAAAATCATCCTCGGCACCAGGTTTAATTTTATGGATTGCCCTCATCGCCCCTTTTATTTCACTTTCTATTTCTTCCAGGTCAATATTTTCCTTACCCCTTACCGTAATGGTAGGATCATATCTGCCATTTTCTACATCAAATAACCCCTTTGCAAAGTTCAAAGGAATAAGGATATTTTTATCCTGGGACATGCCCAACATATCCTCTCCTTCTTTTTTGAAGACGCCAACAACAGTCAACCTCCGGCCCATCACGATTATTTTATTTCCTACCGCAGGCTCTCCGCCAAACAATCCATCAGCAATATCAGCCCCTAAAATAATTACCGGTGATCCCGACTTACCTTCATTTTCAGTAAAGTACCGGCCTTCTTGAAAATCTATCGTCCAGGTCTTATTAAAATCCTGGGATGCCGCCTTTAGCCCCGCACCTTCTACTGAATTACTTCTGTATTTCACCGTCCTGCTATTTGCATAGATCTCGTAAGATACCCCCTCGGCATGCTCTAAACGTCCCTTTAGGGCGTTGTAATCCCGCAAAGAAGGCTCCGGCCGGTTTACATATTTCCACCATGGATAATCGCCGAAACCACCCCATGGCCATTTCTGTACAAAAATAGTTTTAGAACCAAGCTTGTCTATACTTTCCTGAAGCTTACTTCTAAAAGTATCTGTCGCAGTGAAAACAAAGATAATCGCAAAGATACCAATGGTAATTCCCAGTAAGGAAAGCATGGTCCTCAGTTTGTTTTGGCGCAACGCATCAGCCGCGAACCTAAAACTTTCTCCTATTAGTCTGAAAATAATCATAATTATAGTTTAGATCAAAACTACCTAAAAAGGTTACAGCAATTTGTCATAAACTATAAAAAATCGTCATCATTCATGATAGTGCTAATCAAATATAATTAATTTTAATAAAATATTTTTTCAAAAAAATATTAACTTACAGCACAATAAAGACAATCAAGTCCCTTATAAAGGTCACAGCAAATATGACATTAACCGTAAAAAAGAATTTTATATTAATCGGGATAATATTTGTAAATTTGCGCCCTTAAATATTACATTAAAACATATGAAGTTATCTCAATTTAAGTTTAATTTACCCGAATCGTTGGTTGCCAACACCCCTTCTGATCAAAGAGATGAGGCCCGTTTGATGGTTTTACATAAGGATAGTGGTAAAATTGAACATAAAATATTTAAAGATGTTTTAGAATATTTCGATGATCAGGATGTAATGATCCTGAACAACACAAAAGTTTTTCCTGCCCGTTTATACGGAAATAAAGAAAAAACAGGTGCTACAATTGAAGTTTTCCTGTTAAGGGAACTGAATAAAGAACTTCGCCTTTGGGATGTTTTAGTTGACCCTGCACGTAAAATCCGTGTTGGAAATAAATTATATTTCGGTGACGATGACCTTTTGGTTGCCGAGGTAGTTGACAACACAACCTCACGTGGCCGTACCATCCGTTTCTTATTTGACGGGACAGACGAAGAGTTCAGAAAAAACATTGAAATTTTAGGTGAGACACCTTTACCAAAATATATCAAACGTAAAGCTACTGCCCAGGATAAAGAACGTTATCAGACTATTTTTGCAAAACATGAAGGTGCTGTTGCTGCTCCTACCGCTGGTTTGCACTTTAGCAGGGAACTGATGAAACGTCTGGAGTTAAAAGGTATTAACTTTGCAGAGGTTACCCTGCACGTGGGCTTAGGTACTTTCAGATCTGTTGAAGTAGAAGATCTGACAAAACATAAAATGGACTCCGAGCAATTTATCATCGAGCAAAAAGATGCTGATATTGTAAACCAGGCTATTGAACGTAAAAAAAGGGTGTGTGCTGTTGGTACAACCTCTATGCGCGCTATAGAATCTGCGGTTTCTTCAGGTAGAATGCTTAAGCCAGCGAACGACTGGACCAGCAAGTTTATCTTCCCTCCTTATGATTTCAGCATTGCAAACGCTATGATCACCAACTTCCATACACCTGAATCAACATTACTGATGATGGTAAGTGCATTTGGCGGTTATGATTATGTGAGACATGCTTATGAGGTTGCTTTGAAAGAGAAATACCGTTTCTATAGTTATGGTGACGCGATGTTGATCATCTAACTGGAAATTTATTCTTAAAATATATCGATAGGAGATTTGAAACAATACGTTTTAAATCTCCTATTTTTGTTTAAAAACAATGCAACATGAAGTATTATGCTATTATAGTAGCCGGGGGATCGGGCAACAGGATGCAAAGCTCCGTTCCTAAGCAGTTCTTACTGTTGGAAGGAATACCGGTACTGATGCATACTATAGCGGCTTTTGACAAATGCATATTGAAGCCCCAGATTTTACTGGTATTAAATATTGATCAGCATAAGTATTGGGAAGAGCTCTGTTTAAAGTACAGTTTTAACATCCCGCACCAGGTCATAAAAGGTGGAATACAAAGATTTCATTCGGTAAAAAACGGGTTAAAAGTTATTAAAGGAACAGGTATTGTGGCGGTACATGATGCAGTAAGGCCATTAGTTTCGGCCGAGTTGATTGCAAAGTCCTTTCATGTTGCTGAAGAAACAGGCAATTGCATTCCTGGTGTTACCCCTACAGATTCGGTTAGAAAAAGGCTGGAAGACGGCAAAAGCGAGGCGATCAGCAGGGATGAACTGGCCTTGATACAAACACCTCAGACTTTTGAGGTAAGCCTGCTTAAAAAAGCTTATCAGGCCGCTTACAGAAATGAATTTACCGATGATGCCTCCGTTGCGGAGTATGCGGGGTTTAAAATTAATTTAATAGCCGGCGAAAGAGAAAATATAAAAATTACTTATCCTGAAGATTTGCAAATCGCCTCTATTTTTATAGAGAAGAACAAAGGGTGCTGATCATAAATATGATCAGCACCCTTTGCTTATGAGGACAGTATCATTGATACCGTCAATTTTATGCAGCCCTGTTAATTACTTTCAGTAAAATAGCAATAACGGCAATAACCAATAAAATATGGATCAGACCACCCACATTAGGCCCAAAGCCCTGAAAGAAAAAGCCGATAATCCATAATATTACTAGTACAACGGCAACAAGATAAAGCAGATTTCCCATAACATTTATTTTTAGATGAGTTAGTAAATGAACCTGACTGTGTTTAAACAATCCATGACAATTCATAAACAATCATCGTTCCAAAAAATAAAAAAGGCTCCATTTTATGGAGCCTCTGCTATTCGTTACCGATTAATATTCGTCTTCGTTGAAGAAGAAATCATCCTTTGTAGGGTAATCTGGCCAAATTTCCTCAATGGTTTCATATGGTTCACCATCATCTTCCAAAGCTTGTAAATTTTCGATCACCTCAACAGGGGCGCCTGATCTTATACCGTAATCAATCAATTCATCTTTTGTTGCAGGCCATGGAGCGTCTTCCAGATGCGATGCGAGTTCTAAAGTCCAATACATATTTCTTATCCTATTAAGTTATTCAATTTATTTCGCAAAAGTATATTAAAAAAGTTGAGCAAAACAAATTATTTCATACTTTTTACAATCGCGGAATCCAAATGTTTTCATCTGTTTTAGCATCTGAATTCAGTTTTCGTGCCAAAACAAATAAATAATCACTTAAACGGTTCAAATAAATAGTCATTTTTTCGTCAACAAAGCTCTCAGCAGCCAAATGAACGGTCAGACGTTCGGCCCTCCTGCATATGCATCTGGCTATGTGACAATACGATACTACTGTATTACCGCCTGGAAGCACGAAGTGTTTCAGTTCTGGTAATACCTCATTCATATCGTCCATTTCTTTTTCCAGCAAAATGATATCGCTGTCGTGCAAATCAGGAATCTTCATTCTCGACTTTTCAGGGTCAGCAGCCAGGGCGGCGCCAACAGTAAAAAGACGGTCCTGTATTTCTTTCAGCATTTTCTGATGGTGGGGGTCAATATCCTGACACATGATGAGCCCAATGTAAGAGTTCAGCTCATCAACAGTTCCATAGCATTCTATACGCAGGTGAAATTTAGGGACACGGGTACCTCCGATCAATGAGGTTAAACCTTTGTCGCCCGTTTTGGTATATATCTTCATATCCTATTAGCCAATTTTCTCAAAGTCGTCCCCTTTTTCCTCTAATTTAACGAGGCGTGGCGAAACAGTCTTGATATCTGTATTCTGATAGTCTTTTTCAATTAATCCATCGCGCATCCTCACAATACGATGTGCATGCTGTGCGATGTCTTCCTCGTGTGTGACCAGTATAATGGTATTTCCTTTACTGTGGATCTCTTCAAGCAAGCCCATAATTTCAATAGAGGTTTTTGTATCGAGGTTACCGGTAGGCTCATCCGCAAGTATGATCGAAGGATTGTTAATCAGTGCCCTTGCTACAGCCACACGTTGCCGCTGTCCGCCCGAAAGCTCATTAGGCTTGTGCGTCACCCTATTCCCCAAACCAACGTTCTCCAGCGCCTTCTGCGCCCGTTCTTCACGCTCCTTTTTATTTGCTCCGGCATAAATCAAAGGTAAAGCCACATTGTCAAGTGAGGTAGAGCGCGGCAACAGGTTAAATGTCTGAAAAACAAAGCCAATTTCCTGATTACGTACTTCTGCAAGTTCATTATCGGACATATGGCTCACATTGGTCCCGTTTAAAACATAATCACCCTTACTCGGGGTATCCAGGCAGCCTAAAATGTTCATTAGGGTTGATTTCCCAGAACCCGAAGGTCCCATGAGCGCTACAAATTCGCCCTTATGAATATCCAGGGTAACGGATTTCAATGCATGGATAACCTCAGCACCTATAACATATTTACGGCCAATTTCTTTAATGTGGATTAACGCTTTATCTGACTTTGCGAACGTACCCGGGGCTTTCTCCATTGCTCTTTTTTTGATATTAGATAGTACCTAAGTACTCAATGTTACATCATGTGGCTTATTTTTCTATGATCTTAGGAACAAGAAAAAATGATTCATTGTGCAATGCTGCGTTTTTCAAACCATCTTTAACATTAATTTCCTGCTTCGCCACATCTTCACGCCAAACATTTTCGTCCGTATTCATATAAACCAGCGGCTCAACACCGGTGGTATCCAGTTCATTCAACTTCTCCATAAAAGTAAGGATCTTATTCATATCTGGAATTAACGCATCAATTTCGTCTTCTTTTATGGCTATTCTTGCTAAATCCGCAACTTTATGTATCGTTTGCTTATCTATAATCATTTATCAACAAGTTTACTGTTTATCAGGTCAAAAATACGGTCTTTTAGTTCATCTGAATCATTTATTGTCAAATTGCTTGTAAAAACCGGCTTATGAACGTAAATATCTACCTTACCGGGACTTGAACCAAATTTCTTCCCGTCATCCCACATGCGCTCCCAAACATTGATAAGACTTACCGGCACAATGGGTACCCCCTTCTCTATCGCCAGTCTGAAAGGGCCATTTTTAAAAGGCATCAACCGGGGCGGATAATGAGCGTGGGATATTCCGCCCTCAGGAAAGATGATCAGGCTCATCCCCTTTTCAAGGTTATCTGCAGCACGTTTAAATGCCCTAAAAGCCGAAATCTTACTATCCCTGTTTACCGGAATGTCAATAGTTTTAAAAAATATCCTCAATACCGGATTCTTCAACAGCTCCTCTTTCCCCATAAAATGAAACCTTCCCTCCGCAAGGATACAGAGCAGCATAATATCGTGGTTAGAGGTATGATTGGCACAATAAATATAAGTTTGACCACTTTGCAGGGGGGCTTCGAAAATAAAACCAGGAGAAAGGCCAATAAACCACGCACAGTACCTGCTTTTTAGTTTGCGTAACCTGTTTAATAAACCATAAGTTTTGGGGTCCCTGGCAGCCAGGTAGTAAAACGGATAAAAAAGTAACGAGAACAACAGTATGATAAATACTGAATAGATGCGGTGCGCCTGTTTAAGGAAGTTGATCATTGAAGTCAAAAATATAAAAAATAGCCTATATGGTCACGAAACTGCAATTAAGGTATAAACTATAACAATATGAATAAAAAAAGAAATTATAAGCGGGCCGAATTACGGTTTTTTGTTAATTTCGGCCTTTCGAATTTGTGTCATTAATATGGTTGTCGGTACGCGTAAAGAATAGCGTCGGACAGCTTAATAATACAGCTTCAGCAATTTAACAATATTATAATCAGATGAAAGAAACGGTAGTTAGTGGTATTCGCCCGACAGGAAAATTACACTTGGGAAATTATTTTGGTGCAGTAACCAACTTTGTAAAAATGCAGTACGATTACAACTGCTATTTTTTCATCGCAGACCTTCACTCTTTAACTACACATCCTACCCCACAAGACTTACACGGTTATGTTAGACATGTTCTGGTAGAATATCTTGCCTGCGGAATAGATCCTGAAGAAACAACCATATATGTACAATCAGACGTTCCTGAGGTAGCCGAACTGTATCTATACCTGAATATGAACGCCTATATGGGCGAGCTGGAAAGAAGTACATCATTTAAGGATAAAGTGAGGTCACAACCTGATAACGTAAATGCAGGCCTCTTAACTTATCCAACCTTAATGGCGGCTGATATTCTAATCCATAAGGCCACAAAAGTACCTGTAGGTAAAGATCAGGAGCAACACCTTGAATTTACACGTACTTTCGGCAATCGTTTTAACAGGCTTTACCAAACGGAATACTTCCCTGAACCTTATGCGTTTAACTATGCCCAGAACCTGGTTAAAGTACCCGGTCTGGATGGCAATGGAAAAATGAGTAAATCAAGCGGTGACGGGAACTGTATCTATTTATCGGACAGTCCGGAAATTATCCGCAAAAAAGTATCGCGTGCGGTAACGGATGGTGGCCCTACAACAGAAAACCAGGCTAAACCGGAAGCCATCCAGAACTTATTTGATCTGATGAAAATTGTTTCTACACCTGACACAATCGCCCACTTCGATGACCTGTATAACAAAATGGGCATCCGTTACGGCGATTTCAAGAAACAACTTGCCGAGGATATGATTGTATTCAACACCCCTATCCGTGAGCGTATAGAAGAACTTTCTAAAGACAGTTCTTACCTGCGCCAGGTCGCCAAACATGGCGCATTAAAAGCAAGGGAAAGTGCACAAAGAACCATTAGAGAGGTAAGGGAAATCATTGGTTTCAAATCATTTTAACATTTACGGTAAATTAACTACCTTTCTCCTCTTCAAAAATAAGATATGCATATAGCAATAGTTGGAAATATTGGCGCAGGTAAAACTACCCTTACTAGTTTACTTGCCAAAAATTACGGTTGGGAAGCCTTGTATGAAGCTGTAGATAATAATCCGTACCTGGAGGATTTTTACAGCGACATGAAACGCTGGAGTTTTAACCTCCAGATTTATTTCCTTAACAGTCGTTTTCAGCAGCTTGTGGATATCCAGAATTTCAATAGAAATGTAATTCAGGACAGAACAATCTATGAAGATGCGTACATATTTGCCGATAACCTCCATGAGATGGGATTGATGACTACCCGTGATCATCAAAACTACAAGGCTATATTTGAAAATGTGACCTCTTTTATTAAACCGCCCGACTTATTGGTATACCTACGCGCATCAGTGCCTACGCTGGTCAACAATATTCAGCGCCGGGGAAGAGAATACGAAACCAGCATCCGTATTGATTACCTATCAAAATTAAATGAGAAATACGAAACCTGGATTAAAAGTTATAGTCTTGGTAAATTACTGATCCTGGATAAGGACAAGCTTGATTTCAGCAATAACCCTGAAGATCTGGGCACAATTATCCAATCTATAGAGGCGGAGATTAACGGATTATTTTAAAATGAAAGTACTTGGCATTATACCGGCCCGATATGCTTCTACCCGCTTCCCGGGTAAACCTTTAATTGATATTCAAGGCAAGAGCATGATCCAGCGGGTTTATGAACAAGCGCTAAAGTCCGGAACTTTAGATAAAGTAGTTGTCGCAACCGATGACGAACGCATTGCCGAAGCCGTTAGCAACTTTGGCGGCGAATTTGTAATGACCGGATCAACGCACCAAAGTGGCACAGACCGTTGCGCGGAAGTGTCGCGTCAGCTACCTGATTTTGATATTGTTATTAATATACAGGGCGATGAACCTTTTATTAATCCAAAGCAGATCGATCTACTCGTTTCCTGCTTTGAGCAGCCTGATGTTCAACTGGCCACATTAATTAAAGAAATCCATACCGAAGAAGAGCTGTTTAACAACAATATCCCGAAAGTGGTTACCAACAGCAGACAGGAAGCCATTTACTTCAGCAGGCATACCATTCCTTATATCAGAAATGCCGAAAAAGAACAATGGTTAAATGCCCATCAGTTTTATAAACACATTGGCATTTATGGGTACACCACTACTGTCTTACACCAGATCACTAAGCTTCAGCCATCAAAACTGGAAATTGCCGAAAGTCTGGAGCAGTTACGCTGGATAGAAAATGGATATACCATACAAACCCGCATTACCGATCTGGAAACAATAGCTATAGATACACCTGAAGATTTGAATAAGATCGTAAGCCGATAATTTCTTATATTAGGTCTACATATGAAAAATTATCTTATTCTCATCTTATTTCTATTTGGCTTGATAAGCGCCTGTACTCCCGGCGAACAGAAATTAAAGGGCAGTATTGAAGATCATACCGTTTTAAAACCGTTCAGTGATTCTGTACAGATCGATACTTTTAAGGTAGCGCTTACCGGGGAAGTTTTGAAAGACATGACCATTAACTTTAGTATTATAGCTTACAATGGAAAGCTGATCTACCAGAAGGCTTTTAAAGCTACTGATCTGATTGAAAATTATAAAGCGAGTGTCGATTTAAAAAAAGAACGCAGTCAGATGGACTTCGTTCTGAATGAATACAAGCTATTTTTAGATGATGAAAACTTTCTGGAACCTGCGGTTACGGAAAATGAGAACCCGGATCAATATACACCCGACAAAACTTTTTATGCGGAACTTAAACAATCGGCTTTAAATGGTTTCAAGTACCGCACCGGAAAAGAGAACAATGTATATATAGCCTGGTCCGAAAAAGAAAAAAAAGTAAAACCTTATTACAGCTGCTGTAAATAACCGTGTTTAATTTTATTGCTAAAAAGTACTTCTATCAATGGCTGGAAGTGTGTCTAACGTAAAAAAGGCAATACTTTGTATACCTCATCAAAAAAAAATAAAAATAAAATTATGATTGTTATAAATTTTATATTATGTTTATATAATCAAACAATAAATAAGTAGTTTGATTTTTTGAAAACCAGCATATTCTAACCAAATATACATTTACAAAAGCGCCCGGAAATTTTTCGGGCCTTTTTTATTATATGCCTTTTTCTTAATTGAAGCCCGATAAAGAATATAATTTTTAAAAATTAATGCCGACAAAAAAATAGTTCTTAGCTTTAAGAATCGCGCCCGTTCGTTACAAGGTAATTTATGCTCAAAAAGATTTTCATTATTATTCTCCTTCTGTTTTCCGCTTTTGCAGCTTCGGCACAAAATGCATACATAAGGGGTGTAGTTACGGATTCTGTTGAAAAACGAAAGCTGGCGCACAGTTCAATCCTGCTTATCCGGGCCGTAGACTCGATTTTAGTAAAGACAACACGGGCAGATCAGCAAGGAAATTTCGAACTTAAAAACCTAAAAAAGGGAGATTACAGAATTTTAGTTTCCTATCCGAAAATGGGGGATTATATCCGGAACCTCCGGCTATCCGACACTTCAAACCTGGACTTGGGCACTATCAATATGGAGTTAAAATCCAAACTCTTACACGAGGTGGTTATACAAGCCGCAAAAAGCGCCATACGTACAAAAGGTGACACCGTATTTTTTCAGGCCGATAGTTTTGCCGTACGTAGCAATGCCAACGTTCAGGAATTGCTAAAGAGGTTACCTGGAATTGAAGTGGATAAAAACGGAAACATCAAGGCGCAGGGAAAAACGGTAAAAACAGTATTGGTTGACGGGGACGAGTTTTTTGGTGATGACCCCTTATTGGCTACAAGATATCTAAAAGCAAATGCTGTCGAAGAAATTCAGGTGTATGATAAAAAAAGCAAAAGTGCGGAGCTGACCGGTATAGATGATGGAATAAAAAACAAGACCATCAATATCAAATTAAAAGAAAATGCCAAGAACGGCTATCTTTCAACGATTGATCTGAATACGAACCTGGCCGATCTGGGCGATTATGGAGGGATGATGGGGGTATTTAAGAATAAACTTAAAGCGGCCATCTATGGAACCTATTCCAATTTAAATAACGAATCGAAGATCAATACTTCAATGCGAAAATTAAAAGGAGAAGAATATGACCTGATTGAGGTTGGGGATGATGGGAGCTCCATAATGTATGTTTCTGATGCGGATGATGAAGACTACATCGCTGCTTCTGGCGGATTACCAAATAATTTCAGTATAGGCGCCTATTATGCCGATAAATTTAAGGATAACAAAATGGGCGTTAAAGTCAATTTCAAAAGCTTTAACAACGAGAATGTTAACCATACCACTGCCAATTCTGAAGAACTTTTACCCAATGAAACCAAGTTTACCAGCGCCGGAAAAACAGACAATAAAGCTAAGGTATCCGGCGAATCGTTAAAAGGCACATATACCTACAACACGAGCACACTTTCAACGTTAAAGGTATCATTCGGACTCAGCAAAAGCCGCAACCAGAATAATTCTTTCAGCACGAGTGAAACAAAAGGGTACAATGGTTTTTTCATTAGTCAGAATAAACAGGAAAACACAGGGAACGGCACTAACGAAACCTACAACGGGAATATCAATTGGTCCAGTAGATTTAAAAAAAAGGGTCGTACTTTATCCATAGATATCCAACCTGAAAGCCAGACCAGCAATAGTTTAGAGAATAGCTTAAACCGGACCAACTATTTCAACAGCAGTGGTTTGCTTGACCGGTACGAAGATGTCGACCTAAGAAAAAAGAACTCGGGAACGCAAAACTCAATAGGTACCAGGATCAATTATACAGACCCCATATCTAAAAGATGGACACTAGAAGCAGGATATAGTTTTAAGACCATATCGTCCGGAAGCAACAGGCTTGTTTTTGATAATATCAGACAAGATGCCAAAAAGATAGACTCCCTTAGTAATGACTTTAAGTTCATCAATTTTTCTAACGTTGGCAAATTGATTTTACAATACAATAACGAAAATTTTTCGGTATCCAGCGGTTTGGAAGCTACACAAACTAATTTTGAGTTAAACGATCTGGATAAGCATACAGATTTCAGAAGGAACTATTTAAACTTGTCGCCGCGCACCAATATCTTTTACAAAGTAGATAACTCGACTACACTTGCGGTAAATTATAATGGCTTTATGCAACAACCCAGCATTAATCAGTTACAACCCGTCCGCCAGATCAACACCCCATTGTACGAGGTCATTGGAAATTCAGCTTTAAGGCCATCCTTCTCTAATAACTTCGGCATTTCTTACAACAGTTTTCAGTTTAAATCCGATCAATATATTTCCGCGAATTTCAATTATGGCTTCACCAATAATGCTATTGTAAGTACAGAACTGGTAGATGAGTTTAATAAAAGGATTTCGAGTTATATAAATGCCAATGGCAATAATTCCTTAAATGGAAATTTAAGTTATTCAAAGGGCTTTTCAAAAGCGCACCTGCGAATGGGTGCCGACCTGGGTTTCAATAGGTCGAAGACTATTGCCATTATCAATGCCACTCAAAATAAAGCGGTAAATATGCAATATAATTTAAGGGGGTCGATTAATTATTACACTCAGAAGTTAGAGTTCAATTATGTGCCCTCGGCAACTTTAATGACAGGTAAATCATCTATTGGTGAAATAAACGATGGAAGAAGCGTTACACATAACCACGAAATTTCTGGTACCGTGCAGCTTCCCTTTAAATCAGAATTCAACACCTCTTTCTCGTTGTCCTTCAGACCGGCAAATGCATCTTTCGGCCAGGACTTGAATACAGCGATATGGAACAGTTATTTAGCCACCAAGCTGCTAAAAAACGAGACATTGGAACTTAAAGTGTCTGTAACGGATATACTCAACCAGAAAATAGGGTACAATAGGTTTGTAGGTGGTAATGTTAAAAGTGAGGACACCTTTAGTTATATCCCCCGTTATGTATTGATTGGGTTAAACTGGAATTTAAGTGGTAATTTTATAAAAAAAACAAACACAAAATAGACACACAACATGAAGCAAACAGCTATAGCCTTATTTCTTCTATGCACCGTGTGTTTAAATATTAATGCCCAGGAAGCCTTCATCAGCCAAGGCAAAATCACGTTTGAGAAGAAAGTAAATCTTCTCCGGACGTTTGAAAGCTCCGATCTACCCGAGGAAGCCAGGGAAAAAATGCAGAAATATGCCATGAGCAACTGGGAATTATATTTTGATCAGGACAAATCATTGTTCAAGGCGGCAAAAAAAGAAACTGAAAGTAACAGCCCGGCTTTATTCTCCTTTTCTAAAGGCAAACAAACCAATGAGGTTTATACAGATTACAGTAAAAATGAGCGGGTATTGAGACGTAATATTATGGACGACGAGTACCTGCTTACGGATACGGTACCTAAAATAGATTGGAAAATCATGCATGACCTAAGAAACATCGCAGGTTACGAATGCCGAAAAGCCATTGGGGTTATTTATGATACGGTTTATGTGGTCGCGTTTTATAGTGACGAAATATTACTTAAGGGAGGTCCGGAAGGTTTTAGCGGTTTGCCCGGCACGATATTAGGTTTGGCCATTCCGCGCTACAATACCACCTGGTTCGCCACAAAGGTAAATGGCTTTGAAAATCACCAGCAAGAAATTACACCTCCAAACAGCGGAAAAAAAATAGAAACGGAGAAGGATTTAAAAAAACTGATTGAATTATTTACCCGATATGATCAGGATAAAAAAGAAAAAGCGGAAGAAGTGAAGAAAAGGCTGTATGGTTTTACCCTCTAACTTTTTATACGCTAAGATATTAAGCCTTGTTTTTAATAATAGACATTTTTTATAAAAAGAGCCTGGCTGCTTTGGTTTTATTTGCTAACTTTGTATCCCGTACAAAAACAATAAAGTAGTGATATAATTATTGCTTTATTTCAGAAAATCACAAACATGACTAAGTATATTTTTGTTACGGGCGGTGTTACTTCCTCATTAGGTAAGGGCATCATCTCCGCTTCATTAGCCAAATTATTACAAGCACGCGGCTATAGTGTTACCATCCAAAAGTTCGACCCTTATATCAATATTGATCCGGGAACATTAAACCCATACGAGCATGGAGAATGCTACGTTACCGAAGATGGTGCAGAAACAGATCTTGACCTTGGTCATTACGAACGTTTCTTAAACGTTCCAACCTCACAAGCAAACAACGTTACTACCGGTCGTATTTATCAAAATGTGATTAACAAAGAAAGACAAGGTGAATACCTTGGAAAAACTGTTCAGGTAGTTCCGCACATTACGGATGAGATTAAAAGGAATATGCGTTTACTGGGCGAAAGCGGTCAGTACGACATCGTAATTACCGAGCTTGGTGGTACTGTTGGTGATATCGAATCTTTACCGTTTATAGAGGCTGTACGTCAGTTTAAGTGGGAAGAGGGTGCACACAATGCAATTGTAATCCATTTAACGCTGATCCCTTACCTTGCGGCAGCAGGTGAGCTAAAAACTAAACCTACACAACACTCTGTAAAAGCATTGCTGGAGTATGGTATTCAGCCTGATATCCTTGTTTGTCGTTCAGAGCGTTCTATTTCTTTAGATATCCGTAAAAAAATCGCCCTTTTCTGTAATGTAAATGTAAATGCAGTAATTGAGTCAATAGATGCATCTACGATTTACGATGTTCCATTGTTAATGATGAAAGAGCAATTGGACAAAACGGTATTGAGCAAACTTAAGCTTGCCCAGAAAAACGAACCTGACATGGAAAAATGGAAAGAATTCCTTGGTCGTTTAAAAAACCCAACCTCAGAAGTAAAAATTGGTCTGGTTGGTAAATATGTGGAGTTACCAGATGCATACAAATCAATTATTGAATCTTTTATACATGCAGGTTCAAGAAACGAATGCAAAGTAAAAGTTGAGTATATCCATTCTGAAGGCATTTATCCTGACAATGCGAAGGAAAAACTCGCTCATCTTGATGGTGTATTGGTTGCTCCTGGTTTTGGAAGCCGTGGTATTGAAGGCAAAATTGATACCATTAAATATGTAAGGGAGAACAATGTACCGTTTTTTGGTATCTGCCTGGGTATGCAGTGTGCGGTAATCGAATTCGGACGTAATGTTTTAGGTCTGCAGGGCGCAAATACGACTGAAATAGATGAGCAAAGTGCACATCCGGTTATCAATATGATGGAAGATCAGAAAACCATTACTGCTAAAGGTGGTACCATGCGTTTAGGTTCTTACCCATGTGATCTGAGAAAAGGTACAAAAGCTTTTGCTGCTTATGGCAGAACACACATTACCGAGCGTCACAGACACCGTTATGAGTTCAACAATGCATATCTGAACCAGTACGAAGAGGCTGGCATGATTGCTTCAGGAACAAATCCGGAAACCAGTCTGGTTGAAATTGTAGAGCTTAAAAACCACCCTTTCTTTGTTGGCGGACAATTTCACCCGGAATTAAAATCAACAGTTGCTAATCCTCACCCACTTTTTGTTAAATTTGTCGCCGCTGCGATGGAGTTTGCGAAGAAAAAAACAAAATAATACGCGTTTAATTAACAATAATGGATAGAAATACGTTTACAGGATTGTTCCTGATCATGATCGTTTTAGCAGGTTCCTTCTATTTCTTTAAGCCCAGCGAGGCTGAAATGAAATCAATAAAGGAAAGAAATACTGCCGATTCACTAAAAAAAGCCGGAGTTGTTGCTACTCCTGCCCCTGCTACTGCCGTTATCGCAGCTTTACCTGCGGTAGATTCTGCAGCATTAAAAGGGCCTTTCGGTGGCAATATCGCCGGAACAGTACAAACCAGTGTTCTTGAAAATGAAAATTTAAAACTTACCTTCAGCAATAAGGGAGGTAAAATATTATCTGTACAAGTTAAAGGTCAAAAAACTTACAATGGAAAACCAGTTATTTTATTTGACGGGGACCAGAATAAATTTGGCCTGAACTTAAATATCGCCGGTAAAAATGTAAGCACGAACGACCTGTATTTTACAGCTACACAAAATGCAGGAAACATTAGCATGCGTGCCAACTATTCGGCCGACAAGTTTATTGAATTTGTATACGACCTGAAGCCTAACAGCAACCAGGTTGGCTTCAATATCAATCTAAACGGTTTAAACCAGGTTATTCAAAACAATACCATTTCTTTAAACTGGGAAGCGACCTTACTTGAGCAAGAGAAATCTGCTAAAAAAGAGCAGGAGCATGCTGCACCTTATTACAAGTATGCCGACAAAAACCCCGATCACTTAGGTGTAGCCAAAGATGTTAAAGAAGACCTTAAGGAAGGAAAAATCCAATGGTTCTCCTTTAAACAGCAATTCTTTAGTGCTGCGCTGGTCCCTAAAGATGCCTTTGAAAAAGGTGATCTTGAAGTTAAAGTGTTAACAGAGCCGGGAAAAATTAAATGGTATGCTGCGAATATGATCATGCCTTTTAACCAGCTTGCAGCACAAAGCTATAGCATGAGCTTCTATTTCGGTACCAATAAGTTTGATACTTTAAAAGCACAGGGCCATGAGCTGGAGAAACAAGTTGACATGGGCTACTGGCCACTGAAATACATCAACAGGTTCATTGTACTGCCTGTATTTAAATTCCTTGAAGGTTTTGGCTGGAACTACGGTCTGATCATCTTGTTATTGACCATACTTTTGAAGGTTGCAATGTCGCCGTTAACTTACAAATCATACATCTCCATGGCTAAAATGAGAATTTTAAAGCCTGAAATGGATGTGATTAAAGCTAAAGTTGGTGATGATAACCCTACCCTGTTACAACAGGAATATTTAAAACTTTATAAGCAGGTGGGTGTAAACCCATTGGGCGGCTGTTTACCGATGTTACTGCAATTGCCTTTTGTAATGGCCTTCTTCTTCTTCTTCCCTAACCTTTTTGAGTTAAGAGGGGAATCATTTTTATGGATGAAGGATTTATCCACCTATGACGACTTCATTAAGTTTGGTTTCACCATTCCTTTTATAGGTGACCACCTGAGTTTAATGTGTGTGCTGATGACTATTTCTACCCTGATCTATACTTATTTCAACAACCAGATCTCTGGCGCAACGGGGCAAATGAAATACATTGGTTACATCATGCCGATTATTTTCCTTGGTGTACTGAATAGCTATCCATCAGGATTAAACTATTACTACTTCCTGGCGAATATGTTGACATTTGCGCAGCAGTTTATGATCAAATCGATGGTTGATGATGAAAAGATCCACAGAACTTTACAGGAGAACAAAACAAAACCTGCAGAGCAAAAGAAGAAATCTAAATTCCAGACCAGGTTAGACGATTATATGCGTCAGCAACAACAAGCAGCTACACAGCAAAAAAAGAAATAAATAAACGTTATTTATAAACGGTGAAGCCGCATTCCTTAAACTGGATGCGGCTTCATCATTTCATCCAAAATAGAATTAAAGTTTAAGCTTAGATTGTAAAATTTGACGTACAATGAGAATATCTGTTTAAAAATTCCAATTTTTAAACTTTAAAGCCAAAAACTTGTTCATTCAATCCTAAACCATGTTAAAAAAACTAACTCCCCTTTTGTTATTGTTTATCAGCAGTATATGCTTTGCGCAAAAGAAACCTTTAAATCATACCGTTTACGACAGTTGGGAAGCTGTAGGTACAAAACAATTGTCTAACAATGGCCTGTGGGCAGGATACATGATTAATAAACAAGAGGGCGATGCCACGTTGTATTTGAATAACCTGATGGCCAATTCAAAACTAAATGTAGCCAGGGGAACAAACCTTCAATTTAGTGCCGATTCAAAATATGCGGCCTTCGCTATTAAACCATTGTACAAAGATATCAGGGAAGGAAAAATCAAAAAGAAAAAACCAGACGAAGTGACCAAAGATTCGTTGGGAATAACCAACCTCAGCAACTTGTCTGTCCTAAAAATACCAAGGGTAAAATCTTACAAAATGCCGGAGGAGGGTGCTGCTTTTATTGCTTACTTATTGGATAAACCATTGGATACTGCTAAAAAGACAAAACCCACAGGGATAACACCCGCTGCCGGAAAAAAAGAAGACGGCATGACGGCTATGGCCGAAGAGCCGGATACAAAGGCAAAAACCGAAGGTACAGATCTGGTCTTTAAAAATTTAATTACCGGAACAGAACGTACTTTCAAATATGTAACAGAATACAGCTTCAACAAAAATGGCAAGCAACTGGTTTTTAACAGCACAGGTTCAAAAAAGGATAAATCTGCCCCAATGGGTGTTTTCCTTTACAATACCGAAAAGGGAAGCTTAAAAACGCTTGTACATGGAAAAGGGAACTTTAATGGGTTTACCTTTAACGAGGAAGGTGAATACCTGGTATTTTTGGGCGAAAGAAGTCCGGAGAAAAAGGAGATCAAAGACTTTAATATCTATTACAACTCCCCTACACTTGATACTGCCCAGATCCTGGTGGACAATGAGATAAAAGGGATACCAGCAAAATGGGCTGTTAGCGGCGATGCGAAGCTAAATTTCAGTAAAGATGGCAACAAACTCTATTTTGGCATTGCACCGGTAAAGGCACCAAAAGATACAACTTTAGTAGATTTTGAAAATGCGAAGTTAGATGTATGGGGTTATAAGGACGATTATCTGCAACCTATGCAGCTCAAAAACCTGGATAGGGACCTTAAGAAATCTTATTTATCTGCGATTGAAGTCTTTAGCAGCGACCCTAAAATTGTTCCTTTAACAGATGTAAAATTACCTGATGCAGCGCTGGTGAGCGAAGGAAATGCAAATTTTGTATTGGCATCAACTGATTACGGCAACAGGATCCAGTCGCAATGGAGTGGCGGTTCTTTAAGGGATTATTATCTGGTAGACACAAAGACTGGCGCCAGGAAGAAAATTATAGAAAAGCTATATGGTTCTGCCCAGGCTTCCCCGGCGGGAAAGTACATCTTATATTTTGACAAAAAAACATCAGGATGGTATACCTATAATGTATTAACGGCTAAAATTACCCAGTTAAACGGTGGTATGAACGTTAAGTTCGCAGACGAGGAAAATGATGTGCCCGATGAGCCTTCTGCCTATGGCGTAGCCGCATGGACGGCAGATGACAAAGCTGTATTGATCTACGACCGTTACGACATCTGGGAATTTTCCCCGGAGGGAAAAAATGCCGCCCGGAATATGACCAATGGTTTTGGCAGAGCAAATAAACTGACCTTCAGGTACGAAAAAACAGATCCTGAAAGCAAGTTCCTGGATAAAAAGCAAACCATCTGGTTAAATACCTTTAACAATACTACTAAGGAATATGGCTGGTATAAAAAGAATATCGGCAACAACAGTCCCCCTGAGCTGGTGATCATGGAAAAAATGACTTATTCCAACCTGGTAAAGGCTAAGGATGTGGAAAAATTCATTTTCGACAAGGGAAATTATGCAAGCTCACCAAACGTTTACGTATCTACGGATATGAAAACACAAGTGAAGCTGAGCAATACCAATCCACAACAACAAGATTATAACTGGGGCACTGCGGAGCTGGTAAAATGGACTACCCCTAAAGGATTTAGTGCGGAAGGCATACTGTACAAGCCCGAGAACTTTGACCCGGCAAAGAAATATCCGATGATTGCCTATTTTTATGAGAAACTTTCTGACGGTCTTTATGCTTACCAGGCCCCAGCACCTACCCCATCCAGGTTAAACATACCTTATTTTGTGAGCAATGGATATTTGGTGTTTGCGCCAGATATTAGTTATGAAACGGGTTATCCGGGGAGATCGGCTGAAGAATTTATCAATTCAGGAGTTGAATCTTTAAAGAAAAACACATGGGTTGATGGTAGCAAAATAGGGATCCAGGGACAAAGCTGGGGAGGTTACCAGGTGGCGCACCTGATCACCAGAACCGATATGTATGCTGCGGCATGGGCCGGGGCACCGGTGGTAAATATGACATCGGCTTATGGTGGAATGCGTTGGGAAAGTGGTATGAACCGACAGTTTCAATATGAAAAAACACAGAGCCGCATTGGAGCTACCCTATGGGAGAAACCAGAATTGTATATAGAAAATTCGCCTTTGTTTAAATTACCTAATGTAAAAACGCCAGTGGTAATTATGGCCAATGATGCCGATGGGGCCGTACCATGGTACCAGGGGATTGAAATGTTTACCGGATTAAGAAGGTTGGGCAAGCCGGCATGGTTGTTAAACTACAACAATGAAGCGCATAATTTAATGCAGCGCCAAAATAGAAAAGATATACAGATCAGAGAGCAACAGTTTTTTGATTATTACTTAAAGGGAGCAAAAGCACCTGTATGGATGGTGAACGGTATTCCGGCAACAGAAAAGGGTAAAACATGGGGTTTTGAGCTGACTGATGAAAAACCTTAATTTAAAACGGGGATATTAGAATCAAAACTTTAAATTTAAGGCCTTAACTAAATCATGTTTAATGGCATTAAGTAGAATCTGGTCTGCTTTTATAATCGTTGCAATTGTTGTAGCAAGTATAAAGTGTTTCTTTTTTGGACAAACTGAAATTTTTAACTGGATGATCATCGGCAAGGCCGATGATGTTGCAAACCCGTTAAAGCTTGACGGGGTGATCCAGACCTGCTGGGTTGCTGTAGAACTGTGCCTTAAATTGATTGGCATTTTAGCCCTATTTATGGGCCTCATGAGTATTGCAGAAAGGGCTGGCGGCATACGCTTATTGTCGAGAATTGTTGGCCCCTTCTTTTCAAAATTATTTCCCGACATCCCGAAAGGACACCCTTCTATGGGGCATATGATTATGAATTTTTCGGCCAATTTACTGGGGCTCGACAATGCGGCAACTCCTTTCGGGCTAAAGGCCATGGAAAGTTTACAGGAGCTCAACCCGAATAAAGACGTCGCATCTAATGCACAGATTATGTTTTTATGCCTTCATGCGGCAGGTTTAAACTTAATCCCTGTTAGTGTTATTGCAATTCGTGCTTCACAAAATGCATCTAACCCTACTGATATTTTTATCCCCTGCTTAATTGTAACTTTTGTTGGTACGATAACAGCAATGATGATTGTTTCTTTCAAGCAAAAAATCAACCTTTTGCAGCCAGTGGTAATTGGATGGATTTTAAGTATTTCATTTATTATCGCCCTATTGGTTTTATACATTACCACGCTTAATGCTGATGGGATTAAATCATTTTCCGGGGTCCTGAGCAACGGGCTGATCCTTTTAGTTTTTTTAGTCATTATACTGGGCGGACTTTACAAAAAAATTGATGTGTTTGATGCATTCATTGATGGGGCAAAAAACGGTTTCGATACTGCAATCAGGATCGTTCCATATTTGGTCGGAATGCTGGTGGCAATCAGTTTACTACGTACAAGCGGCACATTCGATGTAGTTATTGGCGGTATAAAAGCTTTGTTTGCATCCCTGGGCGCAGATACGCGTTTTGTTGAAGGTCTGCCAACAGCATTGATCAGGCCGTTAAGTGGTGGTGCTGCAAGAGGGATGATGGTTAGCACAATGGAAACATATGGTCCTGATTCGTTTGCAAGCAGGTTGTCAGGAATATTTCAGGGTGCATCAGACACTACATTTTATGTAGTTGCCGTTTATTTTGGTGCTGTAAGTATTAAGAATACCCGCTATGCAATTGGGGCCATGCTATTAGCTGATCTGGTTGGCGTATGTACGGCAATTGGTCTTGCTTACCTATTTTTTGGGTAACCGCATATATATAAAAGAAGCAAAAGGGCGGACCGTTAATAACGGTCCGCCCTTTTGCTTTTACTAAATTGATTACAATTCTACTGACCTAATGAAAAGCTGATCGGTATATTATACTTTACCCGGACCGCTTTCCCGTTCTGAATGCCCGGCATCCATTTCGGACTAGCTTTTAACACACGTACAGCCTCTTCATCCATACCATAGCCCAGTTTTTTCTCTACGTTAATATCGGTTAGCATACCGTTTTTTTCGATAATGAACGAAAGATACACTTTACCCTGTATGCTTTGTTCCTGCGCCATTGCCGGATACCTTATAGCTTTTGACAGGTATTTATAAAACTTATCCATACCGCCTGGAAATGTAGGCTGTACTTCAAGCGGTGAAAACTGACCGTAAACCACATCTTCTTCAACCACCTTGGCATCTTTAGGCCCTTCTCCGGGAGTACTAATTACCACTAATGTTCCATCATCCGCCCCTTCAATAGTTTTCTGTCCTGGACTCGCAGTTAAAAGATCTTTAATTTGCACAGGATCGGTATCAATTACATTTTCATCTGCCGTAACTATTGGCGGCGGAAATTTTATCTGTTTTTCTTTCGCCGGTGGTGGCTCCACAGCTGCCGGTGGTGGCGTTTCGGGATTTACCGCTGGAGGAGGTTGTACGTTTACAACAGTTACCTTATCGGTTACATCCTCAATTGTTTCATTTCCTTTAATCAGATGAACGATCTTGGGAGATAAGAAAAGCAGGATAAATAATGAGCCTGCTATAAAAAGTGCCCTGGTTGTATTTGAAGAACTTTCCCTCCGCATCGCATAGGCGCCATAACTCTTGTTTTTCTGATCAAATACTACATCAAGCCATTCATTGCCAAATAAATCGATTTTTGAACCCAACATTGCTTTAAATTTTAGATTAAACATTATACCATTGTTTTTAGCTTAGGAAACCTTTTATTGAAGAAGGCTTGATGCTTATTTATAGTTTGATGCTAATCTGTCCGGCTTTCCATAAACCGGATAAAGAAATATTTAAATTAAAATACGCGAGGGCAAATAAATGACCGTGGTACACGTCCGAAGGTTAAACCCATGGTTAGTTCGTGTGATCCGTTTTGATTGCTTCCCAGCTTGCTCGTTACATAGTCATAGGAATATCCCATAAGAAAACGTTCGCTTACAAAAACCTGTACAATACCAGAAATTGAATTTTGTTTACCTAAATGCAGATCGTTAAATTGTTTTTTCCATAAGGCCAATCCGGTTCTATAGGATGCGCCAAGCCACAGTTTATCATTAAATATGGTCATCACATTCAGATCAATGCTTGTAGGCCCCCTGAAATCCTCCTTGATCAGCATACTTGGCCGTAGCCTCATTTCCGGAGAAAGATTAACCAATCCTCCAGCCATAAAGTAAGCGTGCCGGCTTCTGGCTATGTTAAATGACGAGGAGGTGCTGGTAATGCTGACCTGAGAACCTGAAAATGCATCCAGTAATGAAAACCCTAAATAAAGAAAATTAGAATTGTAATATATACCGAGGCGTAAATCGGGTTTCAAACGACTTTCCTTGTCGAGCGCTAATGCCTGATCTCCCCCTTCGGTGGTATTCAATACATTGCCATTAAGGTTATACTGTACCACCCCTGCCCCTATTCCAAAGCTGAGCCTTTTGGTGTCATCACCATCAAGTTGCAAACGGTAAGCATAATTTGCAGTTACCGAAGTGGCAAATTGTGGCCCTATTTTATCTGATGTAACCTGGAAGCCCAGTCCCATTTTTCTATCCCTTGGATCGAGGATCCCATCAATAGAAATTACGCCCGTTTTCGGTGCCCCTTCTACTCCCATCCATTGTGACCGCAATGCCAATTGGGCAAACCACTCTTCTTTATACCCCGCATATGCAGGGTTAACACTTAAACTATTGAATACATATTGAGAAAACTGAATATTTTGTTGCGCGGCCAAACGGCCTGCAGATAAAAGCAGGAATAGAAGTACAACTGAACATTTTACACTTTTCATCATTATTAATTTTTCCAATTATCTTTTTATCAATACCCAACTGCGGCGTGTATCTTCTGTTTTTCCCTTTTTCAATTTCAGCACATAGAAATAGGTACCTTCATTTAGTCCGTTTCCATCCCATTCATTTTTATAGTTGTTATTTCTATACACTTCATCACCCCAACGATTGTAAACAAAAAGGCTTACCGCATCATAGTTTTCCATTCCAATGATCAGGAAGGTGTCATTCTTACCATCTCCGTTGGGCGTAAATGTATTAGGGATATCCAATGGCGGTGGTGCCACATCAATTCTTACTTCAGCAATGTTAGACGAAAGGCCATTGTTATCGGCAATTTTATAGGTAAACCTTTCCGTACCAAAGAATCCTTTATTTGGCTTATAGGTAACTTTCCCGTCCTTGCCGACAACGATTTTTCCGTTAGAAGGCTGGCTTCTCACATCTACGGTAGCAAAGTTTAACGGGAACAATGCAGGGCGGTCGTTATTTACAATTGGAACAGCCACTTCTTCTTCGGCTTTTGTGGTAGCGTAATCATCGATTGCTATCGGATATCGAGTGATGTCTATAATAGTAGGCTCGTCATTTTCCGCTGTCGTTCCGGAAACATCGGTAACTTTTATTCCTGACTTCGTAAAACCACTCACAATGGCAGTATTGGTGGTTATTCCAGCAACCTTTTCGGGTTCCGTAATGGTGTATATCCCGGTCTCAGTTGTGCTGGCATTGGGGGCAAGCGTGGTTTGTTTTAATGTGATTGGCGTTGTAAATTTTGGATCTGCTAAAACAAGATTATTTAGCGTAACATTACCATTATTGGTTATTTTAAAAGTATAGGTAATGGTTTTAAAACCTCTATCCAACTTTCCTGTTTTAACCAGTGTTATTGAAGGGTTATTTTGTATGGCAACTTCTGCATTAACGGTTTTAGGGAGCACCTGTTCCAATGAGCTTAGGCCTGCTGTATTTATAATTTTGCCTGTGCCCATAACTGGCCATCCTTTGTTGTCGAGGTCGCTTTGCGTAATGGTATATGTTCGTTCATAAACCCAGGATTCCCCCTTTTCTAAAATAGCATTTCCATTGTCCCCTTTTGGCTGACTAAGGAGTCCTCCAAACATATCATCATTAACTTTAACCTGGTTGTGGTTTGCATTTCCATCATTGTGTACCGTAATGGTATATGTTATTTTATCGCCGACTGCTGAAACAGAACCTTTATCAGCTGTTTTATTAATGGAGATAGCTACACATGCCGGCACTTGTACGGTAATGCGGAACGGTTGTCCGGCACAACCTCCTGTTTCTGCTACCGGTGTTACGGTATAAACCACACTTTGTGCAATAGCAGAGGTATTGATCAGGCTTGTATTTATTATTTTTCCAGATCCGCTGCTTACACCCGTTACCACGGATGAACTTGCAGTCCAGGTAAACAAGGCAGGAACAGCATTCCCGCCTTTTGCGATATTGTTCACGTTAGTCTGCAGGTCATAACTGAATGATGATTGCGTGCAACTAAGTGAATTGACCTGTTCGTTATATCCTTTAGGTACCTTATTTACGGTTACGTTTGTTAATGCCGAAATGGCACTGGCACAACCTGTAGTATTGGTTACTTTTACCGTATAATTTCCAATTTCATTTACGTCAAATGTTTTATTGGTTGCGCCGGGTATAAGGTTTCCATTTTTATACCACTGGTTACCACTTGCCGCACTTGAGGTCAACGTTACAAAGCCACCTTCACAGAAAGTTGTTGCTCCTGCCGGAGAAATTCCTGGCGTTACCGGATAAGCAACGACAGTTACCTGAACAGGTTGGGCCGGCGAACTACTGCAACCATTGGTATTGGTAACGATTAACATGTATTGACCACTGGTGCCGGCCGTATAAGTTTTACCTGTTGCTCCGGGAATAACTTGTCCGTCTTTATACCATTGATTGCCTGTGGCAGCCGATGAAGTTAAGGTTACTGAACCACCTTCACAGAAGGTTAAGTCAGTTGTATTTACAATTATTGTTGGGGTTACCGGCAATCTGTTCACCATAACTGTTGCGCTTGCAGATATGTTAAAACAGCCACTTGTGTTGGTTACTTTTACCATATAGGTACCGGCTTCTGCCGTTGTGTAGGTGGTATTGTTTGCGCCGGCAATCTCCTGTCCGTTTTTGTACCACTGGTTACCGATAGCAGATGAAGAAGTGAGCGTTACTGAACCACCTTCACAGAAGGTCAGGTCGTTTGCATTTACAATAACCGTCGGTGTTGTTGGTAAAGCATTCACCACAACCGTTGCACTGGCAGATATTGCAGAACAACCACTTGCATTGGTTACTTTAACTGTATATGTACCAGCCTCTGTTGTTGCATAAGTGGTATTCGTTGCACCTGCAATCTCTTGTCCATTTTTATACCACTGATTGCCTGTAGCAGATGAGGAAGTCAGCGTTACCGAACCGCCTTCACAGAAAGTAAGTTTATCGGCATCAACTATAATTGTTGGTGTTGTCGGCAAAACATTTACTACAACCCTTGCGCTCGCAGATATTGCCGCACAACCACTCACATTCGTTACTTTAACCGTATAAACCCCTGCTTCATTAGTCGTGTAAGTAACCTGGTCTGCACCCAAGATTTCTTGTCCATTTTTGTACCACTGGTTACCTATTGCTGCTGAAGAAGTCAGTGTGACCGAACTACCTTGACAGAAAATCAGTTTATCAGGGTCAATGATGATCGTTGGTATTAAAGGCAAGCTATTTTCGATAATCGTACTGATATCTGAAGCTATACTTTCACAACCACTGGCATTCGTAACTTTAACGGTATACTGTCCTGCTGCGTAAACCCGGATACTTTGGGTTGTAGAGTCTGTCAACAACGCACCATCTTTGTACCACTGATAACTACTTGCCACTGATGAAGTCAGTTTAACTGAGTTACCTGTACAGAACGAGGTTGCTGTTGAAGTAATTGTTGGTTTTATGGGCAATGTATTTTCGATAATGATACTGGCATCTGAAGCGATACTCTCGCAACCACTGGCATTTGTAACCTTGACTGTATAATGTCCTGGTGCGTAAACCCGGATACTTTGGGTCACAGAATCCGTCAGCAAGGTACCATCTTTGTACCACTGGTAACCGTTTGCTGCTGAAGATGTCAGTTTAACCGAATTGCCGGTACAAAATGAGGTTGCTGTTGAAGTAATTGTTGGTTTTGCTGGCAATGTATTTTCGATAATGATACTGGCATCTGAAGCGATACTCCCGCAACCACTGGCATTTGTTACTTTAACCGTATACTGTCCTGGTGCGTAAACCCGGATACTTTGGGTCACAGAATCCGTCAGCAAGGTACCATCTTTGTACCATTGATAACCGTTTGCTACTGAAGATGTCAGTTTAACCGAATTACCGGTACAGAACGAGTTTGCAGAAGCCAGGATTGTTGGTTTTGTTGGCAAGGTATTTTCGATAATGACACTGGCATCTGAAGCGATACTCTCGCAACCACTGGCATTTGTTACTTTAACCGTATACTGCCCTGCTGCATAAACAACAATGCTCCGGGCAATAGAATCCGTCAACAACGTACCGTCTTTGTACCACTGATAGGTCGTTGCAGCTGAGGAAGTCAGTTTAACCGAATTACCGGTACAGAACGAGCTTGCAGAGGCCAGGATTGTTGGTTTTACGGGCAACGTATTTTCAATGATGACACTCACATCCGAGGCAATACTTTCGCAACCACTGGCATTTGTAACCTTAACCGTATACTGCCCTGGGGCATACACCCGGATACTTTGGGTCACAGAATCCGTCATCAACGCACCGTCTTTGTACCATTGGTAACCGTTTGCCAATGATGCAGTCAGTTTAACTGAATTACCGGTACAGAACGAGGTTGCAGAGGCCAGAATTGTTGGTTTTGCTGGTAATGTATTTTCGATAATTACACTCGCATCTGAAACGATACTTTCACAACCACTGGCATTTGTAACCTTAACCGTATACTGTCCTGGTGCGTAAACAACAATGCTCCGGGCAATAGAATCCGTCATCAACGCACCGTCTTTATACCATTGATAACCGTTTGCCGTTGATGAAGTCAATTTAACTGAATTACCGGTACAGAACGAGGTTGCAGAGGCCAAGATTGTTGGTTTTACGGGCAACGTATTTTCAATGATGACACTCACATCCGAGGCAATACTTTCGCAACCACTCGCATTTGTTACTTTAACCGTATACTGCCCTGGTGCGTAAACAACAATGCTC
>Ga0160441_100372_pt1 | contig 38479 bp, 32 predicted proteins | sample HID1971K_E1MG_FD_108260 | JGI IMG/M metagenome (GOLD analysis project Ga0160441, IMG submission 108260) | Enriched millipede-associated microbial communities from UW Madison campus, WI, USA - HID1971K_E1 MG | ecosystem: Host-associated > Arthropoda: Insects > Digestive system > Unclassified ... | reverse complement strand
CGGAAGATTAAAATGTTATTAGATTTTACCACCTAAGCACATTTTATATGAACTTATATTCCTTCTATGGTAAAAAAATGAGTCTCTATTGTTAACCATATAAGACACATAAGGGCATTTAAGCGTATCCTAAACTATTATCTACATTTTTTAATAACACCATAAAGTCTTCCGAACACTTGTAGTGGGGACACGAACCATGGAAACCGAAAGTTGATGCTAAAATATAGCTTGTGCAATTCGTTTGGTTGGCTCTGGGTTACTCATGGTATAAAAGTGAAGAACCGGAGCACCAACTTTAAGCAATTCCTTGCATTGCTCAATCATCCATTCAATACCAACTTCCTTAACATCTTTTTCAGTTTTGCAGGCTTGAACAGCTTCGCTTAACGCATCAGGCAAATCAAGATGAAATATCTTCGGCAGACTAATTAATTGTTTAGATGACGTTATGGGCTTCAAGCCGGGAATAATTGGAACGTGAATATCATTTTCACGGCAAAGCTTTACAAAGTCTACATACTTCTGCACATCGAAAAACATTTGGGTAACGATAAACTCTGCACCCATATCTACCTTTTTCTTAAGGTACTTGAAATCGGTTTTAATGTTCGGCGCTTCAAAATGTTTCTCCGGGTATCCGGCAACACCAATACAGAAATCAGTTTTAAAAGCTTCGTGACCTTCATGAAGATATTGCCCCACATTCATATTAGTAACCTGTTTAAGCAGGTCGCATGCATATGAATGTCCGCCAGGTGTAGGTATAAATGATGGATCCGCATGACGGGCATCACCTCGCAGAACGAGTACATTGTCTATTCCTAAAAACTGCAGATCGATTAAGGCATTTTCTGTTTCTTCTTTAGTAAAACCACCGCAAATTAAATGTGGAACCGCATCAACCTTATACCGGTTCATAATTGCAGCACAAATTGCCACAGTTCCGGGGCGTTTACGATAAGATACTTTCTCAAGTAGCCCATTGTCGTGTTGCTTATAAATAAAATCTTCCCTGTGATAGGTAACATCAATAAATGGAGGATTAAATTCCATCAATGGATCAATCGCTTTGTAAATTTCATCGATGCTTTTACCTTTTACCGGCGGTAAAAGTTCAAAAGAGAATAAGGTTTTTTCTTGAGCGTTTTTTATATGGTCTGTAATCTTCATAACCCCAAACCCCAAAAGGGGCTTTTAATTTGTTAGTTTTATAATTGTTTTCCCTTCCCTTTGAGGGGGTAGGGGGTTTAATATGCCAAGTTCGGGCCTAGCCATCTCTCCACATCTTCAACTGACATGTTTTTGCGTATGGCGTAATCTTCAACTTGGTCTTTGGTAATTTTGCCTAAACCGAAATACTTCGATTGCGGATGAGCGAAATAGAATCCGCTTACTGCAGCCGTTGGATACATGGCATAGCTTTCTGTTAAACGCAACCCAATTTTGTTTTCCGCATCAAGCAATTGGAATAAAGTTCCTTTTTCGGTATGTTCAGGACAAGCAGGATAGCCTGGTGCCGGACGAATACCCGCATATTCTTCCTTAATGAGTTCTTGATTGTTAAGATTTTCATCTTTGGCATAGCCCCAATACTCCTTACGTACACGCTCATGCATCCGTTCTGCGAAAGCTTCAGCCAGCCGATCTGCTAAAGCTTTGGCCATGATGCTGTTGTAATCATCATAATTGGCTTCAAATTCTGCAACCAGTTCATCAACACCAATACCTGTTGTTACCGCAAAGCCTCCAAAATAATCCTGAATGCCAGTCTCTTTTGGGGCAATAAAATCTGATAAAGCATAATAAGGTTGTCCGTTTACTTTTTCAGCCTGCTGGCGTAAAGTGTGAATTTTGACTTTGGAGTTCGGAACTTGGAGTTTGGAGTTGGTTTTGTGCTCTGATTCGGACTCCTGACTCCCGACTCCTGACTCCTGACCCCTTACTTCTAAAACAATGTCGTCTCCAACTGCGTTTGCTGGCCAAAAGCCGATAACACCCTTTGCGATAAATAATTTTTCATCAAGGATACGTTTTAATAATGTTTGCGCATCATCAAAAAGTTTTTTAGCCTCATCACCAACATTTTTGTCATCAAATATTTTTGGATAGCTGCCACGAAGTTCCCAGGTATGGAAAAAGGGTGTCCAATCGATATAAGGAATCAATTCTTCCAAAGGATAGTTATCAAAAACCTTTATCCCTGTGAATTCCGGAACAGGAAGATTTGCATCAAAATCTATCCTGAACTTTCTTTCACGAGCCTCTTCAATTGTTTTGAAACGTTTATCAGAACGCTTATTCAAATGTGCTTCCCTGGCTTTTTCGTACTCTTCCTTAATTTGGTTGATGTATGTAGAACGAGTTTCCCCATTCATTAAAGTACTGCAAACCGTAACACTTCTGGATGCATCCAAAACATGGATTGCCGGACCCGAATAATTTGGGGCAACTTTCACTGCTGCATGGATTCTTGAGGTTGTAGCTCCTCCAATAATCAGAGGAATGGTAAAACCTTCACGTTCCATCTCTTTGGCGAAGTGAACCATTTCATCAAGCGATGGGGTAATTAAACCGCTCAAGCCTATAATGTCAGCATTTATTTCCTTAGCCTTCTTAATAATGTCCTGCGCAGGAACCATTACGCCCATATCTACTACTTCGAAATTATTGCAGGCCAAAACTACGCCTACAATATTTTTCCCAATATCATGCACGTCGCCCTTTACGGTAGCTAATAAAACCCTGCCAGCAGATGAATTTTGATCCTGGTCGGGATTATCGAGTTTTTCCTGTTCGATAAATGGCAATAGATAAGCTACAGCCTTTTTCATTACCCTTGCAGATTTCACCACTTGTGGCAAAAACATTTTGCCCGCTCCAAATAAATCGCCGACAATGTTCATTCCATCCATTAAAGGCCCTTCAATAACCTGGATCGGTCTTTCATATTTTTGGCGTGCTTCTTCTACGTCATCATCAAGGTATTCTATTAACCCTTTAACTAAGGCATGAGATAATCGCTCTTCAACTGTTCCCTTACGCCATTCTTCATCCTTAACCAGTTCTTTCCCTTTTGATTTTACTGTTTCAGCAAATTCTACCAAACGTTCTGTGGCATCATCACGGCGATTCAATAGTACATCCTCAACACGTTCCAATAATTCTGGTGGAATCTCCTGGTAAACTTCAAGCATACCTGCGTTCACAATCCCCATATCTAAACCAGCCTGAATGGCATGGTAGAGAAATGCGGAATGCATCGCTTCACGAACCGTATTATTTCCCCTGAAAGAAAAAGAAATATTGGAAACACCACCACTTACTTTCGCATGAGGGAGATTTTGTTTAATCCATCTTGTGGCATTTATAAAATCTACTGCATAGTTGTTATGCTCCTCTAGTCCTGTTGCAACGGTTAAAATATTTGGGTCAAAGATGATGTCTTCTGCAGGAAAACCCACTTCGTTAACCAGTATGTCATAACTTCTTTTACATATCTCTGTTCTCCGTTCATAGTTATCGGCCTGTCCTTTTTCATCAAATGCCATGACCACAACCGCAGCGCCATAGATCATTATTTTCCGGGCACTCTCTATAAATTTCTCCTCACCTTCTTTTAAGGAAATGGAGTTAACGATTCCCTTTCCCTGCAAACATTTTAAACCACATTCGATAACACTCCATTTTGAAGAGTCGACCATGATTGGAAGTTTTGCAATATCAGGTTCGGATGCAATCAGGTTTAAGAACTTAGTCATTGCGGCTTCAGAATCCAACATACCTTCGTCCATGTTCACATCGATTACCTGTGCCCCACCTTCAACCTGTTGACGGGCTACAGCTAATGCAGCCTCATAATCTCCACTTAAAATAAGTTTTGAAAATTTCGGGGAACCAGTGATATTGGTGCGCTCGCCAATGTTTACAAAGATACTTTCTGGGGTTATGGTCACAGGTTCTAAACCACTTAAGCGCATATATGACGCAGGAGAAGGGATTTTTCGGGGTGTTGCTTTACGAGCATTGGCTGCGATACAACCGATATGGTCTGGCGTGGTGCCACAACAACCACCTACAATATTCACAAAGCCTGAATGGATAAAATCATCGACCAGATGTGCGGTTTCATGAGGCTGCTCATCATAAGCTCCAAACTCATTTGGTAATCCTGCATTTGGATAGGCAGAAACATAACACCCTGCTTTTGCGGAAAGCTCCTCAATATGTGGACGCATATCTTTAGCCCCCAAAGCACAGTTGAAACCAATACTTAAAGGTTTGGCGTGGATCACAGAGTTTAAAAATGCCTCTGCTGTTTGGCCAGATAAGGTTCTTCCTGAAGCATCAGTAATGGTTCCGGAAATCATGATTTCCATTTTTTTACCAGTTACCTCATCATATTTTTTAATGGCAAAAATTGCCGCTTTAGCATTTAGTGTGTCGAAAATGGTTTCGATTAAGAGTACATCGGAGCCGCCATCAACCAAACCACGAACCTGTTCATAATAAGCATCAACCAGTTCATCAAAAGTGATCGCTCTAAAACCTGGATCATTAACATTTGGCGATAAGGAAAGCGTCCGATTGGTTGGGCCAATTGCACCGGCAACAAAACAAGCGCGATCAGGATTTTGTGCCATAAACTCTGTTGTAGCTTGTTTTGCAATTTTTGCACCTTCCAGACTTAGTTCATAGCTCAAATCCTCCATTTGGTAATCGGCCATGGAAATGCGTTGGGTACTGAAGGTATTGGTTTCGATAATATCGGCCCCAGACTTTAAATATTCTAAATGAATTTCTTTAATAATATCCGGACGTGTGAGGTTAAGCAAATCATTATTGCCTTTCACGTCGCAAGGATGGTTTTTAAAACGTTCGCCTCTAAAATCTTCTTCCGTTAAGTCATAACGCTGAATCATGGTGCCCATGGCTCCATCGATTACCAAAATACGTTTTTCTAATTCTTTTCTAATATCCATTCTTGTTTGTTAGATATGAGAACCGAGAGGTGTGATATGAGATCTTTAAAGGCATAGGTGCTATGCTCAAATCTCAAATCTATGATCTCAAATCTCAAAAAAAGCTTATTTAAAAAGTTGGCACGTGATTGTACTTCCTAAACTTATCTGTTCCGCCATTAGCGAATAGAATTTAGCACCTTGTTGGCACAGGTTGCTAAGACTTCGTTGGGTCTAATCCCTCCGTCTTTCTTAATAAGCATACAAAAATGCAATAAAGCAACATCATTTCCAAAAAATATCGCTTGGTTACCAAATAAAATTACAAAGGCCGTGCAAATATGCACAGCCTTAAGAATATTGTTTCGAATTTGTAACAAAAATTGTAAATCCGATTGTTGTGTTTTTTACAACCTTATTTTCTATTTCCGAATATACGAAGTAAGAAAAGGAAGATATTTAAGAAATCAAGGTATAAGGATAATGCGGCAACTATAGCCATTTTCTTTGATTCAACTTGTAATACCTGTTCGCCATTTGCCTCGATACCTTCTCCAATTCTCTTAATTTTCTGAACATCGTATGCAGTTAAAGCGGTAAAAATAGCGATACCAATAAATGCCATAAATAGGCTAAATTGTTCACTCTTTATAAACATATTGATAACACTTGCAATAACCAATCCGATTACACCAACCATTAAAATTGGTCCAAATTTGCTCAAATCGATGTTTGTTGTGTAACCCATAAAAGCCATGATGCCGAATATACCTGCAGCACCTGCAAAACAGCTTACCACTGAACCTGAAGTATAGGTCAGTAAAATAAAGCTTAAACTTATTCCGGTTAAAACCGAATAAAGTACAAAAACACCAAGCAATGCAGAATAAGATAGCCTGCTTAAGCCGAAGCCCATCAGTAAAACCAATCCAAGTGGCGCGAACATAGCGATATATCCAAATATAGACATGCTAACCCTGCCGGTCGCGGGATTGATGTTTAACAAATACTGCATTAAAGTTTCATTTGTGCCAAACAAATAAGCGGCTACCGTAGATAAGCTTAATGCCACAAACATCCATAAAAAGACATTTGCGAAGAATTTTTTGGAAACAGATTTCTCTTGTACAAAAACACTGTTATCCTGATATTGATAATTTTGTTGTTCCATTTTTACGTTATTTAAATTGTATAAAAATAAATATTTTAATTCAATCTTTTTGTCAATTGTTCTTCAACTTTTTTGAAAAATTGTAGAGGTTTTAAGGTGCGCCATGACATATCATCAAATTCGCCACCAAAATTAATATAATAATCGATGTTGTTATTCTGAAACTCGCTAACTACATGTGCTCTGAAGTTAACACCAACAATCCAACCATCATCCACTTCCTGGAACCATTCTTCATAATAACTATCATCAGAAGCATGAAAGTTTAATACATTTTCACCAATCAGGATAAACTTATTAATGCCTTCATTCATCATCAGCTCTATAATATCACGTTTAAGCAACATAATATCATTATTGATGGCATCATTCCATTCACCAATAAATTCTATAATGGCATAATTGCGATCGTAATCAGCAAACAATACCTTCATATAAAGGGTGTTTGATCCAAATTCATCCCACTGTGGGTGAAGCAAAAAATTGTAGATCTGCTTGTCGAAATACAATTCAGAATATTCCGTATTGTAAAAAGGTGAACGTTCATCTTCTGCCGAAATGTATTCATCTCTCCATTGGTAATAAGGCTCTATCTCGTGCATTTAATTTTTAATTTCAGATTTACGATTTCAGATTGTCGCTAATCGTAAATCTAAAATCGCAATCTGTATTAATGAGGTTCTTTCTGTCCAGCCTCAACTGCTTTACGAACACTTCCGTAACGGTTCAACAAATCAGCAGCTTCATCGTAGCTGATGTTTAATTCATCCATTACCATTTGCGTGCCCCGATCAACCAACTTGTTATTGGTTAATTGCATGTCAACCATTTTATTGCCAACCACTCTGCCCAACTGAACCATAACAGTGGTACTCAGCATATTCAAAACCAATTTTTGTGCTGTACCCGATTTCATACGGGTAGAACCGGTAATAAACTCCGGGCCTACAACCACTTCAACCGGAAAATCAGACTCGGCGGCAATCGGTCCGCCTGTGTTGCAAACAATACAACCTGTTAAAACGCCATGTTTACGCGCAGTATTTAAACCCCCAATAACATAGGGAGTAGTACCCGATGCGGCCAAACCAACCAAACAATCTTGCTCGTTTATGTTAAATTCCTGCAAATCTTTCCAGGCCTGTTCAGCATCATCTTCAGCAAACTCTACCGCTTTTCTAATGGCCGTATCGCCACCTGCAATAATACCCACAACCCAATCAAAGGGCACACCATAAGTTGGCGGGCATTCTGAAGCATCAACCACACCCAAGCGACCGCTTGTACCTGCGCCTATGTAAAAAAGCCGACCACCCTTTTTCATCCTTTCAGCAACTGCCGAAGTTAATTTTTCTATCTGAGGCAAAGATTTTTCAACTGCATAGGCTACAGTTTTATCTTCGTTATTAATGCCCTGCAAAACTTCCAATACCGACATTTGATCAATGTGGTTATAATTAGATTCTTGCTCGGTTACTCTGTCCATAAATTTAATTTTGATAAAATTCGGGAAATTCTTTCTAAAAACTATCCACAAATTTCAAAAATATACACCATAAATTTCATTCGCTAAAATCATAACGTTAATTTATGTTAAATATTAGAAATAAAAGACAGTAAAAATGTGACTGAAAAATTAATCAAGCCACTAATTTTCATAAATTTGCATCAACGTTGATGAAAAAGAATACCCGATATAATCTCCTGATTGCCCTTAGTTATTCTATTGTTTTAATAACCGGAATGTTCCTGGGCTATAAGTTCTTAAAGGACCAGGGTTTTGGTGTTCAAAAAAATCCTCAGATGGCCGAAAATAATTCAGAAAAACTGGATGAAATTCTGCACATCATCAACAAAAATTATGTGGATGAAATCAACACGGATTCTTTACAAAATTTATCAATTGATAGTGTTTTACATCAATTAGATCCACATAGTGTTTATCTTCCTCCTTCTGATGCACAAGATATGTCCTCTAATTTGGAGGGAAATTTTGAAGGTGTTGGCATAGAATACTACATGCTTAATGACACCATGATGGTAACTGGTGTTGTTAAAGATGGCCCAGCTTACCAGGCAGGTATCAAACTTGGAGATAAAATTTTAAGTATAGATACTACTGTGGTTAGTGGAAGGAATTTGCCGAAAGAACAGCTAATGGGTCGTTTCAAAGGCAGATCCGGAACAGGTGTAAGTGTGCTTTTGTTGCATAACGGCAGTCAGCAGCCCAATCGTTTAATGGTTACCCGTAGGAAAGTACACATTAGCAGTATCGATGCTGCTTACATGATCGACAATGAAACGGGTTATGTACGTATCAGTAAATTTGGTGCCAATACCGATAATGACTTTACATCAGCCATTGCTGCCATGAAAACTAAAGGGATGAAGAAACTCATTCTCGATTTGCGTGATAATGGTGGTGGTTATTTTACGGCCGCAACAGGTTTGGCAGACCAGTTTCTGCCGGAAAATAAATTAATTGTTTATACACAAGGCAAGCACGAACCGCGAACAGATTATCTCTCAACAGGCACAGGAGCTTTCCAACAGGGCAAATTGGCTATTCTAATTAATGAAAATACCGCATCGGCAAGTGAGATTGTAGCGGGCGCTATTCAAGACTTAGGTCGTGGTATAATTGTGGGCCGCCGTTCCTTTGGTAAGGGCCTGGTACAAGAACAATTTGCTTTTGATGATGGTTCAGCCCTTAATTTAACCATTGCCAGATATTATACTCCTTCAGGTAGAAGCATTCAGAAATCATACGAAAAAGGTTATGATGCCTATAAACATGAATTAGATGAGCGTATGACGGATGGTGAGTTGACAGGTAATCGCGTACCTTTTAAAGATTCAGCGGATGTAACCTTACCATTGGTGAAAAAAAATAAATCGAACGGAGGCATTCAACCCGATGTTTTTGTTAAATTGGATACCATGGGTTATAATAAGTTCTATGGCAATTTAGTGAGTAAAAAAATCCTTTCTGATTATGTTTTTAATGTACTCAGTAATCGTTACAGTTCAAGCTATATTGAGCAAAACATCAATACGTTTAACATTAATGAAACGGATTTCAAAGATTTTATTGGATTTATTCAACGCAAAAATGTAGCAATAGATCGTTTTCAATTATACAGCTCTAAAAATGTTATTCTAAACGATCTTAAAGCCTTGCTTTGCCGTTATTATTTAGGTGATGTAGGTTATTATAGAGCGGCTAATCAAACAGATGCTGCTGTAAAGCAAGCATTGGCAAATTTGCAATAATATCCTCAGCTGCTTAAGAATACGGTTAAACCTCAATCTCAAAAAGGTTTAAACTAATCCCCTCATAATGTTTTGGTAAACCAGCTGTTTGAACCATGGTTACTTTTCCTACATGGTTAAAACCGCAGTCAGTATAATAGACTAATAGTTTTTCATTGTCAGCCCAGGTATCCATACGAATATATTTCAGGTTATTTTCTTTTGAGTATTGTCTTGCCCATTTGACAATCTCTTTAACAAAAGCGTAACCTCTAAAGTCGGGATGAGTTACAATGCGATGAATATAGATGGAATCACGGTCTTTATCGCCCCAAATTAACTTATCATTGAAGGTTACAGCGAATACGCAGGCTACTTCATCATTTACCAGGATTTTGTATTGCCTGTTTTCTGCAATTTCTGTTTCAACCAGATCTAGGTTAAAGCCTTGCCAGTGTTTATTAAAAACTTTTTTCTGGTGTTCTATAGCCATATCATAAAATTGGAATATGGTATTGATATCAGAGGCTTGGCTGTTTTGGATTTGGTACTGCATGAGGTAAAGGTAAGTGTTTTACGATTTTCTGCTCGCAATCATTGTCGCCCTTGTATAACAATGACAAAAAAAGGATTTAAACAAAAAGCAGGGCTGATTTCCCAATGGAATGTAAGCCCTGCTTTTCCGATTATTGAAGTGTTGGGTTTTCAGCCTTCTGCTTTTGCCCTCACCTTAAATTATTTCTGTCTGAAGAAAATCTGTATTGGAGAGCCTGAGAAATCAAAGTTTTCTCTCAATTTGTTCTCAATAAAGCGTTTATATGGGTCTTTGATATACTGAGGCAAGTTGCAGAAGAAGGCAAACATGGGCGAAGTTGCATTAATTTGAGTAATGTATTTAATCTTAATGTGCTTTCCTTTTAATGCTGGTGGCGGAAATTTCTCAATCAAGGGTAACATTACATCGTTCAACTTTGAGGTTGGGATTTTCTTGCCCCGATTTTTGTAAACTTCCAGCGCCTCTTCAATGGCTTTAAAAATACGTTGCTTGTTTAAAACTGAAGTAAATATAATGGGCACATCGGTAAATGGGCGGATGCGTTCATGAATTTCTTCTTCGAAAGCTTTCATGGTTTGGGTATTTTTTTCAATCAAATCCCATTTGTTAACCAAAATTACGATGCCCTTTTTGTTCTTCTCTGCAAGATGGAAAATATTAATATCCTGACTTTCGATTCCCTCAACGGCATCAATCATTAATACCACAACATCGGCTTCTTCCAAAGCTTTGATGGTACGCATAACCGAATAAAACTCAAGATTTTCTTTTACCTTGGTTTTTTTGCGTAACCCGGCAGTATCAATCAACATAAATTCATGGCCAAACTGGTTGTAATGAATCTTAATTGAATCGCGTGTGGTACCTGCATTTGGTGTTACGATGTTACGTTCTTTCCCAATTAAAGCATTCACCAAAGAAGATTTACCTACGTTCGGACGGCCAGCAATGGTAATTTTAGGCAGTGCATTTTCTTCTTCAGGAATATCTTCGAAATGTTTAATTACCTCATCTAAGAGTTCGCCTGTTCCGGAGCCGGTCATAGAAGAAAGCGGAAAAACTTCCCCTAAACCGAAACCATAAAAAGTACTGATCTCACTGTGTAAAGCTGTATTGTCCACTTTATTTGCCGTTACGAAAACGGGTTTATTACTTCTGCGGAGAACTTGAGCAATGTCATCATCCAAATCGGTAATGCCAGTAGTTACGTCAACCATAAAGATTAATACACTCGCCTCTTCAATAGCAATCATTACCTGCTCGCGGATGGCGGCTTCGTAAACATCTTCGGAGTTGGCTACATAACCACCAGTATCGATTACGGTAAATTGTTTATCTGTCCACTCACCAACACCGTAATGCCTATCGCGGGTTACACCGCTCATATCGTCTACAATGGCTTTCCGGCTTTCGGTTAATCTGTTAAAAAGGGTGCTCTTGCCTACGTTCGGCCTGCCTACAATGGCGATAATATTACTCATGTTTTTATTGTTGATGGTTAATAGAACATAGTGAATGGTCTGAATGCTTAACGTTTTGCTTAAACAATTTGGCTATCAACTATCAACTATTGACTATCAACTATTGACTATTGACTATTGACTATTGACTATTGACTATTGACTATTGACTATTGACTATTTTCTAAGAGGTGGCAAATTTACGCTTAATTTTCGTACCCAAAGCTTTTAAGGTAGTTCTTTTTACTTCGCCAATCCGGAATTACCTTAACAAACATTTCCAGGAAAACCTTTCTGTCTAAAAATTTCTCAATTTCTAACCTGGCTTCTGTGCCTACTTTTTTAAGCATTCCACCAGCTTTACCGATCAGGATGTTTTTTTGAGAATCGCGTTCTACTATAATTTCAGCATTGATTCTGATAATACCGCCAGCCTTGCCCGATGGTAACTCTTCATCTTTAAAAGATTTGATAACCACTTCGGTACTATAAGGGATTTCCTTTTGATAATTGGTAAAGATTTTCTCCCGAATGATTTCGGAAACAAAGAATCGCTCCGAACGGTCGGTTAGGTCTTCTTTATCATAATATGGTGGGTGCTCAGGCAACATTTCCAAAACGCGATCCAGCAATCCATCCACATTGTGATTGTGCAGGGCAGAAATGGCATAAATAGCAACCGGATTTAATTTTTCCTGCCAATAGGCAATCTTTTTGTCCACCTGCTCTTGTAATGCCTGATCTATTTTGTTGATGAGTACAATTGTAGGTATATCGCGGTTAAGGATTTTATCCAAAACATCTTCTTCATCGTGTTGTTCATTAATGTCGGTTACCAATAAAAGCACATCAGCATCGGTCAAAGATCCGTTTACGAAGCTCATCATGCTCTCTTGTAAACTGTATTTTGGTTTAATTATACCCGGTGTATCAGAAAAAACGATTTGATATTCCTCTTCATTTACGATACCCAAAATGCGGTGCCTCGTGGTTTGGGCCTTAGGCGTGATGATGCTAAGTCGTTCACCCACAAGTACATTCATGAGGGTAGACTTGCCTACATTGGGTTTCCCGATTATACTTACAAAACCTGCTTTATGCGACATAAAAAATATTTTTTAAAATAAATTTGCACTACAAAGAAACGAATTATATCTTTGCATTCCAATTCGGAACAAGGGCATGAATATTTTGCTAAGGTTTTCAGAATTGTATAAAGTGCGGGGTGGAGCAGTTGGTAGCTCGTCGGGCTCATAACCCGAAGGTCATCAGTTCGAGTCTGGTCCCCGCTACCAAAAAAAGGAGTTGAAAGACACTTCAAATTTGGCCCGTTCGTCTAGGGGTGAGGACGCCAGATTTTCATTCTGGAAACAGGGGTTCGATTCCCCTACGGGCTACGAAAAACAATATCAAAAGACGCTAAAACCCTGCAAATCAAATATTTGCAGGGTTTTTTGTTGATATCAAAACACCATTTTATGCACCAAATCGCAACAAAAAGGAGCGTAATTCGGTGCGTGCCCAAATGGAATTGCAATAGAAAAGTGGAGACATTTTAGGTGAGTTCTCTTGTGCTCAATAGTTGAGTTTCGGCAACGAATTTTGAGCTGCTCATTCTCTTCAGCAAATAGATAACTGCGGAATCATCTTACCTAATTTACCCTTGAATCTTTATCCACATTCCTAGTTTGCCTTGACTTAAATGACTTGCCGAAATTATAGGTCAAGCTTAATTTTAAAAATCTTGTAGTAACTTTGTTGAGCGATTCCATTGATAGGAAATCACTGCTCATGGAGACTGGAAATTTCTGTCTATTAAAAATATCTTCAAAGCTCAATGCGATATTCATTTTATCACGAATTGCTTTCTGTTGGACTCCCGTTGTGATGTAACCATTCGGCCCGCTTCTGGTCTGAAATGAATTTCTGCTAGAGGTATAGAAACCCAAAACCTGAACAGTTGTCTTCGGCGATACGTTGATGAACATATTTATATTGCCCATAAAATTGGTAATCCCAGGTAATAGGAAATCCTCAGAAACATTTGAGCTGAAACTTGGACGCTGTACTGATAAATAGGTGCTTATATTAACCTTGTCCCAAAACCGGTTTTGCAGCATTAGATAACTTCCAAGCTGTTTCATGTTATAATCATTATACGAGTTTATCTCGGGGCCACCCAATTCTACATTGTATCGGGTGATTCGGCTATAGATATCCTTCGAAGAACTGCCATACACAGCCAAAATCAGGGAATGATTGTTGCCGAACCGATGTGAGAACTGTGCATCGATCTTGTTTGTAAAATATGGTCGGAGATTTGGATTTCCGCTGCTGACATACCCAATGTTATCATTCAGAACGAAGGGGTTTAACAGGCTGTAACCTGGACGGTCTATGCGTCTATTACCAGATAGTGACACACTGTTTTTCTTGTTTTTCGATTCATACTGCACTGAAACATTAGGAAACAGATTACTGTATTTACTGGCTACCTGTTTATCTATTGTAAGGGACCTGAGCTTATAATCATAGGATTCCAGCCTTAAACCAGCCGAAAATGACATACGGGAGTAATTTCCTGTTAAAGTAGAATATACAGACTTTATATTTTCATTGTATTCTATGTCGTTGCTTAACTTATCGTCAAGAAACCTTTCCCCTTCATCTGAGACAATAAAACTTTTAAAGCCGCTTGTCGTCCGGACGGTATTGTATTTCGCACCGAGTTTGATCTCATGATGTTTTCCCAAGCCCTTTGTAAAGTCGGCAGTGACAGCCCAGATCTGGTAAGGTCGTTTAACGGCGAGGTCTCTGCGCTGGTTCTCCATGGAATTTCTTGGTGTTCCATCGATATTATAGGCTTGACGGTTGAATGATGTTGTGTTTTCATTGCTATAATTCGAATAATTCAAGCCGACCGTAAGTTTGCTTTTAGAGCCTAAGTCCTTGTCATATACGACATCCAATATGTGAAAATCATTGTCCAGGATCCCCGTATCGATCTGCATTAACCGACGTTCTAAATCATTATTCTTGTTAAATATTTTAGTATTCCTTCTGTTTGGACTCTGGTCGTAGAGATAGGCATACCAGTAATTTACCGAAACAGTACTGCTGGAATCGATATTGTAAATCATATTGGTCCGGACTGAATGGGTCCGCTGAAGTCTATCCAAAACCTGGTTTTGTAAAAACAGAGAACTCGTATCTGGCAACGAATAGTTCCTGATTACGTCGTCCCTTCTATAAAGATTCTTTCCGACAGAGAAATTATAACCTACAGAAACATCTATTTTATTCATTTTCAGATTCAGATTGAGCGATTCATCCGTTCGCCACAATGTGGAAACACTTGTACTTGCCGATCCAAAAAAGCCCAGATGGGAACGCTTCTTTAAACGGATATCCAGTACTCCTCCTCCCGAGGCATCAAATTCAGCTCCCGGACTGGTTAGGACATTAATGGAAAGGATTTCATTGCTCGGCAGGGATCTCAGGTAGGCTAGTAGATCCTGATCGCCTATATTGACCTTTCGGCCATTGATCAGAACAGAGGACCCTCTCCCCAGCAGTTCGATCTTACCTTGAATTTCATCCACAACCAAACCGGGTACCTGCTTTAGTAACTCTACAATGTTGGAGCTTGCCCCGATTACATTGTTGTCTGCATTGAACCGGTAACCACCGGTAATAAGTTCTAAAGTTGGTTTTTTTGCAGTAATAGTAACTTCCGCCAGCCTATTATCGATCTTGTTTAATCTAACCGTACCGATGTCAAGAGCCTGGCCATTTTGAATATCGAATTTTCGAATCAACAATTCATAACCAATAAAACTGAACTTGAGAAAGAAAGGTGAATGGTTATGTTCCAATTTGAAATCTCCGGACTCGTTTGTTATTGCTGTTTTAACCGGAGTGGTACTATTCCCAGTATCTAATAGATATATGGAAACCAGTTGTAAAGGTAGGCCTGAAGTAGAATCGATCACTTTTCCATTGATATTGAATGTTGAATCGGTATCATAATTATAATTGGAGGCGTAAGATGCTGTGAAAAACAGCAGGCAAGGAACAGCTAAAAGAATTTTTATTAACGTATTCATAGATTTAAGGTTATTTTTCACTGATAGCCCAGTGACAGTTCATACTTACTAGTGTTATAAGAATTGCATACCTATCCCAGGTCTCAACTTTTAGATGTTGAGAGTAGCTAAATTTTAAGGAATTGGATTTCCAGCAAAATCTCCTTTATCGATGATTAAACAACATGCTGGCAATGGTACTTTAGGTTATCTATAGTCTCATTTTGTCCGCAGATAAATTTTTCCGGCATTAGAACGAAGATCTATACTGAATCCCCCGCCATTTATTTTAGCGTTCACCTGGTTGTTATAGGATGTCATTTTATCATGTTTTTGAACATCAATTTTTAACTCTGGGGCAATAAATAATTCACCATATTTAGTACTCATTTTCAGATCAGCTTGTACTGTTTTGGGAAGGGTAACATCAATATCACCGTTGATAGAAATGATCGACAAGGGTCCTTTTACGTTCTGACTGAAAAGCGCTTTTATATCCCCGTATATCGTTTTTATTACCGCTGGTCCGGAAACATTGTCCAGATCGATGGTACACTCACGGGTTGATATCTCAATTTCACTCTTAATGTTCCTGACGACAACACTTTTACCGAATTTGGACTGATGATCAAAAACGATAATCATACCATTAGGAACTAGGATTTTTACTTCCGAAGGATAGGTGCTATTCATTTGGCTTACCTGCATCACGCCATTGACCTCTGTAACATTTATTCCCAAACCAGTGTTATCCACTAATCCAAGTCCATTGATTGCTTTTAATCCCTTGGCTCTTTCATCTTCTTTTGTTGCTTTGGTACGCGAAGAAAAAATGATTTCATTTCCAGAATGCCCTTCAATAATAGCATTTCCCAGGTCGATATGGATTTTTCCCACGCTTTTGGTCATCTTGAAAGTTTTGAGCCGTATATCGGATTGTTCAGTACCATCTTTTTCCTGTGCATAGCCCTGGAAGCTTAAAAATGTAGTGGCAATGATAATTAAAAATACTTTTTTCATATTGTTCCTTTTTAATTTTTGTGTCTTATTTGAAATCATTAGTGCTCATCAATACCGCATAAGCTCTGTCTTTAACAAAACCCATTGTTTTTGGATCGTCTGTCAGTGCAACCAATTTATCCTTTATCCCCTTATCGATTTTATTGGCATCCATATTAGAAATCGCGTCAATCAGTTCAGTCAGAACAAAGGGGTCGTCTTGCTCTACGAAAGTTCTCCTTAATATTTTTGCCATATAAGGTTGGTCTAAACGGGAAATGATCACGTCAATTGCGACTAGCCGAACATTACTATTCTCATCCTCCGTAGCATGTTTCACGATAGTTTCCATCAACGTTTCCTTTATATGGGGAAGTTTGCTGGCCTTGACTAGTCCGTAGATCCTGTTACTTGAAGATTGCTCATCGGATAAGAGCAACAGAATGGAATCTTTTTCATTTTGATACAAAGCTTTAGTCACATTTGCGCTCATCAATGCTTTATTCTCCGATTTTTCCAACCCATTAGCGCCGGCCGGCTTTACTATTTTCACAGGATTGACGGATGCTTCTTTCTTAGGAGACCAGGATATAGGTTCCAGTGATTTTGGAGTAATTTTTTTCGTGTTTTTTGAAACTTCATTGACAACTGAATCATCCTTTGGTATAACATAGAAGTATATACCAAGAGTGATCAATATGGATGCTGCAACAACCCACTTGCTCAATCGGTATATATTATTGCGCCTTGTCGAGATTTTGGCCAGTCTAATTTCCTTACGTACCTTATCAAGCACATCAGCAGGTGGTTCGAAATCATCAAATTCTTCCCTATGTTGCCCGACAAAATTCTTGATTGGATCATTCATGATAGATTTTATCTTTTAGTGTTTGCATTATTTTTTTTTTCGCCCGGTGATATTGACCCCTGACAGCATTATGTGAAAGCCCTAGTATCTTAGCAATCTCCTCCTGGGGCATGTCCTCAAAAAGGAACAGGTTGGTAATTGTTCGAGCTTCAATTGGTAACTTTGCAATGGCATTTTTGACATCTGCGATCTTACATTCTAAAGAATGCTTTAATGAGATGTCCTCTTCAGAAGTGTCGGCAATAACGGTTTCTTCAAAATCACAAAAGAAAATCTTATTTTTTCGTAGATGAGATATAGCCTTATTGATAGCAAGCCGATTTATCCAGGCCTTAAAACTATTGATCTCTTTCATTTTCTTGATGTCAGAAAACACAATCACAAACACTTCCTGCAGAATATCTTTTGTCTCAGGGATATTGCCAACTAATCGATATATTGAATTGGAAACAGATTTTGCATATCTATTATATAGTACAGTGTATCCGATATCCTTACCGCAGAGACAAAGGTCTATTAGTTCATTATCGCTTATTTTATCCGTTATTGTTTTCAATTCATCTAATTAATTAACAAGTCTCTACATTATAGTCGCAAGAACTTGATAAATGTTTTGCAGCATTTTTATTTTTCTTAAAAAGAATCGAAGTATTTGCCCAAACTGTAAATTACGGTAAAAATGGTCTTCGCTAATTTTGGTGTTCTGCTCAAGAAATACTAATGATTTGATTGAGGTTTACCAAAATGAAAATCGCGGGTTAAACAGCGAATGTACACAGCAAGATAGCACTTTTCTATGAACTGGAGTTGTGTCCCCCTGCGCCTTGTGTAACGGCCAAATGCAATATAGTGCCGATGCAAGACTGGCCGGAAGAACCCGATTCTCAGCAAGCATTCCAAGCTAATACGCCCGGCCAATCGCAGGTTTGATGTTAAATCCCCACATTCCCACTGCACAACCAAAGATTGAATATCAACGCTGCGAGCAGTTTTTTCTTTAGCCAGTTTTTTACCTTAGAGTGATAGGTATTGGCTTATTTTGTATGCTTGCAGGGTAAGATTTGTAATCAATCTGCATTAAGTAGTGGTGTGTATTTCGGTGTATAATAATTAACAATCCGAATAAGATATTGTAAGTCAATGTGTTAACGATAGTGTTCGATTCCCCTACGGGCTACTTAAGGAAACACTGATTATCAGTTGTTTCCTTTTTTTATGCCATTAAAAATCTGTGGTCCAAACTGTTATTATTGGGCTAAATAGAGGTACACAGCTTTTTTAGTTCAGTGAATTTTTATATTCATTCGGACTTAGGTTAGTCTTCTGTTTAAACAGTTTGCTGAACGATTGCGGATGTTCAAAACCTAAATGAAATGCGATTTCTGAAATGCTTAATTTGTTTTCTGCTAAATAGATTTTTGCCCGTTCAACTAACTTTTGATGGATGTGTTGTTGGGTATTCAAGCCGGTAAGATTTCGTAACATATCACTTAAATAACCAGAAGACAAAGCCAATTCTTTAGCCAAATCCTGAACGCTAGGTAAGCCACTTTCCATCGATTTGTTTTCATCAAACCAAGTATCCAAATAATCCTCCAATTTAGATAAGAGGTCATTATTAATTGATTTTCTGGTAATGAATTGGCGTTCGTAAAAACGCTCACTATACGTCAGTAATAATTCGATTTGGCTAATGATTACGTTTTGGCTGAAATGGTCAATTCTTTGTGCTAATTCATCCCGAATATTATTGAAAATAGTAGTAATGGTTGATCTCTCTTTTTGAGATAGCTGTAAGGCTTCGTTTGTATTGTATCGGAAGAAGCCATACGTTCTTATTTTATTGTTTAATTCGTACCCTTTTAAAAAATCGGGATGAAAGATTAATGTCAAGCCTTCACATTCTTCTTCATCACCCCCTGATGCCATTAATTGATTGGGTGCCGTAAAAAGTAGGCCGCCTTCGTTAAAATCGTATTGGGTTTGCCCATATTTTATAGAACCCCCAAAATAATCTTTTAAAGCTATCTGATAAAAGTTCAATAAAACACCTGATGCCAATTCCTCACCGGCTTCTGCTTCATAAAAATTGGAAACAGAAACTAAAGGATGCAACGGTTCAGACATTGCCAAAGCTTTATGTAATTTGGTTAGAGAGTTAAAGGTAATAGGCAATTCCTTTTTCATATCAAGTAGTAAATTTATTCAATCCGTTTGTAATAACCAATGTCCAATTTTCTTTATAGTAATTTTCGCTTCAGGAATAGGTAATAAAATCCAATCGTGAAGCATTTTGGGGCCTATATAAATTTCCGGGTATGTTCCTTCCGCGGCTTCAAGTTCATTTTGCAGTTGTTTTAAATCTGGGTAAAACAATTCATTTGTTCCATAGAGTAAAAGTAGTTGGCCTAAATTTTCTTTAGCACCGAAAATAGGGGAAAGATGGGGATTGTTTAAATGGGTGTTCCCTGCAAATTGCTGCGCTGCAAATTGGAGAGCAGGTACGGATAAAATGGGGTCTTTCTTTTCATAGCTTGTGATAGAAACGTTTGTCAAGCTCAAATCCACCCAAGGTGAAATTAGCGCAGTTTTAGCAGGCATTGGCAAATGTTCTTTCTTTGAAAGTGTTTGAAGAAAAGCCAAGGCAAGTCCACCCCCTGCTGAATCTCCAAACAAATGAATTTTATCGTTTGGGAATTCCTCAACAATTTTTTGGTAAGCCAGTAATATTGTTTGATGGGTGACGACAAAAGTATACTCAGGGGCCAATGGATAGAACAAAAAATGAACGGTAAAGCCGAATTCCAAAGTGAATATTTCTAGAATGGTACGATGTGCTGGTAATGGTTCTAAGGTGTAAGCTCCACCGTGTAAGAAAAAAATATGTTGTTGATTAGGTTTCGGTGGATGAATTTGCAACAAATGAAAGTCATTAAGGTCAGCAGATTTTATAGTAAGGCTTTTATTAAATTTTTCAGGAGCTAATGCTTGTGCATTTCTTTTGGGATGATAGATAGACTTTGCTGCCCATGTTTTAGCATTCGTTATCTGTAATCCAATTCTGAGTATTTCCGCTATCAGGCTCATTTCTTTTCCTCTTTTATGATGTCTTTCATTTCTTTCCAATGAAAAACATTCGCCACTTCTTTATTACTGATAGTATTTAAAAGCATTGCCTGCGCAATATTGCGGGCTTGTATTCCTTTATATTTGCTCAGTTTTCCTATTAATAACGGGTTGATGATTTTCCAAATCCGCACCATCGTTTTTTCCATCGGCCTGTATAATGTTCTTTCACCCATTATCATTCCCGGACGGAAAATATGGGTTTGATTATAGTGTAAATTCAAAACATCCTGTTCTATTTCGCCTTTAAGCTTAGTGAAGGATATGGAAGATTTAGGATTGGCTCCTGCCGCCGTTACAATAGAAATTGTTTGCGCACCCTGTTCTTTACACAGTCGGGCAATCAATACCGGGTAATTCCGCTCCACATTTTTATCAGTAGCACCGAGAATGATAAAAACATCGTTGGCATTTAACTGTTCTTTTACCCCGGCTAAAGTATTATAGCTGCCAATGATTGAAACAAGTTTATGGTTTTGTATGATCAATGGTTTTCGTACCACAATTTTTACCTGGTCATATTCTTCGGAGTCCAAAAGCAAATTAAGGAGATGCGACCCTACATTTCCACTTGCTCCAAAAAGAATTGCTGTTTTCATTTAGATTGGTTTTTGAAAGTTCTTCTTTTATCCAACCATAAGGTTAGAGCGATAATTCCTGCTCCAATAGCTTCCCAAAGTGCTGCTGAAATATAAGTTTCCGGAGCTCTTCCAATTGATAAAAGAACCAAAAATCCTATTGCCATCAATAATCTGGCGAATATGAGGTAGTGTTTGAAATTTTTCCATTTTTGTAGCGTTCCGAAAATGTACATCAATCCCATATAAATTGCGGAAAGCCCTGCGGACCCCATCAAACCCGGAATTACTGTGCCGATTGAACCGGTATCCAAGCCTAAAATTTTGTATTGCGACTCTGGAAAAATTAAGCCAGATATGCCTAGTAAAAAACCAATACTTCCAAGTATGATTACCGCCCAATCAGAAATGGTTTTTTTGTTTGTCTGTGTCATTTTTATTGTTTTTTGATGACACAAAATTCTTTATAATAATAAAACTTGACTAAGCAGAAATGAGGTTTGTTGTAGCCAAAATGAGGGTGTACCTAAAGTTGCACAAAACCGTTTGATGTACACAGTCCATTGAACGGACAACTATAATAAGCGGTTTGCGTCCAAACGGTTTGGGGCTTTGCGTTCTGGCGGAAATCGAAGTACAAATGTTGAGTTTTGCACTGTCAGCCCCAAATTGCCAAACCGCTTGTTATATAAATATTCCTAAGTCAGATTGAGTATGCAGGTGTCACTTCCCTGTCGACTAATCCTTTAACCAGCCAATCTCTTCAAATCTTTGATAAATTGGTTCGAGATTTTTCCCGGCTATCTAAGGAAATACTATGTTATAAGTGTTTCCTTTTTTGTGTCAATAATATTCTGTTATGCAGATTGTTCCAATAGGATCAGGGCTCAATCGGAATCGTTGGGGTATCAATTAGAGTTGAACTCAACCCCCTTTTTAAATGGTAATTTTGCTTTTTGATATCTTTGTGAAATCGAAAATAGTGGCAAAATGAAACATATATTGGATAACCCCATTTACAACGCGTTAATATCAGCACATCACATTTTTGCTAATGGGACGGAAAACGTAAGATATTATTCAGATGATGTTGCTTTATTTGCAGGGCTTAGAGATAACTCAGATCAGAACTTTGAAATTCTTTATCAGAATAGCCCATCAGAAAGCACATTTATTGTTTTTTCGCCAGTCTCCATTCATATTCCCGGTCGATGGAAGTTGATTACCCAAATTGACATGTTTCAGATGGTTTATGAACATAAAGAAATTCCTGTGGGAGAAGATACTGTTTTTACAGATTTAGACCAATCATATGTTCCCGAAATGATGGCCTTAGTTGAATTGACCCAACCCGGGCCATTTCTTACAGGGACAATAAAGCTTGGCAATTACATTGGTATTTTCAAAGGGAAAGAGTTGATTGCAATGGCAGGCCATCGGTTTAACCCTACCCCATATACAGAAATTAGTGCCGTGTGTACCCATCCGGATCATCTCGGTAAAGGATATGCTTTTCAGCTTATCCGTGAGCAGATCAAAAGAATACTGGAAAAATCGGAGATTCCTTTTTTGCATGTGAGAAATGATAATCACGGCGCAATTAAGTTATACCAAAAATTAGGATTCGATATAAGAACGGAGATGATTGCCTATGTTGTCAGAAAGCTGTAATCAAAATTTATAGAAATTAAATACTGGATTTGGCAGGAGAAAGTGTGTCTCTTGAATATTTGGAACACCCCTTTTATAAATTTAGTACATTGAATTTGAAACAGCATTATCGAATCACCAAACAGCTCAAAAAGTTTAACCCTCATATTTAGATGATTATCTGTAATATCGGCTATCTTTGAAAAAAATCGAATCGATGGCAGTATTACATAAAAAAGAAGAAAAAATTCAGGCAGTGCTAGGTAGGTTGCCAAAAAAATATACACACGAACAATTTGTAGAAATGTTTATCAAAATTTACTCTAAAGATTGGGGTAAAATTAAATCAGCATACATTAAACAGTCACAGGATAAAGAACCTGGGACCATAATTAATATGCCTAAACCTGATATTTATCTTAAACAAATTTTAGCTTCTTATCTGCAACAGACTGATGAGTCTAAAATGGCAGAAAAGTTAGAGGATATCAAAATACCAAAAGTAGCGGTTAAGAAAGTGGCAGTTGCAGAAGTGCCTCTTAAGGAAACAAAAAAAGCCAAGTTACCAGCTAAAAAGAAATCGGAAGCACTTGAAGAACAGATTATAGAGGTTAAAAAGTCAAAAGTAACGACGCCTAAGAAAGTGACCGTTGCAGAAGTATCTGCGAAGGAAACAAAAAAGCCAAAAACAGCGGTAAAGAAATCTTCAGAAAAAAATAATTAAGATCGGATATAATAAAATGATTTTTTAATCGTCTTTATATACGAGAGCGTTAATTTAGATGACGGGGATAGGTCGGTATGACTTATCTCCGTTCTTTTTTATATCAAATAACGGAAGAATGACCAGGCCAATATTGATCATTTATGATTGATTAGTAACCGTTATGAACTAATTCTCTTTTTTAAATAAATTCATATTAACAGATATCGCAATACCTGTTGATGAAAGTCTTGAATTGCCATATCCAATACCTGTAAGCGGAAGTTTCATAAATGGACGAGCACTTATGCTTAGTTTGTTGTTGATTTTATGCTGGAATTCTATACTTATATTGGCAATCCCTAAATAATGTTGGTTTTGATTGTACACTTCATAATCTTCAGGCCCTTGATAGCCCGGTTGATATGAGTAGTTATATTTCTCGTTCAACATAAGGTAACTGGATAGCCCGGTACTCAATGTTATAGCGTTTTTATTGTTATCAAAAACTTTGTAATTTATGTTTAAAGGAATATCCAGTACATCACAATTGGCATGAATATTTGTAGGCTCGGTTTTGAAAACATAACTGGAATTAGGTTTATATAAACTAAAATCAGAATCATAAATCTTTTTGGCATAAGCGATACCAGTGGTAACGCTTAACTTTTTGGTCAAAAAAGCGGTTGCTTCAAAGCCCAAACTTCCACTTAAATTGCTTTTACCTGATTTTTGAACACCAGTTAAATCCGGGGCTGCCGTAATGCTTAAAACTATATTAGGCTTTCTCCGAACCGGATCAATAAATTTATCTGCTTTGCCCTGAACGGCTTCTCTAAACACTTTCTGTTTGCTAAATTCAGCCGGATTGATGGTTGCATTTAAAATGATTGGACTAAAGTTAGGGCTTGCCAGTGTATTGTTCTCTGAATTCACTTTTGGAGTTCCGAAAATATCAGTTGTCTTATAAAGATTATAGTAAGATGATTGAAGATTATCTTTTTGATTATTCCTTTGCGAAGAAATATCTTTCGGTTCATTCGTAGTTTGTGTTAACGATTGTTCAATTGCTTTACTTGAACCATCAGAGGTGCCATTTTTTGAACCGGTGTTTCCCTCATCAATCTTATCATTTTTAGTTTTTACATGATCATTTATGTTGGTTTTGTCTTTATCTGGCATCACCAATAAAAAAACAATTAACAGCATTGCCGCAATACCGGCAATAGATGTAAGCCATATTACTGGTACAACACGCTGTTTTTCTTTAGGATGCAATCTCCCCTCCAGATTTTTCCAATCCGAATCATTATAAGGAATATCAGGGTTTAAAAATCCTTCCTTAAATAATGTATCTATATCTCTTCCCTCTTTCATTGCATGTTTGTATTTAATCTTACCTGTATCGGGTTTCTGTCTACTGATGATGTTCTTACTTCATAAGTTTTCAAATCAATCGCTTTAAGCATTTCCTGTAATTTTTGTCTGGCCTTAAATAAATTGGATTTTGATGTACCTGTAGATATTTTCAATAGTCCCGCAATCTCTTCATGCGTATATCCGTCAATAACATAAAGATTGAAAACAGTACGATATGCAGGACTTAAGTTTTGCACCAAAGCAAGTAAATCATTGTATGCCAGCTTATCGTAAACAGAATTGACCTGAGCTATATTTTCGTGGTCTTCTATATCCACGTGATCAGCGAATTTTAAATTGGCCCGGTAATAATCAATTGCGGTATTGGTTATAATCCTCCCAAGCCAAGGCATAAAAGCCTTAGTTGGCTCGTATTTAGAAATGTTTTTGAAAGCTTTAAAAAAACCGTCGTTTAATATCCCGGCAGCATCTAACCTGTTATTTGCATAGCGTAAACAAATAGCCATAGCAAAGCTATAGAAATGTTTATATAGTGCTTGTTGGCTATCTTTTTCATTCCTGACACAGCCCTGAATATGCTTTTGTACTATATTTTCACTATCGCGATTAGTGGTCACCAATTCTCCTTTCTAATTACATTACGGTAAGGCAATACAAAAGGTTGTCTCAAAAGTATTTTAGAATATTAAGCTGTTTAAATTTCTTGTTTAAAACACAGTTCAGGGTGACGATAAAATAGGAATGAAATTTAAGCGCTTTCTAAATTGGTATTGATATCCATTATATGGACCATTTGTTAAAAAATATTTAGAAGACAACCATTTACAAAGTGTAAACGTAATATCCACATAATTGTTTATTAATATTTTGGTCAGTACTAAGCCAGAACAAAAGCAGTAACAGTAGCTTCGGCTCCACGATATTTAAAAGAAGGGTTTGGGTTAGGTGGATAGAGAGGCCGGCTGATTTTTATCAGTCGGCTTTTTGTTTTCGGACTATTCTTCCAATAATGCTTTTCTGATTTTCGCGGCAACTTCAGCCAGTTCTTCCTGTGTAGGTTTGAGTTTTTCTTTGCTGAAATTCATATCACTCACATTATTCATGGGTATTAGATGAATATGAGCATGAGGAACTTCTAAACCAATTACTGAAACCCCAATTTTTTTGCAAGGAAAAGCAAGTTTCAAACCTTTTGCTACAATCTTTGCAAACATCCAAAGACCCACATAAAGATCTTCTTCCATATCGAAAATATAATCCGTTTCAATTTTCGGAATAACCAGCACGTGTCCAGCTGTTAAGGGCTGAACATCCAAAAAAGCTAAATATTCTACAGTTTCAGCCACAACATGTGCGCTAATCTCTCCTGCTACAATTTTTGAAAATATGGTGGACATAAGGTACAAGGTTTAGGGTGTAAGGTTTATGGTTTTAAGGTGGAAAGAAAAGCCTTACGCCTTTTACCTTCCACCTTTTACCTTAACGCGATATTTCTAAAACTTCGAACTGCATTTTTCCGGCAGGCACCTCAATTTCAGCAAATTCGCCAACTGATTTACCCAATAAACCTTGTGCAATAGGCGACTTAACAGAAATTTTTCCCGTTTTTAAATCGGCCTCACTTTCTGCTACCAATTGATAGGTCATTGTAGCACCGTTTTTAACATTTTTAATTTTAACAATAGATAATGCAAGCACTTTTGACAAGTCGAGTTTCGATTCATCAATTAATCGCGCATTAGCCAATGTATTTTTTAATTTGGCAATTTTTGCCTCATGTAAACCTTGCGCTTCTTTTGCAGCATCATATTCTGCATTTTCCGATAAATCACCTTTATCCCTTGCCTCAGCAATTGCTTTAGATATTAGCTGACGACCGGTGGTTGTTAAATAATGTACCTCTTCTTTTAATTTATCTAAGCCCTCTTGGGTGTAGTATGTTACCTCTGTCATTGCTCTATTAATTTATTGAAATCCTATAAAAAACAAACAAGACTATATAGTTGGTTTTACTACATAGTCTTGCTTCAATTATAACGAAGATAAAATGTGGAAATTACAAAAGCAAATAAATAATCAGGATTTTTAAGATTTTAAGGTTTTCGTGATACAACCAATCACTAATTTGCTCAATGAATCATTTTTTAATTCTCTCTAATTATTTTTTAGATTAGCTGAAATTATTCATAAAAAATGAAAAAGTTATTTTCTATTGCTCTACTATTCTGTTTGGGGCTTCAGGCAATTTCAGCACAAGAGCTTTATATACCACGAAATATTAAAGCCGCTTATGCAAAAGGTACCCGTTCTGCTGATGGTAAACCCGGTCCAAATTACTGGCAAAATCATGGTAAGTACAATATGGATATTAAGGTAGATGCCGAAACCAAAGTTGTTAGCGGTAAGGAAGAAATCCTGTATAGCAACAACAGTTCCGATACTTTAAAAACCCTGGTCATCCGTTTTGTAAACAATCTGCATAAACCAACATCGCCAAGAGGAGGTAGTGTTAGCCAGGACTTTTTAAGTACGGGTTTAAATATTTCTTCTTTTTCTGTAGATGGAGAAATTTATGAGGTTGACAGCAAAGATTGGGGAACCGTTGGCAATGTGAGGCTGAAAAAACCTTTGGCGCCGAAATCAAAAATTACGGTTAAAATAGATTGGGATTACCCCTTATCAAAAGAAAGTGGTCGCGAGGGACAGATTGATCCGAATTCTTTCTTTGTAGCCTATAGTTATCCACGCATTTCTGTTTATGATGATTATAATGGTTGGGACAGAATTCCACATACCGATAGAGCAGAGTTTTATAACGATTTTAATGATTACGTTTTTTCAATCCAGGCACCTAAAAATTATGTAGTTTATGCTACAGGCGAATTTTTAAATCCTGATGAGGTTTTACAGCCAGAAATTTCTGCCCGCTTAAAAAAATCATGTACAAGTGATGAGGTAATCCACATTGCGACTGAGCAAGAAATGAAAGATGGGAAGGTAACTTTACAACAAGATTGGAATACCTGGAAATTCTCTGTTGATCACATCACCGATGTTTGTTTTGCAATGAGTAACCACTATGTATGGGATGCCGCAAGTGTTATTGTTGATAACAAAGCCAATCGCAGAGCAAGTGCCCAGGCTGCTTATAACAACACTACAGGGAAAGATTTCGTCAACTCCGTAAAATACAATATAAATGCTTTGGCCTGGTTCTCTAACAATTGGCCAGGTGTTCCATACCCATTCACGAAGACAATAGCTTTTCAAGGCTTTGCAGACATGGAATACCCGATGATGGTGAACGATTCCAATTTCGGCGACCCGGTATTTGCTCAACTGGTTCAAGATCATGAAGTCGCACATACTTATTTCCCATTTTATATGGGCATTAATGAAACTCGTTATGCGTATATGGACGAAGGTTGGGCAACAACATTCGAATATTTAATTGGTATTGCCGAACATGGGAAAGACGCTGCGGATAAATTTTATAAAAGCTTTAGAGTAGACAGATATATTAACGATCAATCTGCAGAAGAAGATCAACCCGTAATTTCAATGTCTGATCAGGTTTCGGGTGTTGGTTATGGCAATAATTCTTACGGGAAGGCATCATTATCATATTTAGCCTTAAAAGACATGTTAGGTGATGAAGTATTCAAAAAAGCATTACATACTTATATGAATAACTGGAATGGCAAACATCCAATTCCTTGGGATTATTTTAACTCTATGAATACTGGTGCAGGTCAGAATTTAAATTGGTTTTTCCAAAATTGGTTCTTCACAAACAATTATATCGATTTACAAATAGGAAAACCTGGAAAAATAGCTAATGGTCCAATTTCAATTACCAATGTTGGTGGTTTTGTAATTCCTTTTGATTTGGTCATAACTTATGCTGATGGAAAGCAAGATAGAACACATTATACACCAGAAATCTGGAAAGCCAATCAAAAAAGCATTTCTGTAAAAGTTAAAAACTCAGGAAAAGTAATGAAATCCATTGCTTTGGATGGTGGCATTTTTATGGATGCAACTCCAATAGATAATGTTTGGGAAAGCAAATAGTTAGTCGTTTTCAATTTACAATTGGTGGTTACTAAAAACCACCAATTGTAAATTGATTATTCATTTTCCGCTTTGCAAGCCGGTTCATGTTTAACCGGAAAATTTAGTGAATTGGCAATAAAACACATTTTATTGGCTTCTATGTGTAATGATTTGGCAAGTTCGTAATGTGCTTTATCGGCAATCAAGACCTGAGGATGCAAAGTTACTTCTCTAAATTTCCCACTACCGTCTGCTGATTCTTCCATTATACCAACTGCATCATCTTTATAATCAATAACCACGATTTCATTTTTCGAGCATAAGTGCAGATACCAAAGCATGTGGCAGCTCGAAATCGAAGCCAAAAGCAAATCTTCTGGATTGTATTTAGATTTATCGCCAAGAAAAACAGAGTCAGATGAACCTGGAATATCGGTTTTGCCATTAATAGAAATTATATAATCGCGATCGTACGAACGGTAATCCATTGTGCCTGAACCTTTATTGCCTGTCCAGGTTACGGTAGTTGAGTATGGGTGATCTTTCGGCATAATATTGTTCTTAAATTCTTATGCCAATTTAAGAATTTAAGAACAATATTAGAGCCCGTTTAAATTTAAATTATGAAAATGTTTATCGTTTATTTTTTGAGCGAAACCAGGCAAATGTAGCAGGGATAGCCTACCTATTCCTAAATATTTAATGCCATTACAGTCAAAAAGAAGTATAAACAAATAACAAATAAAATTTAAACAGGCTTTTAGCTAGAGAATTTTTAGGAAAGCATACCTAGAAGATTAAAGTTTGTTGGGCTTTGCTATATATTTTTTGCAAGCCTTTTGTTAGGACTTCCTATGAATAAGCAATTGTGTATATTCATCGGATGACTAAATTTCCAGAACAAAAAGATACTGCATAAATCCCATTTAATTAGGAACCTGTTGTTCTTTGAAGTTACATAATTTTATTCCTCAATTTGTATATTTATAATGCCAATAAAGATTAAATGCCTGTTAAAAAACAATCTATACAAATAACTGATTTAACTGCTAAAGCATTCATTGAAAAGCTAAATACTTATCAATCGGATGAGGAGCTACATAAAATTCAGCGTTATTTTAAAACTGAGGCAGGAGCATATGGAGCAGGGGATGAGTTTATTGGTGTTCGCATGGGCCAGGTTTTTGAACTTGCAAAAACGTTTATAGAAATGCCCATAAACGAAATAGAGAAACTTCTGGAAAGCCTGGTCCATGAAGTCAGGGCGGGAGCAGTAAGCATTATGGATTTTCAGGCCCGTAATAAGAAAATACCAGAAAACAGGAAGAAAGAATTGTTCGATCTCTACATCAATCGTCACGATAGAATTAACAATTGGGATTTGGTTGACCGTTCTGCCCCTTATGTTGTTGGTGGTTATTTGTTTGATAAACCAAGGGATATTTTATACGATTTAGCTGTATCAGAAAACATTTGGGAAAGAAGAACGGCAATTGTGAGCACATATTTTTTCATAAGGCAAGGCCAGTTGGACGATACCTTTAGAATTGCTGAAATATTGCTGAACGATACCGAAGATTTAATTCATAAAGCGGTTGGTGGTTGGCTTAGAGCCACAGGAACTAAGGGCAGGCAAAGATTAAGAGCGTTTTTAGATCAGTATGCTGCCATTATGCCTCGAACTATGTTACGGTATGCCATAGAGCATTTTGATCAAGCAGAGCGGACATATTATTTGGGTATGAGCAAGAAAGATTAAAGCGAGAAGGTAGATTCATATTGCCTTCAGGTTTTGCTTTTCAAAAATATTAGTGCATAAAAAAATCCCTTATCGGGATTCTATAATATTTAAAATTTACGAAGTTCTTCCGGTCACATGCCTTTCGAAACTTCATAAATTATTATTCTTACTTGCTCAGATACATCGATTTATCCTTGTAAAGCTTGCGGAAATACGGGTCTTCCAGGTCTTTGATGAAGCGGATCGCTTCACCTGTAGATTTCATTTCCGGACCTAATTCTTTGGCAACTTCAGGGAATTTCTCATAAGAGAAAACAGGCTCTTTAATCGCATAACCATTAAGCTTGCGCTCGATGGTGAAATCTTTCAGTTTCGCTACTCCAAGCATAATTTTCGCAGCTATGTTGATATAAGGTACATCGTAGGCCTTTGCTATGAATGGAACTGTACGTGAAGCTCTTGGGTTTGCCTCAATTACATAGACCTTTTCGTCTTTTATTGCAAACTGAATATTCAATAAGCCGCTAACATTTAAAGCTTTGGCAATCTTTATCGAGTATTCTTCCATCGATTTTGTGACCTTTTCAGACAGATTGAATGTTGGCAATACCGCGAATGAATCTCCTGAGTGGATACCTGCAGGCTCAATATGTTCCATCATACCAATAATATGAACATCATCACCATCAGAAATTGAATCTGATTCTGCTTCTTCGGCTCTATCTAAAAAGTGATCGATAAGCACACGATTGCCTGGTAAATCACCCAACAATTTTACCACAGCTTTTTCAAGATCTTCGTCATTAATTACGATGCTCATCCCTTGTCCACCCAATACATAACTCGGACGAACCAATACCGGATAACCAACTTCGTTTGCTACGACAATTGCTTCTTCAGCATTTTCGGCAACACCATATTTTGGATAAGGAATATCTAATTCTTTCAACAGATCAGAGAAACGACCGCGATCTTCAGCGATATCCATGTTCTCGAAAGATGTTCCGATAATTTTGATTCCTTTTTCAGTTAGCTTTTCAGCCATTTTCAAAGCCGTCTGTCCACCCAATTGAACAATAACGCCAACTGGATTTTCTAACTCAATAATCTCGCGAACATGTTCCCAAAAAACCGGTTCGAAATATAATTTATCGGCCATATTGAAATCTGTAGAAACCGTTTCAGGGTTACAGTTAACCATAATGGCTTCAAAACCAGATTCTTTGGCGGCCAATAAACCGTGTACACAAGAATAATCAAATTCAATACCCTGGCCAATACGGTTCGGGCCCGAACCAAGAACGATAACTTTCTTTTTATTGGTCGGAATTGATTCATTTTCCTGCTCAAATGTTGAGTAGTAATATGGTGTTTGAGCCGGGAATTCCGCAGCACAAGTATCCACCATTTTATAAACTCTATTTATACCTAAAGCTTTACGGCGATCGTAAACTTCATCTTCAGTAACGTTACCCAATAACCAGGCAATCTGAATATCAGAGAATCCTTTTTGTTTAAGCGTAAAGAAGAAATCCTGAGGGATGTTGTTTAATGAATATCTTTTTAACTCAGTTTCAAGTGCCACAAGCTCTTGAATTTGATTTAAGAACCATTTATCGATTTTGGTTACCTTACGGATAGACTCCAAAGGAACACCCATTGTCATGGCGTCTTTTATCAAGAATAGACGGTTCCAGGAAGCGTGCTCCAGGCCATCCATAATTTCGTTGATGTTGCGGTTTTGTTTATCGTCCGCACCTAACCCAGCACGATTGATCTCTAAACTCTGACAGGCTTTTTGCAGTGCTTCGATGAAAGTACGGCCAATGGCCATAACCTCGCCAACCGATTTCATTTGTAAGCCAAGCTCTTTGTTTGCACCCTTAAACTTATCAAAATTCCAACGAGGAACTTTAACAATAACATAATCTAAGGTAGGTTCAAAATATGCTGAGGTTGTTTTTGTAATTTGATTTTCGATTTCATCTAGGTTGTAACCGATTGCCAGTTTCGCTGCAATTTTAGCGATTGGATAACCCGTTGCTTTACTTGCCAAAGCTGATGAACGCGAAACACGTGGATTGATTTCGATCGCTATAATTTCGTCATCAGCAGGATTAACAGAGAATTGAACGTTACAGCCACCAGCAAAATTACCAATGGCACGCATCATTTTAATCGCCTGGTTACGCATGTCCTGATAGCAACGATCAGATAAGGTCATTGCAGGGGCAACTGTAATCGAATCTCCTGTGTGGATACCCATCGGATCAAAATTCTCGATAGAGCAGATAATGATCACGTTATCATTGCTATCCCTTAAAAGTTCCAGCTCATATTCTTTCCAGCCTAAAACAGCCTGCTCTACCAAAACCTCGTGAGTAGGAGAGGCTTCCAAGCCGCGTTTTAAAGCCGCATCAAACTCTTCTTTTTTGTGTACGAAACCTCCTCCGGAGCCACCTAAAGTATATGATGGACGAATTACCAAAGGATAACCAATTTCTTGAGCAGCTTCTTTACCCTCTAAGAATGAATTGGCAATTTTAGAATTGGCAACACCCACACCGATATCCACCATTAACTGGCGGAAAGCTTCCCGATTTTCAGTTTTCTCAATTGCTGCAACATCAACACCAATAACTCTTACACCATATTTTTCCCAAACGCCACGCTCTTCTGCTTCTTTACAAAGATTTAGTGCTGTTTGACCACCCATAGTAGGCAATACCGCATCAATTTTTGGTAAATCTGAAGAGGCGATATGCTCCTGTAATATTTCCTCGATGGAATCAACCGTTAAGGGACGAAGGTAAACGTGGTCTCCAATAACTTTATCCGTCATAATTGTAGCCGGATTAGAGTTGATGATCGAAACGGTTATCCCTTCTTCTTTTAAAGATAAGGCAGATTGAGAACCCGAGTAATCAAATTCACAAGCTTGACCAATAATAATTGGGCCAGATCCGATGATTAGTACTGAGCGTATAGAAGTGTCTTTAGGCATGGGCTTAATACAATAATTAAAATTCTAAAGTGTTGGTTCTTGTTAGAACCCTGAAGCAAGAAGGTTTTTGCTTTTTAAGAAGAAAATCCCAACTGTTCTGTCGGGGTGCAAAGATAGGTTTTTCGTACGGTTTTCAGGTCACTTTTTTTAAAATAAAAAAACGTGTATTTAAATATCAAAAAACAGATTTATTTTGCCTCGGATGATAACGTCGATATTGGGTAATACAACCCGCTTCTTCTGATGTTATGTAAGATATGTTCAGGGTTTTCATTGAACAAAGCTGCGGTTTCGGGTGTATAACCAATATGGGTTTTGGCAGGTAATTTATAATACCCTCGAAAAATATTCTTCGCTCTTCACCGGTGTTATGCAACTGTCTCGATGAATCGGGATCAGGATCTAATTTAGAGAGATGATGAAACAAGTCCTGCATGACATGTTTTTTAACAAGAAATTTAAACGGCTTTTAAATTTATTAATTTAAATCAAGATCAAAAAAAAAGGAGCATATAGCTCCCGGATCCTGTGAAATAGATGATTTTCTATTGTTGCAATTTTATTTCGCCTAAATCAGTGGTGGCGCTATCTTTTACGGCGACCTTTTCAATCGTCATATCCTTGTATGGAGCATTAGCTGTTATCCAAGCCGTATAAGTGCCTTCCTTAAGATTGGTAAAGGTAAAAGTACCTTGAGTCACCTCGGTTTTTAAAGTATCAGTACCAGCAACCAATGACACAGAGGATGCAGCATTGGCAGGTATTATTTTGCCAACGATGCCACCCGGCTTAATGTTGGTAAAGGCAATTGATCCTAATGTAAAAACAATTAGAACCAATAGGATTAAATTTAACTTTTTCATAATAAGATGATTTTAATTGATACTAAAAACAAATATTGTCTTAAGTAATAACACCTTTTTAAGTAATATAGTTTTAAATAATGAACACATAAAATCAAATCGTATTGTAATTTGTACAGGAATGTGGCCAACTGTAATCCCCTTCTAAAATGTAAGAAAATGTTAATTACTGTTAAATTGCTTATGAAAATACAGATGAGAGGTCATGTTTACGTCACGAATCTGTTATGAAAGAAATATTGGCAAATATGTTGTAATAAGCCTAGCATATTTACGTTTTGTAAATACTTTAGTTTGATCTAAAGCTTCCTCGGCGGCTTAGTTACCCGCCTGAGGATTTTCTTCATAAATAGTTTGTTTGGTTTATTATCCGGTCCGGGGAGCCCTCTCCGACCGGATTTTTTATTTTAAAGCCTTTTCTTTTACATTTGGATATATGATATTGTTGGCAGCATCATTTTTCCAGTTTCTTATAGCGCAATTTGAGCAAACCACAGTTTTAGAATGGGTTGCCGTAATTACTGGATTCATCTGTATTTACCTGGCTGCTAAAGAAAATATTTGGAATTGGCCTGTTTCCATAATCAGTGTTGCTGCTTATGGGTTACTATTTTTTAGAGAGGCTATGTATGGCGATATGACCTTACAGATTTATTTTCTTTTCACTGCATTTTATGGCTGGTATTTCTGGATAAGAAAGAAAGTTGAAACACACAGGCCCATAACCAAAATGAAAACTAAAGCTTGGGCTTTAGTCATGATTACAATTCCAATTTTAAGTTTGTTGCTTGGGTGGTTTATGGATAATTATACAGATAGTACTGTTCCATATGCCGATGGGTTTTGTACTTCGGTTAGTTTTGTTGCCCAATTCTTACTGACCAGAAAAATTTTGGAGAACTGGTTGCTTTGGGTTTTTGTAAACATCTGCTACATTCCGTTATTCATTTACAAGCACCTGAATTTAAGTGCTGTTTTATATTTTGTATTAATCATAATTGCCTTTAATGGTTATTTAGATTGGAGAAAAACTTATCGTGAACAAATCAATTAAAAAGATAGCTATTGTTGGGCCAGAGAGTACAGGTAAATCGACTATGTCTCAGCTTTTAGCTAAACATTATAAAGTTGCCTGGGTACCAGAATATGCACGTTATTATTGCGAGGGCTTAACCGGGCCATGTAGTTTACAAGATGAAGTGAATATGTTCTATGGGCAAGTGGCTTTGGAAGACGCTATTTTAACCACAACAGAGGATGAGCTTATTATTTGTGATACTACTTTTATTACGATTAAGATTTGGAGTGATGAGATGTTTGGGGGAACACCACAAATTGTTTTAGATACTTTATCCAAAAGACCTTATGATCTTTACCTCCTGATGGATATTGATTTGCCCTGGCAGGATGACCCCTTACGTGATTTTCCAGACATGCGTGAACATTTTATGCAGGTTTGGCATAATGAATTGAAAGCTTTGAATGCAAACTATAAGGTGATTAACGGATTGGGGGATGTTCGTATTCAAAATGCAAAAAATGCAATTGATGAATTCCGCTCAAAATGAAAAGCCCCCAATTATTGGAGGCTCTAAATTCTTTTCTGGGTAATTTTATTTAAAATTATATTTTAATGCGATTTCGAATTCACCATTACTATAGGTTTGCAAATCTTTCGTATTTGTAGTGTACTGGCAAAGAATAGATAATTTGTTTTTGTATGTTGTCCCTGCTCCAAAGGTTACACTATTGGTACTGTGGTATATCCCGCTTAATAAAAGATTGTTTCCAAAGAATTGGGTGTTTATACCCACATCCAAGATATCTTTATAATTTTCTACACCTCGATAAGCTACCCTTGGCTCAACACTTGCCAATGCACTTCCATTATTGTTTATGAACTTATACCCAATTGATGCCATATATAATGAACGATCTGTAACGTTTCGCCGTATATCCTTGTCCAATAAACGCTTCAAATTTGGTAAAGCACCCTGAATGGTTAAATTTTTATTTCTGAATGTAATTCCAAAATCTCCATCAAAATAAATTTTACGTTCATTAAAGTTATATAAGCTCTGATCGCTTAAATCTCCACGAACTTTAGCAAAATCTATCCATTCGTCCATTATTCCCACGGATAAACCGAAGTCGATAAAACTTGTCTGATTGTTTAATGGTAAGTGGTAAGCGTAACTTCCTTTGAAACTTGTTCTACGAATTACGCTGGCACTCTCATTGTAGAAGCTTAAACCCAACCCTACTTTTTTGTTTGGGGTTCCATATGTAGCCGATACCGATTGCATTGACGGGGCTCCATCAATAGCTGTCCACTGAGCCTTATAAGATCCATTCAGTTCCCAACCCTGCTCAATACCTGCAAATGCCGGGTTGGCCAGATATGGATTTAAATAGTACATGCTTCCCATTGGGTTTAACTGGCTAAATGCATTTGATGTTGTTATCAAAGCAATAACAATTGCTATAATATATTTTATTTTGAATATTCTCATGAGTATATTTTGTTTTGAATGATATAAGTAAGCTGGAGATAAAAGTATCTCCAGCATTTAAACATGTCCGATTATCTTCCCTCTCTAATAATTGATAATGTACCTCTAACCAGTCCGATGCCTGTACCCATATCTATTACATATATATAGGCATCCTCATTTAGGTATTTACCATTAAAAGAGCCATCCCATTCATTGTTGTAACCTTTTTTACTGTACACCAATCTGCCAGCTCTATCAAAAATCTTCACTGTATTATTAGGGTAATAGTCGATATTTTTGATTACCCAGGTGTCGTTCTTTCCATCTCCATTTGGGGTAATCACATTATTCGGAATTAACTTGTAATCATCAGTTACGTTAATGGTAATCTGCATCACATCACTACAACCACTTGCATTGGTTACGGTTACCATATAGGTTGTGGTTTGTCTTGGGCGTACTTTTATTGCCGACGTTCCCTGACCACTTTGGATATCAGTAGATGGGCTCCAGTTATAGGTAGTTCCACCAGTTGCAGTTAAAATAACAGCATCGCCTTTTGAAATACTTGTCCCTAAATCACTGGTTAATGTAATCACCGGAAGTGGGTTAATGGTTATTTGACCTGTTGCATGAGCAGATGAGCAATTTCCTTTTCCTGTTACAGTGTAGTTAAATGTTCCTGTTTGATTTGTTGAACCACTTATTGTAAATACACCATTCGAATATGAACCCGTTATCCCTTTAGGCAATCCTGTTACCGTTGCAGCTGTTCCGTTTGAAACCGCATAAGTAATGTTGGTGATTGCTGTATTGATACATTTATCCTGGGCATCGGTTCCGGCCGCACTACTTAAAGCAATGGTCGCATTTGGGTTAACCGTGATTGTACCTGTTGCAGTTGCTGGGGCACAATTGCCAGTTGATGTAATCGTATAATTAAATGTTCCGCTTTCTGTTGGTGTTCCGCTAATGGTAAATGTACCTGCATTGTATGTTCCGGTCAAACCAGCAGGTAATCCTGTTACTGTTGCAGCTGTTCCGTTTGAAACGGTATAAGTAATGTTTGTTATCGCGGTATTGATACATTTATCCTGGGCATCCGTTCCTGCAGCACTGCTTAATGCAATGGTTGCATTTGGATTAACCGTGATTGTACCTGTTGCTGTTGCCGATGTACAGCTTCCATTCGCTGTTATGGTATAGTTGAATGTTCCGCTTTCTGTTGGTGTTCCACTAATGGTAAATACACCTGCATTGTATGCTCCGGTTAAACCGGCAGGTAATCCTGTTACTGTTGCATCTGTTCCGTTTGAAACGGCATAAGTAATGTTTGTTATCGCGGTATTGATACATTTATCCTGGGCATCGGTTCCTGCAGCACTGCTTAATGCAATGGTCGCATTTGGGTTAACCGTGATTGTACCTGTTGCTGTTGCCGATGTACAGCTTCCATTCGCTGTTATGGTATAGTTGAATGTTCCGCTTTCTGTTGGTGTTCCACTAATGGTAAATACACCTGCATTGTATG
>Ga0160441_100370_pt1 | contig 38739 bp, 25 predicted proteins | sample HID1971K_E1MG_FD_108260 | JGI IMG/M metagenome (GOLD analysis project Ga0160441, IMG submission 108260) | Enriched millipede-associated microbial communities from UW Madison campus, WI, USA - HID1971K_E1 MG | ecosystem: Host-associated > Arthropoda: Insects > Digestive system > Unclassified ... | reverse complement strand
CATGCGCTTCCTGCGCACCCGCATGGAGAACGGCCGCCTGCACCCCACCGGCGAAACCTTCGAACTGGCCGCCGATGCGATTTTCAAGGCCATCGGCCAAGGCTTCGACAGCGAGGCCCTGCATGATCCGCTGGCCCAACAACTGCACCGCGTCGGCGAGCGGATTTTTGTCGATGAGCACCTGCGCACCAGCATCCCCGGCGTATATGCCGGTGGCGACTGCGTCAGCCTTGGCCAGGACCTCACCGTGCAGGCGGTACAACACGGCAAGCTGGCAGCCGAAGCCATGCACACCCAACTCATGCTGAATGTGGAGGCTGCGTAATGGCCGATCTCTCGATTGTATTTGCCGGTATCAAAGCCCCCAACCCCTTCTGGCTGGCCTCTGCGCCGCCCACCGACAAGGCCTACAACGTGGTCCGCGCCTTCGAAGCCGGCTGGGGCGGCGTAGTGTGGAAAACCCTCGGTGAAGACCCGGCGGCGGTCAATGTGTCGTCACGCTACTCGGCACACTACGGCGCCAACCGTGAAGTGCTGGGCATCAACAATATCGAGTTGATCACCGACCGTTCCCTGGAGATCAACCTGCGGGAAATCACCCAGGTGAAAAAGGACTGGCCCGACCGTGCGCTGATCGTGTCGCTGATGGTGCCGTGCGAGGAGGAGTCCTGGAAGTTCATCCTGCCGCTGGTGGAGGCCACCGGCGCCGATGGCATCGAGCTGAACTTCGGCTGCCCGCACGGCATGCCCGAACGCGGCATGGGCGCCGCGGTCGGCCAGGTGCCGGAATACGTGGAGATGGTCACCCGCTGGTGCAAGACCTATTGCGCGCTGCCGGTGATCGTCAAGCTCACGCCCAACATCACCGACATTCGCCAGTCGGCCCGTGCGGCCCATCGCGGTGGCGCGGATGCGGTGTCGTTGATCAACACCATCAACTCGATCACCAGCGTCGACCTCGACCGCATGGTCGCGCACCCGATCGTCGGTGATCAGAGTACCCACGGCGGGTACTGCGGCTCGGCGGTAAAGCCCATCGCCTTGAACATGGTCGCCGAGATCGCCCGCGACCCGGAAACCCGTGGCCTGCCCATCTGCGGTATCGGCGGTATCGGCAACTGGCGCGATGCCGCCGAGTTCATTGCCCTGGGCAGTGGCGCGGTGCAGGTGTGCACGGCGGCGATGCTGCATGGGTTCCGCATCGTCGAGGATATGAAGGACGGCCTGGCGCGATGGATGGACCAGCACGGGCATCGCAACCTGGAGGCGTTCCGCGGGCAAGCCGTGGCTCACACCACCGACTGGAAGTACCTGGACATCAACTACAAGTCGGTGGCGCATATCGACCAGGATGCGTGCATTGGTTGCGGGCGCTGTCATATCGCTTGTGAGGATACGTCGCACCAGGCCATTGCCAGCACGCTGAAGGCGGATGGGACCCATGCCTATAGCGTGATCGAGGAGGAGTGCGTGGGGTGCAACCTGTGTCAGATTACCTGCCCGGTGGAGAGCTGCATCGAGATGGTGGCGCAGGATACCGGGAAGCCTTACCTGAACTGGACGCAGGATCCGCGTAACCCCTACCGCGAAGCCAGCTGAAAGTGAGTGGGGCCGCTGCGCGGCCCATTCGCGGGGCAAGCCCGCTCCCACAGGTACCGCGCTGCTTCAGAGAACTGCGCGGTATCTGTGGGAGCGGGCTTGCCCCGCGAATGGGCTGCAAAGCAGCCCTAGGGCTCCAACCCAATCCCCCGCAAGATCACACAGGTCACCGTCTGCACCGCCCGCTCGAACGCCGGGTCCGACAGCGCTTCCCCGCCATTGAGCACCGTCACCTGGTAACCGAAGTCGGCATAGTGCTGGGTCGATGCCCAGATCATGTACAGCAACGCCGAAGGCTCCACCGGCAGGATGCGCCCCTCCTCCACCCAGCGGCGAATCTTGTCTTCCTTCAGTTTCGCCCAGGGCACCAGGCTTTCATCCAGGCTCACGCCCAGCACCGGCGCACCATGCAGCATCTCTTCGGCCCAGATCTTCGAGCCCAGCGGCCGCGAGCGTGAATGGCCCATCTTGGCGCGGATGTAACTGGTCAGCACCACCCGCGGGTCGTCGAAATTCTCGAAGCACAGGGCGTCCTGCTTCCACACATCCAGCAAGTCCTGCAGCACCGCGCGAAACAGGTCGTCCTTGGTGCTGAAGTAGTAATGCAGATTGGAACGCGGAAGCTCGGCCTGCTCGGCGATATCGCCCATTGAGGTGGCGCCGAAACCCTTTTCGGCGAACACCTTTTCGGCGGCCTGCAGAATCTTTTCTACATTGCGCCGACGAATCTCGATCTTGTGGTTGGCCATGGCCTGCTCAATACGCCTGAAACCTGTCAAGGCTAACAGCTTTGCAACGCCGTCGTCTCGGCCTGCGCGGCCTGGCAGACGCTGCAGGACGCGGTCAGCCCAGACCCTTGCCACTGCTGGCCCGGTCGCGCACCGGGCACTGCGCCCGGTGCAGGTTCAGCGCGGTATTGATGATGCCGATATGGCTGAACGCCTGGGGGAAATTGCCCAGCATCCGCTGCCCGGCCGGGTCGTATTGCTCTGCCAGCAGGCCGAGGTCATTGCACAGCCCGGTCAGTTTCTCGTACAGCGCCTGCGCCTGCTCCTGCCGCCCTAGCAGCACATAGACGTCGGCCAACCAGAAGGAACACACCAGGAACGTGCCCTCCCCGGGCGTGAGCCCGTCGCTGCAGCTGTCGCTGTCATAGCGCAACAGCAAGCCATTCTTCAGCAGCCGTTGCTCGATCTGCTCCAAGGTGCGCAAAAAGCGAGGGTCCTCTACCGGCAGAAAGCCGGTCAGGGCAATCTGCAGCAGGCTGGCGTCCAGCTCGCGTGAACCATAGGCCTGGACGAAATAGGCCCCGCTGGCATCCAGCCCTTGGGCGCAGACTTCGCGGTGAATCTGATCGGCCACTTGCCGATAATGGCGACCCCGCTCGCGGTCCTCTTCGGTGGTATTGGCCAGCCCTGCCGCACGGTCGAAGGCGACCCAGGCCATGACCTTGGAATGCACGAAGTGCTGACGGGGGCCGCGCACTTCCCACAGGCCTTCGTCCGGCTCACGCCAGATACGCTCGACATAGGGCAGGATCAAACGGGCGATCGCGGCGCTACGGGGGTGGCGCGGCAGCCCGCCCTTGATCGCCTGGGTCATGGCATCGGCCAGTTCCCCGTAGATGTCCAGCTGCCGCTGCCCGGATGCCGCGTTGCCGACCCGCACCGGTTGCGAGCGCTCGTAGCCGGCCAGCCACGGCAGGGTGTATTCCTGGAGGTCGCGCTCACCGGCCAGGCCGTACATGATCTGCATCTGCTCGGGGTTGCCGGCCACCGAGCGCAACAGCCATTCGCGCCAGGCCTGGGCCTCGTCGAAATAACCCAGGTTCATGAACGCCAGCAGGGTCATGGTGGCGTCGCGCAGCCAGCAGAAGCGGTAGTCCCAGTTGCGCTCGCCCCCTACCCGCTCGGGCAACGAGGTGGTGACGGCGGCGACGATGCCGCCGGTGGGGGCGTAGGTCATGGCCTTCAGGGTCAGCAACGAACGCCGCACCAGGGCGGTGTATGGCCCCACCTCCGGGCAACGGGCGGCGAACGCCTGCCACTGCTCAAGGGTGTGTGCCAAAGCCTGGTCGAGGTCGCAGTCCGGTTGCACCGGCAGGTGCGAGGGCTGATGGCGCAGGCTGAACACGTGACGTTCGCCTGCGCCAACGCGAAAGCGCGCGACCGTGTGATGGTCGCGCGCGTGCGGCGGCACGCTGCTGCACAGGATCAGGCGGTCGGGGCCGGCGACGGCGCTGAGGGTCAGGGGGTCGAGCATCTCCACCCAGGGGACGCTGCGGCCGTAATCGAAGCGCAGCACCAGGTCCATTTCGAAGTGGGTTTCGCCGGACAGACCCTCGACGATGCGCACCACCGAGTTGACCTCGTCCAACGGCATGAAGTCGAGCACACGGGCGCGACCGCTGGCGGTGACCCAGGTGGTTTCCAGTACCAGCGTGTCTTGCAGATAGCGGCGGCTGCTGTGCTCGACAGGGTCGCTGGGCGCCAGGCGCCAGCGGCCGTTTTCTTCGTTGCCCAGCAGCGATGCGAACACTGCAGGGGCGTCGAAGCGCGGCAGGCACAGCCAGTCGAGGGAGCCGTCGCGGCTGACCAGGGCGGCGCTGCGGCAGTTGCCGAGCAGGGCGTAGTCTTCGATGTGGGCGGGCATCAGCTCTCCTTTACTGTTGAACCTGTACTGGCCTCTTCGCGGGACAAGCCCGCTCCCACAGGTTCACCACCAGCCTCGAACCTTGAATTGATCCTGTGGGAGCGGGCTTGTCCCGCGAAGAGGCCGGCACAGTTGACACAAAACGATCAGTCACCCCAGCTTGTGCCATTCACGCTTGTCACGGGCCAGCAGTTCATCACCGGCCTCTGGCCCATCCTCACCCGCCGGGTATTCATGCACCTCGCCCTCCTGCGCCCAGGCATCCAGAAACGGCTGCACCGCGCGCCAGCCGTTCTCGATGTTGTCGGCCCGCTGGAACAAGGTCTGGTCACCCGTCAGGCAGTCATAGATCAAGGTCTCGTAGCCGGTCGCCGGGGTCATCTTGAAGAAGTCCTTGTAGGCAAAACCAAGCTGGACATTCTCCATCACCAGCTCAGGCCCGGGCCGCTTGGCCTGCAGGTCGAACGTCATGCCCTCGTTGGGCTGGATCTGAATCTTCAGGTAGTTGGGCTTGGGCCGCTCCAGCTCCGACTCGCGAAACTGCGCATAAGGCGCCGGCTTGAAACAGATGGCGATCTCGGTGTCACGCACGCTCATGCGCTTGCCGGTGCGCAGGTAGAACGGCACCCCGGCCCAACGCCAGTTGTCGATCATCACCTTCAGGGCAACGTAGGTTTCGGTCTGGCTGTCGGCCGCAACCCGGTCTTCCTGCCGATAACCCGACAGCTGTTTGCGGCCCTGCTTGCCCGCCGTGTACTGGCCACGTACCGAATTCTTCAGGGCCATCTTCGCCGTCCAGGGGCGGATGGCACCGATGACCTTGGCCTTTTCCCCACGCACGGGGTCGGCGCCAAACGCCGCGGGCGGCTCCATGGCAACCATGGCCAGCAGCTGGAACAGGTGATTGGGCACCATGTCACGCAAGGCACCGGTGTTGTCGTAGAACGCGCCGCGGGTCTCGACGCCCACGGTTTCGGCAGCGGTGATCTGCACATGGTCGATGTAATGGTTGTTCCAGAACGATTCGAACAGGCCGTTGGAAAAACGGCTGACCAGGATGTTCTGTACCGTTTCCTTGCCCAGGTAATGGTCGATGCGGTAGATCTGCCGCTCGCTCATCACCTTCAACAGGCAGGCATTGAGGGCCTCGGCGCTGGCCAGGTCGGTGCCGAACGGTTTTTCCACCACCACCCGGCGAAAACCGCCGCCCGACTCATCGAGCAAACCGGCTTCGCCCAAACGCTGGGCCACTTCGGGGAAGAAGCGTGGCGAAGTGGCCAGGTAGAACACGGCGTTGCCATGGCTTGTCTTGTCGATGCGCTTGGCCAGGGCCGCATAGGTAGCAGGGTCGAGGAAGTCGCCGGTCTGGTAGTCCAGACGCTTGGCCAGGCGTGCCCAGCGTTTTTCGTCCAGGCATTTATTGGCGCCCTCGCCGCCTTTGTCGCGCTCGCGCATGAACCCGTGCAGGCGCTCGGCGAATGCCTCGGCCGTGGCGGCGTTGTGGTCGACGCCGACGATGCGCAGGTTGCGGTCGAGCAAACCGTCACGGTCCAGGTTGTACAGCGCGGGCATCAGCAAGCGCTTGACCAGGTCGCCATTGGCGCCGAACAGGAACAAGGTGCAGGGAGGAGCCGCGGGAATCGTCTGTTTTGTCATGCGTCTTTCTTCTCGACGTGGCCACCGAAGCCCAGGCGCATGGCCGAGAGGATCTTGTCGCCATACGTGCCCTGCTGCTGGCGCGAACGGAAGCGGGCGAACAGCGCGCTGGACAACACCGGTACCGGCACGGCTTGTTCCACGGCGGCGTCGATGGTCCAACGGCCTTCGCCACTGTCGGACACCGAGCCGCTGAATTGCGCCAGCTGCGGGTCGGCTACCAGGGCATCGGCGGTGAGGTCGAGCAACCATGAAGTGACCACGCTGCCGCGACGCCACACTTCCGCGATCTCGGCCACATCCAGGTCGAAGCGCTGGTCCTCGGGCAATTGCGCGCCGCCTTTGCTGCGCAGCAGGTCGAAGCCCTCGGCGTAGGCCTGCATCAGGCCGTATTCGATTCCGTTGTGAACCATCTTCACGTAATGCCCGGCGCCTGGCGGGCCGGCATGAATATAGCCATGCTCGGCGCGCTGGTGCTCACCTTGGCGGCCGTGGGTGCGTGGGATGTCGCCCACCCCCGGTGCCAGGGCCTTGAACAGCGGTTCCAGGCGTTCGAACACGTCCTTCTCGCCGCCGATCATCATGCAGTAGCCGCGCTCAAGGCCCCAGACGCCACCTGAGGTGCCGACATCCAGGTAGTGCAACCCGCGCTTGGCCAGTTCGCTGGCGCGGCGCATGTCGTCCTTGTAGAAGGTGTTGCCGCCGTCGATGATCGCATCGCCCGGCTCCAGCAGCTCGGCCAGTTGCGCGATGGTCTGCTCGGTGGGCTCGCCTGCCGGCAACATCACCCACACCGCGCGCGGTGCCTTGAGCTTCTGCACCAGCGCGCCCAGGTCGTGGGCGCCCTGGGCGCCCTCTCCTTCCAGCCCTTTGATGGCGTCACGGTTGCGGTCATTGACCACCGTGCGGTGACCGGCGCGCATCAGGCGCCTTGCGATATTGCCGCCCATGCGGCCCAGCCCGACGATTCCCAGTTGCATGAGCCGATGCTCCCCTGTGGAAATGAATGACAACGCAGTTCAGCTTCACAGATTAGTCCAGCCCGCAGCGTCAGGGTTCAGCGACGAGCGGCGAGACAACGCCAAACAAAAAAGTTCCCATGGACGGCGAAAGAATTCAGAATGCGCCCCGCATGAAGCGACTACGCTTTTACTGTCACCAGCCAAAACCGCGAGGTGTGCTTATGGGTACCTTGATGCCTGCCACTCCAACCCAGACCCTCTATGTCTCCGTGCGCCGTGATGAGCTGCGTAAACTGAAGGACGAACGTGACCAGCTGCGCCAGCAGGTCGCTCAGTTGCACATGCTGTTGGAACAGTCGCGTTCCGGCGACAAATCCGTGAACCTTTGACCCCTTCCTCCCGTGGGAGCTGCATTGCTCCCACCCTGTCAGCTTCCGATCCAGGCGCAGAAGAATCGCCACTTGACCCAAGGTATCTCCGATAGCTGAGCCGCAGGGCACTTTCTAAAGTGGCCCGCGTCAAGGGCCCTGCCAGGTGCCCGCGTGCAACGGAGCTACCATGAAAGTCGCGAAATACTGCTTGCCCATCGCCTTGTCAGCCGTCACTACGCTGCCCATTCAGGCTGCAGCCCAAAGCTGCCAGAGCGTCACCGAAGAACACGCCCTCGCGCTCTTCGAAAGATGGAACGACAGCCTCATCAGCGGTGACCCGGAACAGGTTGCCCTGCTTTACCAGAACGACGCCCTGCTGCTGCCCACTGTGTCGAGTCAACCGCGCCTGACCCCGCAAGAGCGCATCGACTACTTCCGGCATTTTCTGGCCGACAAACCCAGCGGCAAGCTCGACAGCCATCACTTTCAGAGTGCCTGCAACACGGCGACCCTCGCTGGCCTCTATACCTTCGATTTTGCCGCCAGCGGCAAGCAGGTCGCTGCGCGTTACAGCTTCACTTACCGCTGGGATGGACAGCAGTGGCTGATCAGCCACCATCACTCTTCGCTACTGCCCTCGGGCTGAACCGCACGCTGCGGGGCGCATGCCCCGCTTCGGTGCAAAACAGCCTCCTGCCCGCTGCAAAATAATGCACGCCCTCCCTTCAAAATCTCCTTGCAAATTCGCTTTTCACATCGAGTGACAAACGCCAACGTTTGCGTCTAGCACGCGACATAACGAAAGTGACCAGCGGGTCACCTTTTTATCTCCTTCTCTCCTACACTCAGTTTCGGCCCGCCATTTGCTCAGGGAAGAAGCGACAGAAAGAAAGTCGAACTTTTGCAAAAGGTGGCAGGTCAGCAACATAAGTAGGTCATGGCAAAGGGGCCTCCCTCGCCAGCATCGACCCACCCCACCCAGTTCAATCGCCTTCGGCCGGAATGCCGATTGCGCTGTGCCTGTGCGCACGACCCTGGGGCAAGGACCGCACTACCAAGATACGAACCAGAGATCACCAAGACGAAATAAGAGAACGGGTGCCAACACCCGGCCACAACATAGGGACGGAGAGAAGTATGATCAGTGCCGCTGTCGAACCTCACGTAGACTCATTCAACCCGGAAAACCGCGAGCCGCTCACCCCGGACTTCGCCACGACAGCCAAGGCACCTGGCGCCCAGCGCCAGCACAATCCCAACAAGCGCAAGATCCTGTTCGTCACCTCGGAAATCGCCGACCTGGTCAAGACCGGCGGCCTGGGCGACGTGTCCGCGGCGCTGCCACGGGCACTGGCACACCTGCATGATGTCCGGGTCCTGATCCCCGGCTACCGCCAGGTAATGGAAAGCGACAACCCCATCCATATCGTCGGCGAGCTGGGTGGCCACGCGGCCCTGCCGCCGTGCAAGATCGGCCGCATGGACCTGGCCGACGGCCTGGTCATCTACGTGCTGATCTGCCCCGAGCTGTACCAGCGCGACGGCACACCCTATGGTGCCAACAACGGTCGCGACTGGCCCGACAACCACATCCGTTTCGCCCGCCTGGGCCTGGCCGCCGCCGAGATTGCTGCGGGTGAAGGCAAGATCCACTGGAAGCCCGAAGTGGTGCATGCCCATGACTGGCCTGCCGGCCTGGCCCCGGCCTACATGCACTGGCGCGGGTTGAACACACCGACCCTGTTCACCATTCACAACCTGGCCTACCAGGGCGTGTACAGCCGTGCCTGCAGCCCGGAGCTGGCGATCCCGGACCATGCCATGCAACAGGAAGGCATGGAGTTCTACGGCAAGCTGTCGTTCCTCAAGGCCGGCCTTGCCTACTCCAGCCACATCACCACGGTCAGCGCCACCTACGCCCGTGAGATCACCACCCCGGAATTCGGCTGCGGCCTGCATGGCTTCCTCGCCAGCAAGGCCCAGCAAGGCCTGCTCGGCGGCATTCCCAACGGCATCGACGAAAGCTGGGACTCGGCCACCGACAAGCACCTGCAGCACAACTTCAGCATCAACGACTGGGACGGCAAGGCGCGCAATACCGAAGAAGTGCGCCGCCTGTTCGAGCTGGAACCCTCTACCGGGCCGCTGTTCGCCGTGGTCTCGCGCCTGGTCTATCAAAAAGGCCTGGACCTGACCCTGGGCGTGGCCGACTACATCGTCGAACAGGGCGGCCAGATCGCCATTATCGGGCGCGGCGAGCCGGAAGAAGAACAGGCCATGCGCGAGCTGGCAGTGCGCCATCCGGGCCGCATCGGTGTACGCATCGGCTTCAATGAAACCGACGCCCGACGCATATTCGCCGGCAGCGATTTCTTGCTCATGCCTTCGCGCTACGAGCCCTGCGGCCTGAGCCAGATGTACGCGCAGCGTTTCGGTTCGTTGCCGGTGGCACGCAACACCGGCGGCCTTGCCGACACCATCGAGAACGGCGTCACCGGTTTCCTGTTCGATGAATCGACCGTGGAAAGCTACCGCGAGGCGCTGAGCCGCGCCTTCTATGTCTACGGCAAGAAGAACCTGCTCAATGCCATGCGCTGCCTGTCCATGACCCAGCCGTTCAACTGGTGCCAGGCGGTGGAACCCTATGCCCGCCTCTACGAGGACCTGGTCAAGCAGACACAGTTCAGCCACTACTGAGCGAGGGTCGAAGATGCACAGGCATGGCGCACACCTATTGGACGCCACGTCGGCGCGTTTCGCCCTGTGGGCGCCCGATGCGCGCAGCGTGAGCTTGGAACTGGAGCAGCAGCCGGCCATCGCGCTGCTGCCCGATGATGATGGCTGGTTCACGGGGGTAGCCCCGTGCCAGGCCGGAGACCGTTACCACTACCGCATCGACGGCCAACTGCAGGTGGCCGACCCGGCGTCGCGCTACCAGCCTGAAGGTGTACAGGGCCCGAGCCAGCTGGTCGACACCCAGGCCTATGCCTGGCAACACCCCTGGCAAGGGCGCCCGTGGCACGAAGCGGTGATCCAGGAGCTGCACGTCGGTGTGCTCGATGGCTACGACGGGGTTGCCCGGCATTTGCCGCGCCTGGCCGAACTGGGCATCAGCGCCATCGAGCTGATGCCCCTCGGGCAGTTCCCCGGCGAGCGCAACTGGGGATACGACGGCGTGCTGCCCTATGCACCGCAGCACAGTTACGGCAGCCCCGAGCAACTGTGCGCGCTGGTCGACCGCGCCCACGGCCAGGGCCTGATGGTGCTGGTGGACGTGGTCTACAACCATTTCGGCCCCGACGGCAATTACCTGCACCAGTACGCCAGCCCGTTCTTTCGCGAGGACCGGCAGACGCCCTGGGGCGCCGCCATCGATTTTCGCCGCCCCCAGGTGCGCGAGTACTTCATCCAGAACGCCCTGATGTGGCTGTGCGAATACCGCTGCGACGGTCTTCGCCTGGACGCGGTGCACGCCATCGACCAGCCCGACTTTCTCGTCGAGCTGGCCCAGCGGGTGCGCGCCGCCGTGGAACCCGGCCGACACGTCTGGCTGGTGCTGGAGAACGAGCACAACCAGGCCGCGTTGCTCGAACAGGGCTTCGATGCCCAGTGGAACGATGACGGCCACAATGCCCTGCATGTACTGCTGACCGGCGAAACCGAAGGCTACTACGCCGACTACCAGCAACGGCCCATCGACCAGTTGGCCCGCTGCCTGGCCGAAGGCTTCGTGTTCCAGGGCCAGGCCAACCGCCACGGCACGCCACGCGGCGAACCCAGCGGCCACCTCGCGCCCAGTTCATTCGTGTTGTTCCTGCAGAACCACGACCAGATCGGCAACCGCGCCCTGGGTGAGCGCCTCACGCGCCTGTGCCCTCCACCGGCCCTGCGGGCCGCGACCGGTCTGTTGCTGCTGGCGCCGATGATCCCGCTGCTGTTCATGGGCGACGACGACGGCAGTTGCCGGCCGTTCCTGTTCTTCACCGACTTCCACGACGAACTGGCCGATGCCGTGCGCGAAGGCCGCCGCGGCGAGTTCGCCCACTTCAATGCCTTCACCGACCCCGCACAGCGCGAGCGCATTCCCGACCCCAATGCCGAACAGACCTTCGAAGCCTCACGGCCACAGCGCCAGGAAGTCATCGCCGGCTGGCATGGCTTGTACCAACAGCTGCTCGCGCTGCGCCAGCGCCACGTCATCCCGCACCTGCCCGGCTGCCGCGCGCTGGGCGCCGAGGTGTTGGGCGACAAGGCCTTGACCGCACGCTGGCGCCTGGGCGATGGCAATACCTTGCGCATCGACCTGAACCTGGCAGCCACGCCGCAGGCGGTCGCCTTGCCCGCCGCCGAAAACCGCCTGTTCGACAGCAGCGACACCCAGCACCCCGACACCACGCTGTCTGCCTACAGCTGCGTGGTCAGCCTGCTTGCACCTGGCCAGGAGAGCCCATGAGCGAAACCGTCCTGCACCGCCTGGCCGCCCGTGTCGGCCTGGCCCGCGACTGGATCGACGCCAACAACCGCCCGCAGCAGGTGACCGATGAGGTGCTGCGCAAGGTCCTCGAAGGCCTCGGCCACCCGGCCGCCGACGACAGCGCCATCCGCAGCAGCCTGCAAGCGGTGGAAACCGCCGAGGACCGCCAGCACCTGCCGCCACTGCTGACCGCCGACCTTGGCCAGCCGCTCGCGCTGGCCCACTACTTCAAGCCCGCCAGCGCTGCACAGTGCACGCTGGAGGATGGCAGCCAGCACAGCGTCGCCCTCGACGCCCAGGCGCGCCTGCCGGGCGAGCTGCCCATCGGCTACCACCAGGTCGCAATCGACGGTCGCAGCTTCACCCTGGCCGTGGCGCCGCCGCGCTGCCATGGCCTGCAAGACGCCGTGCAGCCGCCACCGCCGCGCTGCTGGGGCCTTGCCGTGCAGCTGTACAGCCTGCGCCGCACGGGCGACGGCGGTTTCGGCGACTGCCTGGCGCTGGAGCAACTGGCCCGCAGCGCCGCCGAGCGCGGGGCCGATGCCTTGGCCATCAGCCCGATCCATGCCCTGTCGGCGGTCGACCAACTGCACTACAGCCCCTATTCACCGTCCAGCCGCCTGCTGCTCAACACCCTCTATGCCAGCCCCGCGGCCATTCTCGGCGAGCGTGCCGTGCGCATGGCCATCGAGGCCTGCGGCCTGGAAGAAACCCTCGAAGACCTGGAACAGCGCCCGCTGGTGGACTGGCCACGGGCTGCCAACGCCCGGCTCCACCTGCTCGAAGCGCTGTACCAGGACTTCAGCCAGGGCGAGCACCCGTTGCGCAATGATTTCGACAGCTTCCGCGAGGCGGCAGGCCAGGCGCTGGAGCACCACTGCCGTTTCGAAGTGCTGCAGGCGCAAGCCGTCGACCACGGCCTGGGCGGCGACTGGCGCAACTGGCCCAGCGCCTGGCACGACCCTTACCACCCTGAAGTCGAAGCCTTCGCCGACGCCTACCCGGCCAAGGTCGAGTTCCACGCCTTTTGCCAATGGCTGACCGAACGCAGCCTGCAACGCGCCCAGGAGGCCGCGCGCAGCAATGGCATGGCGGTCGGCCTGATCGCCGACCTGGCGGTGGGCGCCGACGGTGCCGGCAGCCAGGCCTGGAGCCGCCAGGACGAGTTGCTGGCCAACCTCAAGGTCGGCGCGCCACCCGACATCCTCAACCGCGCCGGGCAGGACTGGGGCATCTGCGCGTTCTCGCCCGAAGGCCTCAAGCGCAATGGCTACCGCGCCTTCATCGAAATGCTGCGGGCTAACCTGGCGCACGCGGGCGGCCTGCGCATCGACCATGTGATGGGCCTGCGCCGGCTGTGGCTGATCCCGCGTGGCTGCAAGCCGAACGAAGGCGCCTACCTCCACTATCCGCTGCAAGACCTGCTGCGCCTGCTGGCCCTGGAGTCGGTGCGCCACCAGGCGATCATCCTCGGCGAAGACCTTGGCACGGTGCCCGAAGGCCTGCGCGAACAGCTGGCCGAAAAAGCGGTATTGGGCATGCGTGTACTGCCCTTCGAACAGACCCAGCCCGGGCACTTCAAGCCGATCCTCGACTGGCCGGACAACGCCCTGGCCACCACCGGCACCCACGACCTGGCACCGCTGGCCGGCTGGCTGCAGAGTCGCGACATCGACTGGAGCCAGCGCCTGCACCTGATCGACGCCACCCGCGAGCTGCACTGGCGGCACGAACGGCAGAAGGAGCGAGACGGCCTGCGCCGTACCCTGGAAGCCAACTACGGCCCGCAGGCGGACAACGATGCCTTGATCGATGCCGCCATCCGCTACGTCGGCCATACCCGCGCACCGTTGGTGCTGATTCCGCTGGAAGACCTGCTCGGCAGCGATGAGCAACCCAACCTGCCGGGAACCACCCAAGGCCACCCCAACTGGCGTCGGCGTTTCGCCGCGCCCGTGGCTGAACTGCTCGATGACGAAGACGCCGCACGCCGCCTGGAGCTGCTGGCCCAAGCCCGCGAACAAGCCTGGGAGCGTGACCGATGAAGCCATTGACCGCGACCGTGCGCCTGCAACTGCACAGCGACTTCACCCTCGACCATGCCGTGCCGCTGGTGCCCTACTTCGCCCAGCTGGGCATCAGCCATGTGTACGCCTCGCCGATCCTCAAGGCGCGCGCCGGCTCGCGCCACGGCTACGATGTCGTGGACCCGACCCAGGTCAACCCGGAGCTCGGTGGCGAGGCCGCGCTGGAGCGCCTGGTGGCCGCCTTGCGCCAGCACGGCATGGGGCTGATCCTCGACACCGTGTCCAATCACATGGCCGTGGGCGGCGCCGACAACCCGTGGTGGCAGAGCCTGCTGGCCTGGGGCCGGCGCAGCCCGTATGCCGAATTCTTCGATATCCAGTGGCATTCCAGCGACCCCTTGCTGGCTGGCCAGCTGTTGCTGCCCTTTCTCGCCAGCGAATATGGCCTGGCGCTCAAAAACGGTGAGATCCCGCTGCAGTTCGATGCCCAGCATGGCGTGCTGCAGATCGCCCATTTCGACCACCGCTTCCCGATCTGCCCGGTCGACTACGGCTGGATACTGTCCCTGAGCCCGGAGCCTGCCCTGCAGGCGCTGGCTGCCCATTTCACCGCCCTGCACGAGGACGCCGCGCCCCTGGCCACCGCCCAGCGCCTGCACGCCGAGCTGGCACGCCTGGTGGCCGAAGGCGCCGACCTGCAGTCCGCCCTGATGGCCTTCGACAGCCGCAGCGAAGACGGCTTCAAGCGCCTGCACCTGCTGCTGGAGCGCCAGAGCTACCGCCTGGCCAGCTGGCGCACGGCCGCCGACGACATCAACTGGCGGCGATTTTTCGACATCAACGAACTGGGCGGCTTGCGGGTAGAGCGCGCAGTGGTGTTCGAGGCGACCCACGCCAAGCTGTTCGAGCTGATCGAGCGTGGCCTGGTGGACGGCTTGCGCATCGACCATATCGACGGTTTGGCCGACCCGCGCGGGTACTGCCGCAAGCTGCGCCGGCGTGTGACCGCGCTGCTCGCCAGGCGGCCGCTGTCGGCGGCTGCGGAGCACTTCCCGATCTACGTGGAAAAGATTCTGGGCAGCGACGAACACCTGCACCGCGACTGGCTCACCGACGGCACCACCGGTTACGAATTCATGAACCAGGTGTCGCTGCTGCAGCACGACCCTGCCGGCGAAGCGCCACTGACCGAGCTCTGGACCACCGTCAGCGAACGCCCCGACTTTGCCGAAGAAGTCCGTCAGGCCCGCCACCTGGTGCTCAACGCCACCCTGGCCGGCGACTGCGAATCGGTGGCCCTGGCGCTGCTGCAGGTGGCCCGCGATGACCTGATGACCCGCGACCTGACCCTTGGCGCCATCCGCCGCGCGCTGCAGGCACTGGTCGCGCATTACCCGGTGTACCGTACCTACTTCAATGCCTGCGGCCGCCCGGCCGAGGACGAGAAATTCTTCCAGCAGGCGCTGGCCAACGCCCGCCACGACCTGGCCGAAGCCGACTGGCCGTTGCTCGATCAACTGGCCCAGTGGCTGGGCGGCCAGCCCTGGCGCCAACTGCCCCCTGGCCGGCCACGCAAGCACCTGCGCCACGCCTGCGTGCGCTTCCAGCAGCTGACCGCGCCCAGTGCGGCCAAAGCGGTGGAAGACACCGCCTTCTACCGCTCGGCGCGGCTGCTGTCGCGCAACGACGTCGGCTTCGAGGCCGAGCGCTTCAGTGCCGGCCCCGAGTACTTCCACAACGAAGCCCAGCGCCGTCTGCGCGACTTCCCCGACAGCTTGCTGGCCACCGCCACCCACGACCACAAGCGCGGCGAAGACACCCGTGCGCGCCTGGCGGTATTGAGCGAACGGGGCCCGTGGCTGGCCAGCCGGGTGGAGCACTGGCGCGAGCTGGCGGCCCCGCTGCGCGAGCAGCTGGACGATGGCCCGGCGCCGAGCCCGGGCGATGAATTGATGTTGCTGCAAACCCTGCTCGGCAGTTGGCCGCTGACACTGGACCTGCACGACGACAACGCGGTGCGCCGCTATGCCGAACGCATCCGCCAGTGGCAGCAGAAGGCGCTGCGCGAGGCCAAGTTGCGCAGCAGCTGGAACGCCCCGAACGAAGCCTATGAAGCCGCTTGCGCGGCTTATGTCGATGGCCTGCTGCTTGATCGCGAGAACCAGCAGTTGCGCCAGTCGCTGGCCGATGCCGCGCAACTGATCGCCTGTCCCGGTGCGCTCAATGGTCTGGTCCAGGCCCTACTGCGCATGACCGTGCCGGGCGTGCCCGACCTTTACCAGGGCAATGAATACTGGGATTTCAGCCTGGTCGACCCGGACAACCGCCGCGCCGTGGACTACGCTGCCAGGCGTCGCACCCTGGACGACGCCACCGCGCCTGCCGAGCTGCTTGCGCACTGGCGTGACGGCCGCATCAAGCAGGCCCTGGTAGCCCGGGTGCTGGATTGCCGCCTGGCCCACGCCGAGCTGTTCCGTCGCGGCGCCTACCTGCCACTGACCGTGCAGGGCCGGCATGCCGACAAGGTGCTGGCGTTCGCCCGTCTGGGTGAAGGCCAGCGCGCCATCATCGTCGCCCCACGCCTGGCCAGCGGCCTGTTGGGCGGCGCCACGACACCGTTGATCCCGGCGCAGAACTGGGACGACACCCGGGTGATCTTGCCGTTTGCCTTGTCGCCTGCCAATTCGACGGGACTTTTCTCCAGTGCCGCGGTCAGCCCTTCAAAGGAGCTGATGTTGCGCGCGGTGCTGGCGGAGTTTCCGGTCAATTTGTTGATACAACAATCTTGAGCATCAGGAGCGTCATGATGAGTGTCGAAGAAAAACGTATTCGCGAATTCGCCTACCAGATCTGGGAATCGGAGGGTAAGCCCGCCGGCCAGGAAGAGCGCCACTGGGACATGGCGCGCAAGCTGGCAGAGGCCGAAGCGCTGGCGCCCAAGGTGGCGCCGCGCAAGAAGGCAGCGGCCAAACCCAAGGAGGCGGCAGCGAGCAAGGCGCCTGCCGAGCCGAAAGTGGCCGCCTTGCCTGGGGTCAAACCGGCAGCGGCGAAGAAGCCCAGGGCGGTGAAGAAACCCACTGGCGGCTGAGCCTGTCCCGGCCTCTTCGCGGGACAAGCCCGCTCCCACAGGGTCCCCCTCACATCGGAGGGCAGCGCTGCACCTGTGGGAGCGGGCTTGCCCCGCGAAGAGGCCCGCTATGACACCCCGCAAGTCCCCTTCCCCCCGGCCAATCGAGGACTGCCATGAGCCCCCGCACCCCGAAGAAAACCCGCTCCGTCGCCCCGTCGCGCATCCGTGAAGGCATGCCCTTCCCGCTCGGTGCCACCTGGGACGGCCTGGGTGTCAACTTCGCCCTGTTCTCGGCCAACGCCACCAAGGTTGAACTGTGCCTGTTCGACGCCAGCGGCGAGCAGGAAATCGAACGCATCGAGCTGCCCGAATACACCGACGAGATCTACCACGGCTATTTGCCCGACGCCCATCCCGGGCTGATCTACGGCTACCGTGTGCACGGCCCCTACGAGCCGCAGAACGGCCACCGCTTCAACCCCAACAAACTGCTGATCGACCCCTACGCCAAGCAGCTGGTCGGCAGCCTGAAATGGTCCGAGGCGCTGTTCGGCTACACCATCGGCCACCCCGATGGCGACCTGTCGTTCGATGAACGCGACAGCGCTCCCTTCGTGCCCAAATGCAAAGTGATCGACCCGGCCTTCACCTGGGGCCGCGACCAACGCGTGCTGGTCCCGTGGGAGCGCACGATCCTCTACGAGGCCCACGCGCGCGGCATCAGCATGCGCCACCCCGCGGTGCCCGAAGAACTTCGCGGCACCTTCGCCGGCTTGGCCAACGATGAGCTGCTCAAGCACATCAAGGACCTTGGCGTGTCGAGCATCGAGCTGCTGCCGATCCACGCCTTCGTCAACGACCAGCACCTGCTGGACAAGGGCCTGAACAACTACTGGGGCTACAACAGCATCGCCTTCTTCGCGCCCCACCCGCGCTACCTGGCCAGCGGCAAGATCGCCGAGTTCAAGGAGATGGTCGCGCACCTGCACGACGCAGGCCTGGAGGTGATTCTCGATGTGGTCTACAACCACACCGCCGAAGGCAACGAGCGCGGCCCGACCTTGTCGATGCGCGGTATCGACAATGCCTCCTACTACCGGCTCAAGCCCGACGACAAACGCTACTACATCAACGATTCCGGTACCGGCAACACCCTCGACCTCAGCCACCCGTGCGTCCTGCAGTTGGTCACCGACTCGCTGCGCTACTGGGCCGGCGAAATGCACGTGGATGGCTTTCGCTTCGACCTGGCGACCATCCTCGGTCGCTACCACGACGGCTACAGCGAACGCCACGGCTTCCTCGTGGCCTGCCGCCAGGACCCGATGCTCAGCCAGGTCAAACTCATTGCCGAGCCTTGGGACTGCGGCCCGGGCGGCTACCAGGTGGGCAACTTCGCGCCGGGCTGGGCGGAATGGAACGATCGCTTTCGCGATACCGTGCGCGCCTTCTGGAAAGGCGATGAAGGCCAGCTGGCCGACTTCGCCTCGCGCATGACCGCCTCGGGCGACATGTTCAACAACCGTGGCCGGCGGCCCTATGCCTCGGTCAACTTCGTCACCGCCCACGATGGCTTCACCCTGCGCGACCTGGTGTCGTACAACAGCAAGCACAACGAGGACAACGACGAGAACAACCAGGACGGCACCGACAACAACCTGTCGTGGAACTGCGGCGTCGAAGGCCCCACCGACGACCCCGAGATCAATGCCCTACGCATGCGCCAGATGCGCAACTACTTCGCGACCTTGCTGCTGGCCCAGGGCACGCCGATGATCGTCGCCGGCGATGAATTCAGCCGTACCCAGCACGGCAACAACAATGCCTACTGCCAGGACAGCGAGATCGGCTGGATCAACTGGGACCTGGATGAAGACGGTAAAGCGCTGCTGGCGTTCGTCAAACGCCTGACCCGCCTGCGCCTGGCCTATCCGGTGCTGCGTCGCTCGCGCTTTCTGGTGGGCGACTACAACGAGGCCATCGGGGTCAAGGATGTGACCTGGCTGGCGCCCGATGGCAGCGAGATGACCGTGGAGCAGTGGGAAGACCCCCATGGGCGTTGCCTGGGCATGCTGATCGACGGGCGCGCGCAGGTCAGTGGGATTGCCCGGCCGGGATCGGAGGCGACCATGCTGCTGATCGTCAACGCGCACCATGATGTGGTGCCCTTCCAGTTGCCGACGGTGCCGGAAGGTGACTACTGGAGCTGCCTGGTCGACACCGACCGCCCAGAGATGCGCAAGCCGCAGCATTTGCAGTTCGACACCACCTTCGAGGTCAAGGGGCGCTCGTTTCTGCTGATGGTGTTGCAGCGCGAGGAAGACTGAACCTGGGGTGCCTTCGCCTGTCCCAAGCTTATCTGTGGCCTGTACCGGCCCTATCGCCGGCAAGCCGGCGATAGGGCCGGTACAGACGACATCCTCATCCAAGGAGCCACCGTGAACCCCGAAGCCGGCCGTCCAGGTTTCGCCCGTGTCAACCAGGCCCCGGCCGTGCACCGGCTGCGGGTACTGACGGTCAATACGCACAAGGGCTTCACGGCCTTCAACCGACGCTTCATCCTGCCCGAACTGCGCGAAGCGGTGCGCAGCACCCAGGCCGATATCGTGTTTCTCCAGGAAGTGCTCGGCAGCCACGACCGGCATGCCGCCCGCTACCCCGGCTGGCCGCAGACCTCGCAATACGAGTTTCTCGCCGACAGCATGTGGAGCGACTTCGCCTACGGGCGCAATGCGGTCTACCCCGACGGCCATCACGGCAACGCGCTGCTGTCGAAGTACCCGATCATCGAGCACCGCAACCTCGACGTGTCGATCACCGGCCCCGAGCGGCGCGGCCTGTTGCACTGCATTCTCGACGTGCCTGGCCAGCGCCCGGTGCATGCCATCTGTGTGCACCTGTCGTTGCTGGAAAGCCACCGGCAACAACAATTGCAGCTGCTGCGCCAACTGCTCGATGCACTGCCAGGTGATGACCCGGTGATCATCGCCGGTGACTTCAACGACTGGAAGCTGCGCGGCAACCGTACCCTGCGCCTGCAACGCGACCTGCACGAGGCGTTCGAACGCCACCACGGATTGCTCGCGCGCACGTATCCGGCGCGCCTGCCATTACTGGCCCTGGACCGTATCTACCTGCGCAATGCCGATAGCCATGCGCCCAGGATTCTGGGGCACAAACCTTGGACCCACCTCTCCGATCATCTGCCATTGGCCGTGGAAGTCAGGCTGTAGCAATGATTCGGCATAGCCACACAGCGGCAAATAACGATCCCCACTATCCGCCCCACTTTTACAAGTGAAATCAAAGCGTTGCCCCCTTGCAGAGGGGGTGTCCGATTTTTTAACACATTCTTGACGCAACCCCCCGTCTCACCTTAGCTGAACTATTACCTAGTCGTAGAAAACTCGTGCCGGGCCTTTAGCTCGCGCCTTCGTGCGCGCTTGCAAAAGCTGGCGTGACGGTTTGGGTCGCTCTGATTTTGCCGTACAGCTCGTGACAACCGACCAGGGCTTTGGGCTGTACAACAAGAAAACAGAGGAGATCCGCCATGAAAAGCACTTCGATTCCGTTGCGCTTCGATCGTATTTTCTACGCGGTTTCCACGTCGATGCTTCTGGCAACCCCGGTGGAAACCTTCGCCTTCGACCTGCAGGACGACCCCATGTCCTCCGGTTTCCTGCAACAACCGGCCGTGCCCCAGCTATCGCTCGACCCGGTCACCGTAAGCGGCCTGAGCCTGGGCACCCTGAACGCGTTCACCGACAGGATGAGCGAGCGCCATGGCCAGGCGGTGCCTGACCTGATAGCCAGCCAGTGGACCCAGTTCTTCCCGGCCACCCCGCGGCCCGGGGCCCAGCCGCCCGAGCAGCTGGAAGCGCCCAGCCAGCAACTGACGATCGGCCCGGACCTGTTCGTGCGTGAAACCACTGACGGCAATGTGCACCGTGCGGGCATCTTCGTGGGTCACAACAACCTGCAAAGCAGCTTCAGCGGGATGCGTCCCTTGCTGGGCGACAAGCAACGCAATGCGGTCAATCTCAGCGGCGAGAGCCTGGGCGTGTACTGGAGCATGACCCATGAGCAAGGCTGGCACCTGGATGCCGTGGCCATGGGCTCGCGTATCGATGTCATGGGCCGTGGCGACAGCGGCCAGCGGCTGAACGACAGCGGCCATGCCATGACCTTTTCCGTGGAGGGCGGCTACCCGATTCGCCTGGGGGGCACCTGGGTGATCGAGCCGCAGGCGCAGTTGATCAACCAGCGCTTCTTCCCGGGTAACCAGGTGCAGGAAGAAACCTTGCAGGCATTCGACAGCCAGCCCTCCTGGAGCGGCCGGGTCGGCGCCAAGTTGTCCGGGAGCTACGACCTGCGCGGCATGCCGATCGAGCCTTATGTGCGCACCAACGTCTGGTATGACTTCAGCGATGCCGACGAGGTCAAGCTGGACCAGGTCGACAAAATCTCCAGCTCGCGCTATTCGACCACGGTGGAACTGGGCTTGGGGCTGGTGGCGCGGGTGACGCCGGCGGTGGCGCTGTTTGTCAGTGCCGATTACAGCAGTGATGTGGATGGCAATGATCTGAATGGGCTGATCGGGAGCCTGGGGGTGCGGATGCGGTGGTAGGCAGGACTGGCCTCTTCGCGGGACAAGCCCGCTCCCACAGGTACCCCACAGTACTTCATAACTGTGGGGTACCTGTGGGAGCGGGCTTGTCCCGCGAAGAGGCCGGTACAGACAAACGATCAGGCCGGCTTCATCACCAACACCCCAAGCGGCGGCAGGTTCAAGGCCAGCGACAAGGGTTGCCCATGACTGGCCACCTCCTCGCTTTCCACCGCCCCCAGGTTGCCCACATTCGATCCGGCATACAGCCCGGCATCACTGTTGAGCAGCTCCTGCCAACGCTCCCCGAACGGCACGCCAATCCGATACCCCTCGCGCGGCACCGGGGTGAAGTTGGCCACCACCAGCAACGGCTCGCCCTGGCTGCTCCAGCGCAGCCAGGCATACACGCTGTTGTGCGCGTCATCGCCGATCAGCCACTGGAAGCCCTGGGGCTGGCAGTCCTGTTCATGCAGCGCCGGCAGCTCGCGGTACAGCCGGTTGAGGTCACCGACCAGGCGCTGCACACCCTGGTGTTCGGGATACTGCAGCAGGTACCAGTCCAGCTCGTGATCATGGTTCCACTCGCGCCACTGGCCGAACTCGCAGCCCATGAACAGCAGCTTCTTGCCCGGGTGGGTCCACATGAACGTCAGGTAGGCGCGCAGGTTGGCGAACTTCTGCCAGCGGTCCCCTGGCATCTTGTCGATCAGCGAGTGCTTGCCGTGCACCACCTCGTCATGGGAGATCGGCAGGATGAAGTACTCGGAATAGGCGTAGATCAGACCGAAGCTCATCTCGTTGTGGTGATAGGTACGGTGCACCGGGTCGTTCTGGATGTAGTGCAGGGTGTCGTGCATCCAGCCCATGTTCCACTTGTAGGCGAAGCCCAGCCCACCCTGCTGGATCGGCTGGCTGACGCCCGGCCAGGCCGTGGATTCCTCGGCGATGATCAGCGCGCCCGGCGCCTCGACGGCGGCCACGCCGTTGAGGTGGCGGATGAAGTCGATGGCTTCGAGGTTCTCGCGCCCGCCATGGCGGTTGGGCACCCATTCGCCGGCCTTGCGCGAATAGTCGCGGTACAGCATCGAGGCCACCGCGTCGACACGCAGGCCGTCGATGTGGAAGTGCTTGAGCCAGTGCAACGCCGACGCCAGCATGAAGCCGCGCACCTCGTTGCGACCCAGGTTGTAGATCAGCGTGTTCCAGTCCTGGTGAAAACCTTCAAGGGGGTTTTCGTACTCATACAGCGCCGTGCCATCGAAGCGCGCCAGGCCATGTTCGTCGGTGGGGAAATGCGCGGGCACCCAGTCGAGGATCACGCCAATGCCGCCCTGGTGGCAGGCGTCGACGAAGGCGGCGAAGTCCTCGGCGGTGCCGTATCGCGAGGTCGGCGCGAACAGCGACAGCGGCTGGTAGCCCCACGAACCGCCGAACGGGTGCTCCATGATCGGCAGCAGTTCGATGTGGGTAAAACCCAGTCCCTGCACATACGGCACCAGGCGTTCGGCCAGTTCACGCCAGTTGTAGAAACGCGCCACTTCACCCAGGTCGTCCATTTCGCAGCGCCAGGAGCCCACATGCAGCTCATAGATCGACAGCGGTGCACTGTAGGCATGGCGCTGGGCGCGGTGCTCCATCCAGTCCTGGTCCTGCCAGTCATGGCTGAGTTCGCCCGCCACCTTCGAGGCGGTACTGGGCGGCAGCTCGGTCGCACGGGCCAACGGGTCGGCCTTCAGCGGCAGCACGCCCTGCTTGCCCAGCACTTCGAACTTGTAGGTTTCGCCCACGCCCAGGCGCGGCACGAACAGCTCCCAGACCCCGGCACTGTGACGCAGGCGCATGGGGTGGCGGCGGCCGTCCCAGTTGTTGAACTCGCCCACCACTGAAACCCGCCGGGCGTTCGGTGCCCACACCGAGAAGCACACCCCCTGGACGCCGTCGACCTCGATCGGCTGGGCGCCGAAGCGCCCGGACAGGTCGCGGTGGTTGCCCTCGGCGAACAGGTAAAGGTCCATGTCGCCCAGTTGCGGGCCAAAGCTGTAAGGGTCTTCGGAAATCTGCTCGCCACCGGCCCAGCCGACCTGCAGCAGGTACGCCTGTGCCTCATCCAGGTGCGCGGTGAACAGCCCGGGCAGGCTGCCCTGCACCATTTCGGCCAGCACCCGCCCGTCCTGGCGGGCGAGTACCCGTGCATTCAAGGCACCGGGCAGAAAGGCACGCACCCAGCAGCCACCCGCACCATCGCCATGGGGGCCCAGTACTGCGAACGGATCGGCGTGCTCGGCGCGGGCAAGGGCATCGAGCTCCCGCTGCCGAAGGCCACCGTTGTCACGCGTAGTTGCATTCATCTATGACTCTCCCCAGGTACTGATCAATCCATGCAAGCCATGCAAAGGCACGGCCAGCCAACTTGGCCGGTTCTCGGCTTCATAGGTAATCTCGTAGGCGGCTTTTTCCAGGCAGAACAGTTCCAGTGCGGCGCGCTCGCCCTCGGCCTGCAGCCAGGCGTGGGGCATGGCGGCGGTGGCCAGGCCATAGGCTTCGACGAAGGCGTGACGCGACTGATGCAGGTACTGCCGGGCAACCCGCTGACGAGCCTGCCGTGCGGCCTCGGAGAGGTCTACCGCCGAGGCGCTGCGCAGGATCATCGCAGCAGCATAGTCGAAGGATCGCAGGACGCCGCTGACATCCTTGTACGGGCTGTGCTTGGCCCGACGTTCCTGCAGGGGGCGCGAAGGCTCCCCCTCGAAATCGATCAGGTAGGCATCGCCCTGCACCACCAGCACCTGGCCCAGGTGCAGGTCGCCGTGCACCCGCATCAACAGGCCGCCCTGGGCCTGATTGGCGAGGTTTTCGATGTGCTGGACGAGGCCCTCACGCTGCGCCTGCAGGTCGTCGACCAAGGCCTGGCTGTCGCTGTCCAGTTGATCGCGGTGCTGGGCGAGCAGGTCCAGCGCATGAGTGAGTTCTGCATTGATCTGCCTGGTCCAGCGCGCGCTGTCCTGGCCATCGCTGACCTGCGGCTGGAAGGCCGCATCGATGCTCGGCGCGGCCAGGAGCAGGTGCATTTCACCCAGGCGTTGGCCAAGCAAGGCGGCGAATCCGTTCAGTTCGGCCAGGGCATCGGTGTGCGCTTCGGGATCAGTGCGGGTCGGCTCCATCTCGTCACGGATCGCCCGCTCCAGGGTGTTCTGGGTCCAGGCCCAGGCATCGCCCTGGTTGCTCAGGTAGCCCTGGGCGATCATCAGCAGGTGCGGTGCGTCGCTTTCATCCACGCGACTGACCCAGGCCAGCAGCGGCGAGATATTGGTAAAGCCGGCAGCCGTCAGGTAGGCACTCATTTCCAGCTCAGGGTGAGTACCTGGGTTGACCCGGCGGATCAGCTTGAGCACCAGGCGATCGGCGACCACCACCGAGCTGTTGGACTGCTCGGCGCTCAGGTAGCGCACTTCACTCTGCTCATCGAGTTCCAGCCTGGCCAGTTGCTCGGTGCAGGCAAAGCGCAATTCGCCCTGACCGTTGCCGCAAGGCAGGCGCATGCCGTCCTGGCAGGCACGCAGCACGGCGCGAATGAAGGGTTCGAGCACGAAGGCATCGGTGATCAGGCCCACCTGGTGGCTGCGGCGTACCCGCGACAGCGCCAGCTGTTGCGGCAACGCGCTGTTGATGTGCTCTTCAGGCAGGAAGCCGAACGGCAGCTGGTACTGGTTGGCCACCCCATCACCGAGCACTTCGATCTCGCTCCACAGCACCGGCGTGCTGGCCGTCCCGAAGCGCACGCCATAACGCAGGCGCACCTGGTCGATGGGCCCTTCCTTGCCGGCGAACCAGCGGCGTTTGGGCAGGTATTGCGGCAGTACCGAGCCTTCGAGGGTGTCGCGCGAAGGCGCTTCGAGCAGTTCTTCCATGCGTTTGCGCAACACCAATGTGGTCAATTCCGGCAATCCCTCAGTCGGTTGAACGTGCCAGCTGGGCATGCGGTCGTGCGCGGCCAGCAGGAACCAGTAGAACGCATAGGGCGGCAAGGTCAGCAGGAACGGCAACTGGCCGATCGGCGGGAAGGCGCTGCCGCCAAGCATCTCCACCGGTACTTTGTCGGCGTACTGTGACAGTTCGAGCTCAGCGGCTTGCGCTGCGCGCGAAACGTTGGCGACACACAGGATGACCTCGCTGTTGCCCTCGGCATCGGTGTACTCGCGCAGGTACGCGAGGATGCGCCGGTTGCGCGGGGTGAGCGTGCGCAGGGTGCCGCGGCCAAAGGCCTTCTGCTGGTTGCGCACCGCCAGCAGGCGGCGGTTCCAGTTCAGCAGCGAATGCGGGTCATGGGACTGGGCCTCGACGTTGACGGTCTGGTAGCCGTACAGCGGGTCCATGATCGGTGGCAGCACCAGGCGCTGCGGGTCGGCCCGGGAGAAACCGCCGTTGCGGTCCGGCGACCACTGCATCGGGGTGCGCACGCCATCGCGGTCACCCAGGTAGATGTTGTCGCCCATGCCCAGCTCGTCGCCGTAGTACAGGGTCGGCGTGCCAGGCATCGACAGCAGCAGGCTGGTGAGCAGCTCGATACGCCGGCGATCGCGTTGCAGCAAGGGCGCCAGGCGGCGGCGGATGCCGAGGTTGATGCGCGCGCGGCGGTCCTCGGCGTAGTAGTTCCACAGGTAGTCGCGCTCGCGGTCGGTGACCATCTCCAGGGTCAGTTCATCGTGGTTGCGCAGGAAGATCGCCCATTGGCACCTGGCCGGGATTTCCGGGGTCTGGCGCAGGATATCGGTGATCGGAAAACGGTCCTCCATGGCCAGGGCCATGTACATGCGTGGCATCAACGGGAAGTGGAACGCCATGTGGCATTCGTCGCCCTCGCCTTCACCAAAGTAGGGGTGCGTGTCCTCCGGCCACTGGTTGGCCTCGGCCAGCAGCATGCGATCGGGGTAGTTGGCGTCGATCTCGGCGCGGATCGCCTTGAGCACCTGGTGGGTTTCGGGGAGGTTCTCGTTGTGGGTGCCGTCGCGCTCGATCAGGTACGGGATGGCATCCAGGCGCAGGCCGTCGACCCCCAGGTCGAGCCAGAAGCGCATCACCCCGATCACCGCTTTCAGCACCTGCGGGTTGTCGAAGTTCAGGTCCGGCTGGTGCGAGTAGAAACGGTGCCAGAAGTACTGGCCGGCCACCGGGTCCCAGGTCCAGTTGGATTTTTCGGTGTCGAGGAAGATGATCCGCGTGCCGTCGTATTTCTGGTCATCGTCCGACCACACGTAGAAGTTGCGCAACTTGCTGCCGCGCTTGGCGTGGCGCGCGCGCTGGAACCAGGGGTGCTGGTCGGAGGTGTGGTTGATGACCAGCTCGGTGATGACCCGCAGGCCGCGCTTGTGCGCCTCGCTGATGAAACGGCGGGCATCGGCCATGCTGCCGTAGTCGGGGTGCACGGCCTTGTATTCGGCGATGTCGTAGCCGTCATCGCGCCGTGGCGAGGGGTAGAACGGCAGCAACCAGAGGGTGTTGACGCCCAGTGCGGCGATGTAGTCGAGCTTGCTGATCAGGCCGGCGAAATCGCCGATGCCATCGTTGTTGGCATCGAAGAACGATTTGACGTGCAGCTGGTAGATCACCGCGTCCTTGTACCACAGCGGGTCGTCGATGAAGGCTGCCGGGCGGGAACGCTTGGCCATGTGCGACTCCTTTCTGTTCTGCGGGGCTGCTTTGCAGCCCATTCGCGGGACAAGCCCGCTCCCACAGGATCGGCGCCGTCCTTGTGGGAGCGGGCTTGTCCCGCGAATGGGGCGCGTAACGCCCCCTATCGGGCCTTTTCGATGCGCCAGATGCCGAATGGCTGGTGCCACGGTTCGATGCGCATCCACTGGGTCTTGCCATGCCACGTCCACCGATGCCCGTTCATCAGGTCTTCACCCAGAGTGTCGGCATCGTCATCCAGCCCCAGCTCCCACAACGGCAGTTCGAAATTCGCCTCCTGGGCGTTGTGCGGGTCGAGGCTGATCGCCACCAGGATGTAGTTGTCGCGCTCGGGCGTGCGCTTGGCGAAGTACAGGATGTTGTCGTTCCAGCAGTTGAAGAACGCCACGCCCAGGTGAGTCTGCAGCGCGCGGTTCTGCCGACGGATGCGGTTGAGCTGGGCGATCTCGGCGATGATGTTGCCGGGCTGGGTGAAGTCGCGCGGGCGGATCTCGTACTTCTCCGAGTCCATGTACTCCTCCTTGCCCGGCAGCGGCGTGGCCTCGCACAGCTCGAAGCCCGAGTACATGCCCCACAACCCCGAGCCCATGGTCGCCAGCGCGGCGCGAATCAGGAAGCCGGCGCGGCCCGAGGTGTGCAGGAAGAACGGGTTGATGTCCGGCGTATTGACGAAAAAGTTCGGCCGGTAGCACTGGCTCCACGGCGGCTGGTTGAGCTCTTCGAAGTATTCGCGCAGCTCCTGCTTGGTGTTGCGCCAGGTGAAGTAGGTGTAGCTCTGGGCATAACCGACCTTGCCCAGGCGCGCCATCATCGCAGGCTTGGTGAAGGCCTCGGCGAGGAAGATCACCTCGGGGTGCTGGCTGCGCACATTGGCGATCAGCCATTGCCAGAACGGCAGGGGCTTGGTGTGCGGGTTGTCGACACGGAAGCTCTTGACGCCCTCCTCGACCCAGCCGACCACCACGTCACGCAACGCCAGCCATAGCGATGGCACGGCCTCGGCGGCGTAGAAATCGACGTTGACGATGTCCTGGTACTTCTTCGGCGGGTTCTCGGCGTAACGGATAGTGCCGTCGGGGCGCCAGCTGAACCAGCCGGGGTGCTCCTTGAGCCAAGGGTGGTCCTGGGAGCACTGGATGGCGAAGTCCAGGGCGATCTCCAGGCCGTGCTCGGCGGCGGCGGCGACCAGCCGGCGAAAGTCTTCGCGCGTGCCCAGTTGCGGGTGAATGGCATCGTGACCGCCCTCGGGGCTGCCGATGGCATAGGGGCTGCCAGGGTCACCGGGTTCGGCGCGCAGGGCATTGTTGCGGCCCTTGCGGAACTGGGTGCCGATCGGGTGGATCGGCGGAAAATACAGCACGTCGAAGCCCATGTCGCGGATCATCGGCAGGCGTTCGTGGACGTCGTTGAAGGTGCCGTGGCGCTCTGGGCTGTCGGTGATCGAGCGCGGGAACAGCTCGTACCAGCTGGCGAACTGCGCTGCCGGGCGGTCCACATCGAGCGGGAACTCGACACTGCGTGTCAGGTAGCTGCGATGCTCGGCCTCGACCATCAGGCGCGTGGCCTCGCCACCCAGCAACAGCGCCACCTGGTCGTCCACCGGCAAACCTTGCAGGCGCGCCTGAAAGCCTTCGATCTCTCTGCGCAACATCCCTTCGCTACGCGCCGCACCCTGACCCAGCAGTTGCCTGCCCTCCTCCAGTTCGAGCTTGACCTCGACACCGGCGTTGTACTTCTTCTCAAGGTCATGGCAGTAGGTGGCGAACGGGTCGATCCAGGCCTCGATGCTGAACAGGTGCGGGCCCAGTTCAAGGGGCGTGAATTCGGCCAGCCACAGGTCATTGCCCGGCGAGTGCATCGGCACACAGTGCCAGCGGCGACTGTTGGCCTGGCGCCAGTTGAGCATCACCGCCAGGCGGTCGTGGCCGTCGCTGTAGACCTTGCTGCTGACCGCCACCGGCTGACCGCTGATGGCCTTGGCGGCGAAGGTGCCGCACTCGAGCACCGGCTGGGTGTCTTCGACCACGATGCGCGGCGCCATCAGCGCCTGGGACAGGCTGACGGCCTGCTCCGGGTGGTCGTTCGCCATGGGCACGCTTTCGAAGGGCTCGTTTCGTGACATCGGACCTTGCTCCCTTAGGCTGGTGGCGGTAAGGGTTCAGAGCCGTGCGCGGGCGTGGGGGTTCAAATAAATTGAGCGAATGGCAGCAGGCCGAAGTCGAAGCCTGCACTACCTCTTCATTCACCCACGCGAGGTCAGGCCATGAACATTCCCATTCCACCGGAAACACCGGACCCCAACATCGACGACCCGAGCTTGCCGCCGCCGGTGCCGGAAGAAGATCCGGACGAGCTGCCGATCAAGCCGACCGTACCGCCGACGGTGGGGGACCCGCCGAGTGATGAACCACCGGTGAAGGTCTAAGGATAGACAAGGTTTTGGTGCGAGATTCACAGGCCTTATCGCTGGCACCCCGCTGAGCCTGAGCCCTGCAGAGTACCTGTGGGAGCCGGCTTGCCGGCGATAGGGCCCTGAGGTCATTGCGCAGACAGTTCCTCCACACTGATCTCACGCATGCGGAATTTCTGCACCTTGCCGGTCACCGTCATCGGGAACTCCTCGACGAACCGGTAATGCCGCGGCACCTTGAAATGCGCGATGCGTGCCTTGCACCAGACCTGAAGCTCTTCAGCGCTCGCAACGTGCCCCGGATGCAGCTTGATCCAGGCCACCACTTCTTCGCCGTACTTGCTGCACGGGATACCGATCACCTGTGCATCGGCCACGGCCGGGTGGGTGTAGAAGAACTCCTCCAGCTCACGCGGATAGATGTTCTCGCCGCCGCGAATGATCATGTCCTTGTTGCGCCCGACGATGCGCACATAGCCCTGCTCGTCCATTACCGCCAGGTCGCCCGAATGCATCCAGCCCGCCGGGTCGATGGCGTCGCTGCTGGCCTGGGGGTTGTTCCAGTAACCGAGCATCACGCTGTAACCGCGGGTGCACAGTTCGCCGATCTCGCCACGGGCGACGATGCAGCCGTCAGCGTCCACCAGCTTGCTTTCCAGCTGCGGCTGGGTGCGCCCCACCGTGGTCACGCGCAGCTCCAGCTCGTCGTCCGGGCCGGTCTGCAGCGATACCGGGCTGGTTTCGGTCATGCCATAGGCAATCTGCACTTCGGCCATGTGCATCTGGTCGATCACCCGGCGCATGACCTCGATCGGGCAGGTGGCGCCGGCCATGATGCCGCTGCGCAGGGTCGAGAGGTCCAGCTGCTGGCGCGACGGGTGGTCGAGCATGGCGATGAACATGGTCGGCACGCCGTACAGGATGCTGGCGCGCTCCTCGGCCACGGCCTTGAGCGTAAGCTCGGCATCGAACGCGTCGTTGGGGTAGATCATGGTGCTGCCGTGGGTGATGCAGCCGAGGTTGGCCATGACCATGCCGAAGCAGTGGTACAGCGGCACCGGGATCACCATGCGGTCGGCGCGGGTCAGCCCCAGGCTTTCGCCGACCATGAAGCCGTTGTTGAGGATGTTGTAGTGGCTGAGCGTGGCACCCTTGGGCGCGCCGGTAGTGCCCGAGGTGTACTGGATGTTCACCGGCTGGTCGAACTGCAGGCTGGCCTGGCGAGCGGTGTACGCCTCGACCGAGGTCTGCCCTGCCCGATCGGCCAGCGCCTGCCAAGGCAGGAAACCGGGTGGCGGATTGGCCGCCAGGCTGACCACACCGCGCAGGTCCGGCAGGCATTCGCTGGCCAGTTCACCCAGTACTGCGCGGGTCAGCTCCGGCACCAGTTGCTGCACCATGGCGTGATAATCGGAGGTCTTGAAGGCATCGGCGCACACCAGCCAGCGGCAGCCCGACTGGCGTAGTACATACTCCAGCTCGCCCACACGATAGGCCGGATTGATGTTGACCAGGATCGCCCCGACCTTGGCGGTGGCCAGTTGCAGGATGCACCACTGGGCGCAGTTTGGCGCCCAGATGCCGACACGATCACCGGTGTTCACGCCCAAGCCCATCAGCGCGCGGGCGTGCAGATCGACCTGTTCGGCCAGTTGTAGCCAGGTGTAGCGCAGGCCCTGGTGGCGCACCACCAGCGCCTCGCCCTCGGTGCAGCGGGCGACGGTGGCATCGAAGGCCTGGCCGATGGTCAGGGTCAGCAAGGGGTGGTCCTGACGACCGCGGGTGTAGCTGGGTTGACTCATGGGTGTCCCTTCTTGTGGTTGTTCTGGGCACGGCTGAAGCAAGCGCCAATTACTCTGGCGCAGATTTACGTTTACGTAAAGGTGATGATCCGATTGACACTGACCAAAGGCAGGTTTACGTTAACGTAAAGGTGAAAACGGCACTGCACTTTTTCGGCCGACACCGCTCCCACAGGGGACGATGTACAGTCGATGAGCTACGGTCCATTCCATATTTCAAGAACAAGAAGGTGCCCCCGCATGCATTACCCCACCCTGAACTTCGCCCTGGGCGAAACCATCGACATGCTGCGCGACCAGGTGAGCACCTTCGTTGCCGCCGAGCTGGCCCCGCGCGCCGCGCAGATCGACCACGACAACCTGTTCCCCGCCGACATGTGGCGCAAGTTCGGCGACATGGGCCTGCTGGGCATCACCGTGTCGGAAGAATATGGCGGCGCCGGCCTGGGCTACCTGGCCCATGTGGTCTCGATGGAAGAAATCAGCCGCGGCTCGGCTTCGGTGGCCCTTTCCTACGGCGCCCACTCCAACCTGTGCGTCAACCAGATCAACCGCAACGGCACCCATGAGCAGAAGCTCAAGTACCTGCCCAAGCTGATCAGCGGCGAGCACATCGGCGCCCTGGCCATGAGCGAGCCCAACGCCGGCTCCGACGTGGTGTCGATGAAGCTGCGCGCCGAGAAGCGTGGTGACAAGTACGTGCTCAACGGCAGCAAGACCTGGATCACCAACGGCCCCGACGCCAACACCTACGTGATCTACGCCAAGACCGACCTGGACAAGGGCCCGCACGGCATCACCGCATTCATCGTCGAGCGTGACTGGAAAGGCTTCAGCCGCAGCAACAAGTTCGACAAGCTGGGCATGCGCGGCTCCAACACCTGCGAGCTGTTCTTCGACGACGTCGAAGTCCCTGAAGAGAACATCCTTGGCCAGCTCAACGGCGGCGTGCGCGTGCTGATGAGCGGCCTGGACTACGAGCGCGTGGTGCTGTCCGGCGGCCCGACCGGCATCATGCAAAGCTGCATGGACCTGGTGGTGCCGTACATCCACGACCGCAAGCAGTTCGGCCAGAGCATCGGCGAGTTCCAGCTGATCCAGGGCAAGATCGCCGACATGTACACCCAGCTCAACGCCAGCCGCGCCTACCTGTATGCCGTGGCCCAGGCCTGCGACCGTGCCGAAACCACCCGCAAGGACGCCGCCGGGGTGATCCTCTACACCGCCGAACGTGCCACCCAGATGGCCCTGGAAGCGATCCAGATTCTCGGCGGCAACGGCTACATCAACGAATTCCCGGCTGGCCGCCTGCTGCGCGATGCCAAGTTGTACGAAATCGGCGCCGGCACCAGCGAAATTCGCCGGATGCTGATCGGCCGCGAACTGTTCAACGAAACCCGCTGAGCACAAGGGACGGGCGCACATGGCTACCTTGCACACCCAGATAAACCCGCGCTCGGCGGAATTCGCCGGCAACAGCGCGGCCATGCTCGAACAGGTCCAGGCCCTGCGTGGCCTGCTCGCCCAGGTCGCCCAGGGCGGCGGGCCCAAGGCCCAGGAGCGGCACACCTCGCGTGGCAAGCTGCTGCCGCGCGAGCGCATCGACCGCCTGCTCGACCCAGGCTCGCCATTCCTCGAAATCGGCCAACTGGCCGCCCATGGGGTGTATGGCGAAGACGTGCCCGCTGCAGGCGTGATCGCCGGCATCGGCCGCGTCGAAGGCGTGGAATGCATGATCGTGGCCAACGACGCCACGGTAAAAGGCGGCTCCTATTACCCGCTGACGGTAAAGAAGCACCTGCGCGCGCAGACCATCGCCCTGCAGAACCGCCTGCCGTGCATCTACCTGGTGGACTCCGGTGGCGCCAACCTGCCGCGCCAGGACGAAGTGTTCCCGGACCGTGAACACTTCGGGCGGATCTTCTTCAACCAGGCCAACATGAGCGCCCTCGGCATCCCACAGATCGCCGTTGTGATGGGCTCGTGCACCGCCGGTGGCGCCTATGTACCGGCCATGGCCGACGAAGCGATCATGGTGCGCCAGCAGGCGACCATCTTCCTCGCAGGCCCTCCCCTGGTTAAGGCAGCCACGGGCGAAGTGGTGAGCGCCGAAGACCTGGGCGGCGCCGACGTGCACTGCCGCACCAGCGGCGTGGCCGACCACTATGCCGACAACGACGAGCACGCCCTGGCCATTGCCCGGCGCAGCGTCGCCAACCTCAACTGGCACAAGCTGGGCAAGCTGCAGCGTCTGGCCCCGGTGGCACCGTTGTATGCCGCCGACGAGCTGTATGGCGTGGTGCCGGCCGATGCCAAGCAGCCGTTCGATGTGCGCGAAGTGATCGCGCGCCTGGTCGACGGCTCGGTGTTCGATGAGTTCAAGGCCCTGTTCGGCACCACCCTGGTGTGCGGCTTCGCCCACCTGCACGGCTACCCGGTGGCGATCCTGGCCAACAACGGCATCCTCTTCGCCGAAGCCGCGCAAAAAGGCGCGCACTTCATCGAACTGGCCTGCCAGCGCGGCATCCCGCTGCTGTTCCTGCAGAACATCACCGGCTTCATGGTCGGCAAGAAGTACGAAGAAGGCGGCATTGCCAAGCATGGCGCCAAGCTGGTCACCGCCGTGGCCTGCGCCCAGGTGCCGAAGTTCACGGTGATCATCGGCGGCAGCTTCGGCGCCGGTAACTACGGCATGTGTGGCCGCGCCTACGACCCGCGCTTCCTGTGGATGTGGCCCAACGCGCGGATTGGCGTGATGGGCGCCGAACAGGCAGCGGGCGTACTGGCCCAGGTCAAGCGCGAGCAGAGCGAACGCAGCGGCCAGGCCTTCAGTGCCGAAGACGAGGCGAAACTCAAGCAGCCGATCCTCGACCAGTACGAACACCAGGGCCACCCCTACTACTCCAGCGCACGGCTGTGGGACGACGGTGTCATCGACCCGGCGCAAACCCGAGACGTGCTTGGCCTGGCGTTGTCCGCCGCGCTGAACGCGCCGATCGAACAGAGCCGCTTCGGCATTTTCCGGATGTGACCCATGAGCGATTTCAGCACTATCGAAGTGACTCGCGACCCGCGCGGCTTCGCCACCCTGTGGCTGAGCCGCGAGGACAAGAACAACGCCTTCAACGCGCAGATGATCCGCGAATTGATCAAGGCCCTCGACGAGTTGGCCGAGGACGCCGGCCTGCGTTTCCTGTTGCTGCGCGGCCGTGGCCGGCACTTCAGCGCAGGTGCGGACCTGGCGTGGATGCAGCAATCGGCGCAGCTGGACTTCGACAGCAACCTGGACGATGCCCATGAACTGGGCGAGCTGATGTATGCCCTGCACCGCCTCAAGGCACCGACCCTGGCCGTGGTGCAAGGCGCGGCCTTTGGCGGCGCCCTGGGCCTGATCAGCTGCTGCGACATGGCCATCGGTGCCGAGGATGCGCAGCTGTGCCTGTCGGAAGTGCGCATCGGCCTGGCCCCGGCGGTCATCAGCCCGTTCGTGGTCAAGGCCATCGGCGAGCGCGCCGCCCGCCGTTACGCCCTCACCGCCGAGCGTTTCAGCGGCATGCGGGCCCGCGAACTGGGCCTGCTGGCCGAGGTTTACCCGGCCAGCGAGCTGGAGGCGCAGGTCGAGGCCTGGGTCGACAACCTGCTGCAGAACAGCCCGCAAGCCCTGCGCGCCACCAAGGACCTGCTGCGTGAAGTGGACGACGGCGCACTCAGCCCGGCCCTGCGCCGCTACTGCGAAAACGCCATCGCCCGCATCCGCGTCAGCGCCGAAGGCCAGGAAGGCCTGAACGCCTTCCTGGAAAAACGCCGCCCCGCCTGGCAAACCGAACACAAGAAGGAGCCGCGCCCATGAGCCGCCCCACCCTCACCACCCTGCTGGTCGCCAACCGCGGCGAGATCGCCTGCCGGGTCATGCGCACCGCCAAGGCCATGGGCCTGACCACCGTGGCCGTGCACAGCGCCACCGACCGTGATGCACGGCACAGCCGCGAAGCGGATATCCGCGTCGACCTGGGCGGCACCAAGGCCGCGGAGAGTTACCTGGTGGTGGAAAAACTGCTGGCCGCAGCCAAGGCCAGCGGCGCCCAGGCAATCCACCCGGGCTATGGCTTCTTGTCCGAGAACGCAGGCTTCGCCCGCGCCATCGAAGACGCCGGGCTGATCTTCCTTGGCCCACCGGCCAGCGCCATCGACGCCATGGGCAGCAAGTCGGCGGCCAAGGCGCTGATGGAGGCCGCCGGCGTGCCGCTGGTGCCGGGCTACCACGGCGAAGCCCAGGACCTGGAAACCTTCCGCGCCGCCGCCGAACGTATCGGCTACCCGGTGCTGCTCAAGGCCAGCGCCGGTGGTGGCGGCAAGGGCATGAAGGTGGTCGAGGAGGAAAGCCAGCTGGCCGACGCCCTCGCCTCGGCCCAGCGTGAAGCGCAGTCTTCGTTCGGCGATTCGCGCATGCTGGTAGAGAAGTACGTGCTCAAGCCGCGCCACGTGGAAATCCAGGTGTTCGCCGACCAGCACGGCAACTGCCTGTACCTCAACGAGCGCGACTGCTCGATCCAGCGGCGCCACCAGAAAGTGGTCGAGGAAGCCCCCGCCCCTGGCCTTTCGCCCGCGCTGCGCCAGGCCATGGGCGAGGCCGCGGTGCGGGCTGCCCAGGCCATCGGCTATGTCGGCGCCGGCACCGTGGAGTTCCTGCTCGATGCCCGTGGCGAGTTCTTCTTCATGGAGATGAACACCCGCCTGCAGGTGGAGCACCCGGTCACCGAAGCCATCACTGGCCTGGACCTTGTGGCCTGGCAGATCCGCGTCGCCTGTGGCGAGCCGCTGCCTATTACCCAGGCCCAGGTGCCACTGATCGGCCATGCCATCGAAGTGCGCCTGTATGCCGAAGACCCGGCCAACGAGTTCCTGCCGGCCACCGGCACCCTGGCGCTGTACCGCGAATCGGCGCCGGGCGAAGGCCGCCGGGTGGACAGCGGGGTTTGCGAGGGTGACGTGGTGTCGCCGTTCTACGACCCGATGCTGGGCAAGCTGATCGCCTGGGGCGAGAACCGCGAGCAGGCTCGCCTGCGCTTGCTGGCGATGCTCGACGAGTTCGCCATTGGCGGGCTGAAGACCAACATCGCCTTCCTGCGCCGCATCCTCGCGCACCCGGCGTTCGCTGCGGCGGAGCTGGATACCGGGTTCATTCCGCGTCATCAGGATGAATTGCTGCCGGCGCCGCGTGCCTTGCCGGCCGGCTTCTGGGAAGCCGCCGCCGAAGCTTGGCTGCAGGGCCAGCCGGCGCATGAACGTGACGACGACGCTCACTCGCCGTGGGCGCCACGCAGTGGCCTGCGTCTGGGCCTGCCGTCGCGCAGCAGCCTGCACCTGCAAAGCGGCGGCGAAAGCCAGGCCGTGGCGCTGGAGCGCAGCGCTGCCTCGACCTGGCACCTGGAGGGTGAGCAACTCGGGCACGATGAGGGTGGCGTGCGTCGCCGTCATCTGGCGGTACGCCGGGGCGGCACATTGTTCTTGCGCTGGGACGGCGAGGTGCATGCCATCGAAGCTTTCGACCCGATCGCCGAGGCGGAAGCCAGCCACAGCCACCAAGGCGGGCTGGGCGCGCCCATGAACGGCAGCATCGTGCGCGTGCTGGTGGAGCCTGGGCAGGTGGTGGAGGCTGGGACCGCGCTGGTGGTGCTTGAGGCCATGAAGATGGAGCACAGCATTCGCGCGCCACAGGGTGGGACGGTGAAGGCGTTGTTCTGTCAGGAAGGGGATATGGTCAGCGAAGGGACGGTGCTGGTCGAACTGGTGGAGTGATCTAGGGTGCTCGCCTGAGCGTTTTGGCGTCTTTGAGATCGAGCGCCGCCCGCGCGGCGCATCGCGAGCAAGCTCGCTCCTACATTTGTTGCAACGTGCCTATGTCTGATAGGCCATGGTTGGCTGCCTTGTTGGTACGACGCGATATCTCGGCGGGCGCTAAAAAGCAGACAACCATGGCCTGACAGACCGTGGCACGTTGCAACAAATGTAGGAGCGAGCTTGCTCGCGATGCGCCGCGCGGGCGGCGCTCGATCTCACGGCCACCCACACTTTCTTGCCGTACACTCGAGCTCAAAACGCCCCATGCACCCGCACGACAACCCCGAGAAACTCACAACCTTCCTCACACAAAACCGTCGGATACCGAGTATTCAACGGTCTCAACATTCGCTCCCCGCCTTCTTCGATCAGTTGCCGTAAAACGGCAGATCGCCCTGGCTGCCTGGCAATTACCAACTTACCCGGCTCCGGCTGCAACCCCGTATCGACCAGAATGCGCATGCCTTCCGGCACGCTCTTGCCACTGGCCGCATTCATCGAGTCGTTTTCCACCTCCAGCCAGAATGCATTACCCGCTGGCATATAGTCCGTCTGCTCTTGGACCTCGCTCTTGTCTGGCAAAGGCCCCTGCAGATCGGCCCAGCCCAGAACCGGGAAACGAAAACTCGCGTAGCGCAATGCCTCTGCCGACAAAGGCCGCTCAGAACCATAAGAGCCCCTGGACTCACGCGTGAGCTCCGCCAAATCCCGCTCAACCACCATGACTTGAGCCTCCAGATACACCAGCCCAAGTTTTTCCAGCTTTTCATTGATGGTTATCAGCGTTGGTCGCCGAGTCCCGCGCAGCCAGTGCCCCACGCCACCCTGCGTCATGCACAGACGTTCGGCGAGCTTGAGCTGGCTGAGGTTGTGTTCGCGCTTGTAGCGCTTGAGAAATGCGTTCCAGTTTTCCATGAGCGCAAACAATACGGACTGTATTAGCCGCTTCAATACACATCCCGAATTATTTCTAGCGCATTAAATAGTACAGATTGACCTATCCTCCAGACTCATTGTGTTTGAAGGGAACTCTGTAGGTACCGCGATGAAACAATCGAAAAACGACGTAACAGAACTCGACAGCGAAGCCGCCCGCCGCGCCCTCGACTATTACCTCAATCCCAGCCCCACCCGCCCCAGCGAGCACAACAAGATCTGGACCCTGCACGAAGGGGTCAGCCACCAACAGGCGCAAGAACACGCCATCGCCCTGCTCCGCTGCGCAGCCGCCACCGCCCAGGAAACCGCCATTCATCAGGAAGGCACCACCCGCGAACTGATCTTCGCGCTGATGCACATGATGGACATGGCCAAGGCCCTGCTTGAGCACAAGCACCCCGGAAACAGCGGGGTGTAGGGGAGATAGGAAGGGAGAAACGTGATGGCTGGGTACTGGCTGGGACGCCGAGTACCGGAAAGAGGAAGCGCATCGGTAAAAGTTTTTTACCGAATAAATGAAAATTCATTTGACTGGCAAATGATAACGATTATTATTGCACTCAGCTGATCGCGAGATCTGCTGGATAACCTGGAGCTTAGGTCGCTCTCAGATTATCTCCTCATCAGGCTAATCACGGT
>Ga0160441_100369_pt1 | contig 38750 bp, 31 predicted proteins | sample HID1971K_E1MG_FD_108260 | JGI IMG/M metagenome (GOLD analysis project Ga0160441, IMG submission 108260) | Enriched millipede-associated microbial communities from UW Madison campus, WI, USA - HID1971K_E1 MG | ecosystem: Host-associated > Arthropoda: Insects > Digestive system > Unclassified ... | reverse complement strand
GTGGATGGTCAGGGTACATATCACAGAGACCTCCGGGACCAATCACCATAAAAAACGGATTGGACAAGTTTAACCACGTTTTTATGGGATGGATGATGGCTAAAGATGTGGGTACACCGTAGCTCCTCAAGGAGAGAGGATGAAGGGGAGAGGTAAATTTAATCAAACTGTCCGATCCCGCACATAAACTGTACGATAATGAACACGGATGAATGAATATTGTTTTTAAATAACTGATTTTCAGTGTTGTAATTAGCATTGTTTCGTTTGGCACAAGCTTGGTTATTAAGGAGTCAAAACAGTACAAGCGAACAGATGGATAAGAAAATAGAGAAGAAAAAATTTACCACAAAGACATTATTACTGATAGGAGGGGCAGTTGCGTTTGTTGGAATCGTGATTTATGGCTATACCTTATCCCTTAAAAAAGTTTATAAAACAGATGCAGATAAATTAACCATTAGTAAAGTTCAATATGGCGATTTTGAGGATGTTGTGCTGTTAAATGCGAGTGTTGTTCCCTTAACTTCCGTAATTGTCAGTTCATCTGAAGGTGGAACGGTTGCCGAGATCTTTACAGAGAACGGTGCATCGGTGGTAAAAGGAACGCCGCTTTTACGCATCTCAAATTCAAATGCAATGTTAAGTTATACTTCCAGTCAAACTGCTGTAACAGAGCAAATTAATCAGTTGCGTAAATCAAGATTGGATTTGGAGCAGAATCAAAGGGTTTTAAATCAGGATTTATTGGACATAGAAAACAATTTACGTACAGCCGCAAGGCAATATCATTTAGATAGTACATTATTCAGCAAAAAAGTGATTACGCTACAAGAATTTAATAAATCCAGTCAGGATTATGAATACTATCAGGGCAAACGTAAAATAGTTAAACAAGCTATTGCGCAAGAAAATCAAAGTAGAAGAATGCAGCTCTCGCAAATAGACCAATCGATGGGGCAGATGAATGAAAGCTTGGAAATGATTAAGAAGAACATCGAAAATATGACCATTAAAGCGCCTGTTTCTGGTAAGTTATCCTCTTATGATCCAGTGATCGGAAAATCCTATAACTCAAATGAGATGATCGGAAAGATTGATGTTTTGCAGGGCTACAAACTGCAGGCTGGGGTTGATGAATATTACATCAACAGGGTTAAAGAAGGACAAACTTCCAGTTGCGAGTTTAATGGAAAAACCTATAACCTGGTAGTTAGCAAAGTTATCCCAGAGGTCACAGCAGGACAATTCCAAGTAGAGATGGTTTTTAAAGGAGCTGCCCCAGAGGGTTTGCGTCGCGGATTATCCTTACAAACCAAGTTGACGCTATCCGATAACAGTAAATCATTACTTCTATCTCAAGGACAGTTTTTCCAAAGCACAGGCGGATCCTGGGTATTTGTGGTAAACAATGGCAAGGCGACAAAGAAAAATGTTAAAATCGGACGCAAAAATTATCTGTACTATGAAATATTGGATGGTTTGCAGAAAGGTGATGAGGTAATTACTTCTTCTTACGATCAGTTTAGCCAATATGATCAGATTGAGATCAGTAAGTAGTTTGGAGTTTGGAGTTTGGAGTTTGGAGTTTGGAGTTTGGAGTTTGGAGTTTGGAGTTTGGAAAATTTGAACAAGCAAGTTAACACTTTAATGATACAATCAAGTCTAAATACTTGATACTAAATACTAATTACTTGATACTTAAAATTATGATCAAAATAGAAAATCTGGAAAAAGTTTACAAAACCGAGGAGATAGAAACAACCGCATTAAATGGAATTAATCTTCATGTTGCGGCAGGAGAATTCGTTTCCATCATGGGGCCATCAGGATGTGGGAAATCTACTTTGTTAAACGTGATGGGTTTGTTGGATAAACCCGAAAACGGAAGTTATAAGTTTATCGATACAGAACTTTTAAAGCTTAACGATAGAGAGCGATCTAATTTTCGTAAGCGAAACATGGGCTTTGTTTTCCAGAATTTTAACCTGATTGATGAATTAACGGTTTTTGAAAATATCGAGCTCCCATTGATCTACAATAAAATACCAACTGGCGAACGCAAAAAACTGGTTAACGAAATCATTGAAAGAATGAATATTGTAAATCGTAGCGGTCACTTCCCTCAGCAACTTTCTGGCGGACAACAACAGCGTGTTGCTGTAGCAAGGGCTTTGGTTACCAAACCGAAATTGATTTTAGCCGATGAGCCCACAGGAAATCTGGATAGTTCGCACGGTAATGAAGTAATGGAACTGCTTTGCGAATTGAATGAAACCGGAACAACGATCGTAATGGTTACACACTCCAGCCATGATGCTAGTTTTTCAAACCGGATCATCAATTTAAAAGACGGACATGTGATCTCTGAAAAGATAAATAAAAGCAGAAATGAAGAGCTGATATAATGACTTAAGTTAAAGGGTTTAAGGTATAAGGTTAAAACGTCAAAACCCTAAACCTTTAGCCCTAAGTCTTATACCTTAAAAAAAAATAGTTTAGTTAATTGTTAGCCAACCCAATAATCTTCCCGGATGGGAAGATTTGGGAAAGGCTCTCAAAGCTTAAAGCAAAAAGATAAAAGACTAAAGTATTTTGCTGCTGTCTAAATACTAAATACCCAATACTATGTTTCGATTAAACTTAAAAATCGCTTTGCGGAACCTGTGGAAAAATAAGGGCTTCTCTCTAATAAATATAGGCGGATTAGCCATAGGCTTGGCTAGCTGTATGATTTTGTTGCTTTATATTGCTTACGAGTGGAGTTATGATAAGCAGTTTACTGATTACGAGAAAACTTATGTGCTTTATAATAATCAGAAAACGGCAAAAGAAACTTTCAGTTTTATAGCCTTTCCTGGTAAAATGAAGGAGGAGATTAGAGCCAAAGTACCAGGTGTTTCTAAAGTAGCTAGGATGTTTTATCCAGAGTTAAAATTGCTTTCTTACAATCAAAATAACTTTAAGAATAGTGCAACATTTGCGGATCCAGATTTCCTAAAAATATTTGATTACAAAGTTTTAAAAGGTAATCCGTCCACATTTCTTAAAAGTCCGGATGGTGTAGTTATTTCAGAAACACTTGCTAAAAATCTTTTTGGTAATGAAGATCCCTTAAATAAAGTTGTTAAACTGGATAATAGTGAAAGTTTAAAGGTAGAGGGCGTAATTGAAGACAGGCCAAAAAACAGTTCTATAGAAGTTGATTACTTCATGTCATGGAGTTTATTTGAAAAATTAAACCTCTGGTCTAAAGATAGTGGCTGGGGAAATAACTACTGTATGATATTTCTTCAACTGGAAAATAATTCATTTTTTAATCCGGTAAACAACCAATTACATGGAATGATTAAGGCGCACGATAAAGAAGGAAATAGCGAACCTTTTATGCATCCGCTTTCAAAATGGCATCTTTATGGACAATTCGAAAATGGTAAAAATGTTGGGGGGAAGATAGATCAGTTAAAAATATTTTTCTTATTGGCATTTTGTATACTTCTAATTGCCTGTGTTAATTTCATGAATCTTTCTACAGCAAAATCAGAGAAAAGAGCAAGAGAAGTAGGTGTTCGTAAAGCCATTGGTTCATCAAGAAATAATTTGGTTGGCCAATTTATGTTTGAATCAATATTGTTAACAAGTTTAAGCATGCTGGTTGCGTTTGTTTTAATAGAAGCCAGCCTGCCTTATTTCAACAATTTACTAAGCATAACACTTGAAATTGATTACAAAGGATGGCAATTTTGGACTGTCTTATTTGGTTTAACATTAATAACTGGTTTAATTGCAGGGAGTTATCCTGCTTTTTATCTTTCTTCTTTTGATCCTGTTAAAGTACTTAAAGGATTTAAACTCTCTGGAGGTTCATCTTTATCTATCCGTAAGTTTCTAGTCGTATTTCAATTTGTTTTTGTGGCTTGCCTTATTGTTTGTACAACAGTTATTTATCAGCAACTTAATTACATTAAAAATAAACCTATAGGTTATAACAAGACAAACTTAATTCAAATTCCAACTGAAGGTGAGCTTGCTAAAAAAGAGAAAAGGCAGATACTAAAAGATGAGTTAATTAAATCTGGAGCTGTAACTGATGTAACCGAATATAGCCAGTCTTTAACAGCGGGGGGAAACAATACTTATGGTGTAACATGGCCGGGAAAAAACGAAAAAGATAAAATTTTAGTAAATTTTAGATTTACCAACCTTGACCTTGCAAAAACAACTGGAATGGAGATTTTACAGGGAAGGGATTTTTCGAAAGACTTTGCTGATACCGCCAGCGTTTTGGTAAATGAAGCATTGGTGAAAGTAATGGACATGAAAGATCCAGTTGGGAAGATGATTAACTGGGACCGGCCGCTAAAAATTGTTGGGGTAGTTAAAGATTATGTAATGGAATCAGCCTACCAAAAACCACAACCTTTATTAATTGCTCAAAATCCGGATATGGCCACAACTTTAATTTTAAGAATAAATCCAAAAAATAATGCAACAACCTCTATCAATGAAATTACGGAAGTTGTTAAAAAGCTAAATCCAGCTTATCCTGTTGATATCAAATTTGTTGATGATAATTTCAAAGCCAAATTTAAAAACGAAAAACTTTTAGGTACACTTTCCAACTGGTTTGGTGGTTTTGCAATCTTTATCTCTTGCTTAGGGTTATTGGGATTGGCCTTATTTATGGCCGAGCAACGTAAAAAAGAAATCAGCATCCGTAAAGTTCTGGGCGCAAGTACTGGTAATATTCTAACCCTTTTGAATAAAGATTTTATAAAACTGGTGGCTATCGCAAATATAATTGCCTTTCCAGTCGCCTACATTATTATAAATAAGTGGCTTTCGGCTTACGAATATCGGATTTCAATTTCTGCTTTGCCGTTTCTGATTGCAATTGGTTTATCAGTCATGATAGCAGTTTTAACCGTGAGCATACAATCGGTTAAAGTAGCCAAAGCAAACCCTGTTGATGCACTTAAATATGAATAACGATTAAAAGGTTTAAGGTAAAAGGCGTAAGGTAAAAGCGCCCAAACCTTAAACCCTATACCTCAAACCTTACACCTTATGTTCAGATTAAACTTAAAAATAGCACTACGAAACCTTTGGAAAAACAAGGGCTTCTCCCTAATAAATATAGGCGGATTAGCCATTGGTTTGGCTAGCTGTATGATTTTGTTGCTTTATGTTGCCTATGAATGGAGTTATGATAAGCAATTCACAAATAGCGATAAAACTTATGTGGTTTATCAAAATGGTGCTGCCAATGGTAAGGTTTTTAGCTGGGCCTGGACACCAAGTGCCATGGCTGAAGAGGTTGCAGCAAAAATTCCGGGTGTTAAATATGCATCACATTCTACTTACCCAAGTGGGATTTTAATTAGCACTGGCGATAAAAAATTAACAAGCAGATCAATTTTTGCAGACCAATATTTTACAAAAATATTAGATTACAAATTCATCAAAGGTAATCCTGAACAGGTACTAAAAGATGTAAATACGATCATCCTGACAAAATCTTTTGCCCAAAAATTATTTGGGAACGATGACCCAATAAATAAAACCGTAAAACTGGATAATCAGGACGTGTTGAAAGTTGAGGCGGTAATTGAAGATGTACCAGCCAATAGCAGTATAAATTTCGAATGTTTAATGCCTTGGGCGCTGTTTGAAAAGAGAGAATCTTGGGCAAGGGGCATTCATTGGGGGAATAACATGTGTCTTACCATAGTTCAGTTGAAAGATAATAACTTTTTTAATGAATCAAATGCCTCCATGAAAGGCATTTATAAGCGCAATCAAAAGGGCAATAAGGCAGAGGCTTTATTACATCCATTAACAAAATGGCATTTATACAGCGATTTCGAAAACGGGAAATCTGTGGGTGGTAAAATAGATCAGCTTAAAATATTCCTGTTACTTGCTTTTTGCATTCTACTGATTGCTTGTGTAAACTTCATGAATCTGTCTACCGCCCGTTCTGAACGAAGGGCAAAAGAAGTGGGCATCCGTAAGGCAATCGGTTCTACTCGCAAATCACTAATAGGGCAATTTTTGTCAGAATCTGTATTCATAACCTTTGTTTCCACTGTTTTAGCTTTTATTCTGATCGAGGTTAGTTTGCCTTACTTTAATAATTTATTGAATATCCAATTGCAAATTAATTACAACAGCATTACATTTTGGAGTACGCTTGTAGGCTTGATGGTTTTTACAGGGATTATAGCAGGAAGTTACCCTGCTTTGTACCTATCGTCTTTCGAACCGATTAAAGTGCTAAAAGGTTTGAAAATCAAATCAGATTCATCAGTCTCTATTCGAAAAGTTTTAGTTGTTGTTCAATTTGTATTTGCGGCGTGCTTAATTGTTTGTACTTCGGTAATTTATCAACAGCTCAGATATGTTAAAAACAAATCAATTGGTTATGATAAATCTAATTTGGTTCAAATTGCAGTGCAAGGAAAGATGCGCGATAAGAACAAATTGGAACTGCTCAAAACTCAAATGATAAAGACGGGGGCAGCGACTGGTGTGACTTCTTTTAGTAAAGATATAACGGAGAATGGTAATAATACAACTGATGTATCCTGGGCTGGTAAAACCCGTGGAGAATCTATTTTATTTAATAATAGGGCCATAGGAAATGATTTTATTAAAACAATAGGTACGGAGCTGATTAGTGGAAGGGAGTTCTCAAGAATACTTAAAAACGACAGCAATAGTGTGATGCTAAACGAAGCTGCGATTAAAATGATGGGTCTTAAAAACCCTATTGGAGCCAAAATTAGATTTTGGGGTGGAGAAAGGACAAATGTGGGTGTAGTTAAAGATTTTGTAGTGGAAAGTGCTTATCAAAAAGTTGCGCCTATGATATTCTATCCCGGTTATAATAATGATGAGGCTGTAGTAATTGCCCGTTTAAATCCAAACCAAAATATCAGCACTTCTCTTGAGAAAATAGATGAGCTGGTTAAGCAAATAGAACCCGATTATCCAGTTAATCGAAAATTTGTTGATGAATCATTCGAAGTTAAATTTCAAGATGAGAAACTCTTAGGCACTCTTTCCAATTGGTTTGGTGGTTTTGCAATCTTCATTTCTTGCTTGGGCTTACTCGGTTTAGCTTTATTCATGGCCGAACAACGTAAAAAGGAAATCAGCATTCGTAAGGTACTTGGAGCAAGTACCACAAACATTTTAACATTATTAAACAAGGATTTTATAAAGCTGGTAGCCATTGCTAACATAATTGCTTTTCCGATGGCATACATTATTATTAATAAGTGGCTTTCGGCTTACGAATATCGGATTTCAATTTCCGCACTGCCATTTGTAATTGCAATAAGTTTATCCGTTTTAATCGCTGTTTTAACTTTGAGTATTCAATCGGTTAAAGTAGCCAAAGCAAACCCTGTTGATGCACTTAAATATGAATAACGATTAAAAGGTTTAAGGTAAAACGCGTAAGGTAAAAGCGCCCAAACCTTAAACCCTATACCTCAAACCTTACACCTTATGTTCAGATTAAACTTAAAAATCGCATTGCGAAGCTTATTTAAGAATAAGATTTACGCTGTTATTAATATTGGCGGATTAGCATTGGGCTTAACCGCTTTTATATTGATGCTTTTGTACATCAACCACGAAGAAAGCTACGATACCTGGTCGGCAGATTTAAAAAATGTTTATCAGATAAGAGAAAAAAATGACATATCTACACCTGATAATAAGGAACATTGGAATACAGTATCTGATAGTAGAATAGCTGCCTTGCTTAGAGAAAAATTGCCTCAGGCTATGGCGGTAACCAATGTAGATAATGACTTGGATTTTATTAAAGGCTACTCTGTAAAAATAGATCATGCCGATCCAATTATTGTTAGTCAGATTAAAGACTCCGATAGCAGCTTTTTCCATGTCTTTTCGTATAAATTTCTACAGGGAGATGAACAAAAAGCATTAAGTGCACCAAAATCTGTAGTTATAAAACAAAGTTTGGCACAGCAGCTTTTTGGTACCAATAAGGTTTTGGGGAAAACCATAAAAGTATTAAGGTGGCGAAACGATAAAGGACAAGATTTAACCATCACTGGTGTGGTTGCCGACCCTAAAACGCCCCAGAGTGTAAACTTTAATGCGATTATGCGTACAGGTAATAGAGATAATGATCCGGACAACCCTGGTCATACCAACTACTGCCAGATGTACGCTAAAATCAGTAATAACAGCCATACTTTAGTGCTGAATAAAACATTGCAAAATGTTTATATCGATTTTAAAAAAGCATCTTTTATTCAAAGAAAGATGGATTTTAAGGAGTATTATAAGGATGGAAAAACACCAGGATTAAAGGCAATTCCCTTAGTTGAGGTGCATGGGAATCCTCCTTTTCAAATCAGTTGGTTCGAAAAGTTGAAGCCCATTATCGGCATCTCAGTATTTCTGCTCTTAGTTTCAGTTATCAACTTTGTCAACCTCGCAACAGCTCAATCCGTTCAAAGAGCAAAAGAAGTTGGTGTAAAAAAGGTTTTAGGCTCTTACAAAAAGCAATTAGTTGCACAATTTCTTTTAGAATCAGCTTTACAAAGCATTATTTCCTTGTTTTTATGTGTGATTTTGATCGAGGTTTTATTGCCAGGCTTTAATCACCAGTTTAATGTTGAACTCAGTTTTTGGCACAATCCGCAACTTTTAAGTATGATCTTGCAGTTGCTTGGTCTTTTTATGTTCGTTACACTTTTGGCAGGCTTTTATCCAGCCTGGATATTATCGAATTATAATCCGGTTTCCGTGCTGAAAGGTAATTATGAAAATGGGCTAAAAGGTATTGCCCTGCGCAATATATTGGTTATTTTCCAATTTGTGATTTCAGTAACATTTATCATAGCAATAGGGGTGATGCAGCAACAGACCAAATTTATCAGTAACAAAGATTTGGGTTTTGAACGCGGTAATCTCATCAATATTAAAACCGGTTATGAAGAGAATTTTGCTGAAAGATTAAGAAAGATCTCTGGTGTGCAATATGTTGCAACAACTACTCAAGTGATGGGAAATGCCTTTAATGTACCTCAGGAGATTATCTATAAAGGAAATGTTCTGAAGATCAATACCGTTACTGTAACCATGGATGCTTTACAAACTTTGGGTGTTAAAGTTCTTCATGGCCGGATATTCTCGAAAGAATATAAACAAGATTCTGTAAATACTGTAGTTTTAAATGAAGCCGCCGCAAGGCTTATAGATAAAAATGTAATCGGTAAAACGTATGATGTTAAAACGGACAAAAAATATACCTTCCAGATTGTCGGCGTAATTAAAGATTACCATAATGAAGGCTTTGATAAGGCTGTTTTACCTACCATATATAAGGTTACATATCTTGGTGGCATGTCCAATACGAATAATCTTTTAATTCGATTTAATGCGGCTAACAACGCAGACATTATTAAGAAAATAGAAGCAGAGTGGAAAGCCCTATATCCTGATTTTCCGATGGAATACACCTCGATGAATGACACTTTTGAGAAAATAATGGAAGATAACAAGCGCTTTATGAATATGATTATGCTGTTTAGCCTGGTGTCTGTATCATTATCTTTATTGGGATTATTTGCCTTATCTACCTTCGTAGCAAAACGCAGAACTAAGGAGATTGCGGTAAGAAAGGTTTTAGGCGCATCAAACTTGCAGATCGTTAACTTGTTGAACAGGTCATTTCTAATGCTTGTAGTTGCAGCAAACCTGATCAGCTGGCCCATCGCTTATATTATTGTGAAAAAATGGCTGGAAGGTTTTGCTTATCGGATAGATACGCCTGTTTCTCCTTTTGTAATGGCAACCCTAATCTCGATAATTATCACCGTTTTAACAGTGAGCATTCAAGCGAGAAAAGCTGCGGTAAGTGACCCTGTAAATGCATTGAAATATGAATGATGGAGTGATAAGTAGTACGCAATAAGTTATAAGTAACTTAAAAACGTACAACTTAGAACTTAAAACGTATAACTTAAAACTTAAAACGTATAACTTAAAACTTACCACTCAAGATGTTCAGATTAAACTTAAAAATCGCTTTGCGCAACCTTTGGAAAAACAAGGGTATAACCGCTATAAATGTTGGTGGTTTAGCTATTGGAATGGCTTGCTGCTTAATGTTACTTTTGTATGTAAACTATGAATTAAGCTATGATAAGCAATTCAAAAACATCAATAAAATCTATATCTCGGCATTAAACTTAAAAATAAATGGCAAGTTAGCCACTACAATGGCCATACCAAATAAATTGTCGAAGGCAGCTTTAGAGGAATTACCAGGGTTTAAAAGAAGTGCCCGTGTTTCTTTTGATAGAACCCTTAAGCTATATAGCCATGGTAAGGATAACTTTAAGTTAGCACCACAATATGTTGATCCTGATTTTATAAAAATTTTTGATTATCATTTTATTTATGGCGATGCAAATACAGCCTTAAATGAGCCAGGTGCAATAATTATCAATGAAACAACTGCAAAAAAACTTTTCGCAAATGCTAACCCAATTGGGCAAAGAATAACTTACGATGGAAACAAAGAACTTAAAGTAACTGCCGTAATAGAAGATTCACCTAAAAATCAAAGTATGCAATTCGATGTTCTTCATCCTTGGTCTTTTTTCGACCAGTTAAATCCTGAAGATAAAAACAACGGTTGGGGTGCAATAACCTGCATGACGTATTTTGAATTAAAGGATAATGTTTCAATGGAGGAAACGAATGACTTGCTTCAAAAATTTATTGTAAACAAAGAGCCTGCTTTAAAAACAATGACTTACGAACCTTTTCTGTTGCCTTATACAAAAATGCATTTGTATAATAATTTTCAGAATGGGAAATTAGCTGGTGGTAGGATAGACCAGGTTAGATTATTTATATTTCTGGCTTTTTGTGTGCTATTAATTGCTTGTATAAATTACATGAATCTTTCTACAGCCCGTTCCGAGAAGCGAGCTCGGGAAGTTGGTGTACGCAAAGCCTTAGGCTCCTCTAGAAACACGATTATTGGTCAATTTATGATTGAATCTTTAATGCTTTCTTTTATAGCAATGCTTATTGCATTTGCGATGATAGAAATTGTGTTGCCATATTTTAACAATTTGCTCGATATTAAAATTCTAATTAATTACACAGGGTCAATTTGGTTAATACTTTTTGGTTTAGTTTTAATTACAGGATTCTTGGCTGGAAGCTACCCTGCATTTTACCTGTCGTCATTTATTCCAATTAAGGTTTTAAAAGGGTTTAAGGGGGCATCTGGTTCTTTGTCTATCCGTAAAATACTTGTTGTTTTTCAATTCAGCTTATCTATTTGCATGATAATTTCTGCTGTTGTGATTTACAATCAGATTCAATATATGCGTAATAAGCCACTTGGTTTCAACGTTGCCGCTTTAGCCCAAATAGATTTAGAAGGCGAATTAACTCAACCTGGTAGGCTAGAGGTTTTTAAAAATGAACTAAAGAGAGCAGGAGCAATTGAATCTGCAACTGAATATGCAGGGGCTTTTACCACCGACGGCGGCAATATTACGAGGGATGTTTCGTGGCCAAATAAGCCTAAAAATGATGTATCTATTGTGAGTTACAGAAGCACCGGTTTCAATTTTGCCAATACAGCTGGTGTTAAAATTGTAGAGGGTAGAGATTTTTCGCCAAAATTTTCTGCAGACACTTCTACATCTTTATTGTTAAATCAGGAAGCAGTTAAGCTAATGCAATTAAAAAATCCGGTTGGAACAATAATACATTGGTCAGATAATCCGCCACTTAAAATTGTAGGTGTTGTTCAAGATTTTTTCAATGAATCACTTGGCGCTAAAGTATCGCCAACAATTTACTATTACAATGTTAAGCAAAGTCATTCATTGTTGTTGAAATTGAATTCCCAACAATCGCTTAGTACATCTATTGAAACTATAAAACAGATTAGCAAACAGTTAAATCCAGCGTATCCGGCAGAAATTAAATTAGTAAGCGAAGGAATGGCCGAGAAAATAAAAAGTGAAAAATTGCTGAGTGTACTTTCTAATATTTTTGGAGGCTTTGCCATTTTTATTTCTTGTTTAGGTTTGCTCGGTTTAGCACTTTATATGGCCGAACAAAGAAGTAAAGAAATTAGTATTCGAAAAGTTTTAGGTGCTAATCTGTCTGATATTCTAATATTGCTAAATAAGGATTTTATGAAATTGGTTATTATATCTAATGTCATCGCCATTCCGGTAGCTTATATTTTGGTAAATAATTGGCTTCAAAAATATGATTATAAGATTGGCATTAGTTTCTGGCCATTCATTTTAGCCCTGTGTACCTCAATAATTATTGCCGTATTAACTGTTAGTCTGCAAACGTTTAAAGTTGCGAAAGCTAACCCAGTAGATGCCCTTAAATACGAGTAAAGGTTTAAAGGTAGAGAATTGTAGGACGTAAGGTTTATGCGTCTAGAACTTTCTACCTTATGCCTTCCACCTTTAACCTTAAAAAAATGATAGAACTTAAAAATATAGAAAAATACTACGCTACAAAAGGCATCAGGCATTATGTGTTGCGCCATGTAAGCACCAGTATAAAACAAGGAGAATTTGTGTCTATAATGGGCCCATCTGGTGCCGGAAAATCTACATTGCTTAATATATTGGGCATGCTCGAAGAACCCACGTACGGCAATTACGAATTTATGGGCGAAGATGTTACCATGCTGAATGAACGAAAGCGTATTGAGTTGTATCGAAACCACATTGGGTTTGTATTTCAGGCTTACCATCTAATTGATGAAATGACTGTTTATGAGAACATTGAAGCCCCACTTTTATATAAAAAAATTGGCGGTTCTGAACGTAAAAGCCGCATAGCAGATTTATTGGATCGGTTTAATATTGTAGCCAAGAAAGATTTGTTCCCCAATCAGCTTTCCGGCGGACAACAGCAATTGGTTGGCATTGCAAGAGCTTTGGCCGCACAGCCCTCAATAATTCTTGCCGACGAACCCACAGGGAACTTGCAATCTGCCCAGGCCGAAGAAATCATGGCATTATTTCAAAAGCTAAATAAAGAGGATAGGATTACGATTATTCAGGTTACACATGCTGAAAAAAATGCCCAATACGGGAATAGGATTTTGCACATCGCTGATGGTGTAGTAAAAGATGATGTGGCAGTTGGGTAGTTCATTGCTGTTGATTTTTAGCCACAAATTTGCACAGATAAACACAGATTTTATTTAACGACTAGAATTTTATCTGTGTTCATCCTTTTTATCTGTGGTTAAAATTACTTTTTTGCTATTGTTCTTTAGCCACAGATTTGCGCAGATAAATATAGATTTTATCAGCCACGGAAACACTGAAATCACAGAAAATGGAAATAAAATTTCCGTGTTCCTCTGTGTTTCTGTGGCTAACGATTTCGGGCACAGACTCAAGACTATAGACTTCAGACTCAAGACTAAATCCTACCTTTGTTTCATGCAAAAATCTTTCACCGATCAGCTGGGCAGAGAAATTACCATCAATTTTCTACCTAAAAGGATTATTTCTGTCGTACCATCCCAAACAGAGCTTTTATTCGATCTGGGTTTGGACGAGGAAATTATCGGATTGACTAAATTTTGCATACATCCGATAGATAAATTTGCAACACGTACCAAGGTTGGCGGAACCAAAAAATTAAATATCGATTTAATAAAGGATCTACAGCCCGATTTGATCATCGGGAACAAGGAAGAGAATACCCAAAATGAAATTGAAGAACTGGCAGAATATTTTCCGGTTTGGATGAGCGATATTTATACGCTGGATGATGCCAGGAAAACCATTAATCAAATAGGAGAGCTGGTAGATCGGGAACCAGAGGCAGCTTATCTAAATCATCTGATTTCGACAGGATTTAAGGATTTAAAAACCTTGGCTGTTCAAAAACAGATTGATAAAAGGGTAGCTTATCTAATTTGGCGTAAACCCTATATGGTTGCAGGCAAACATACTTTTATTGATGATGTTCTGTTAGCCAATGGAATGACCAATGTAATGCAGAAAAGTCGCTACCCGGAAATCGATTTAAGTGAACTGAAAACTCTAAACCCCGAACTTATCCTGCTTTCATCTGAGCCGTACCCTTTTGGCGAAAAGCACATCGAAGAAATAAGATCCGTTATACCTGATGTAAGAATTATGCTGGTTGATGGCGAAATGTTCAGTTGGTATGGAAGTAGATTGGTAAAAGCAGTACAATACTTTTTCGAGTTCCAAAAAGAACTTGATTAGCCAAAACTTACCAAGTTTTGCAGGCTTGTGCTGTTGAGAACTTCGTCAGTTTTTAAAGCTGGATTTTAGTTAACTTATAAGATTTACGAAGTTCTTCCAAAGCCCATCCTCTTGAAACTTCGTAAATCGGAGCATAACTTACGAAGTTTCGCTGGGTTGTGCTGTGGTGAACTTCGTCAGTTTTTAAAGCTGGATTTTAGTTAACTTATAAGATTTACGAAGTTCTTCCAAAGCTCATCCCCTTGAAACTTCGTAAATCGGAGCATAACTTACGAAGTTTAACTGGGTTGTGCTGTGGTGAACTTCGTCAGTTTTTAAAGCTGGATTTTAGTTAACTTATAAGATTTACGAAGTTCTTCCAAAACTCATCCCTTTGAAACTTCGTAAGTAAATACGATTTGCCTATCTAAAATAAACCTGATTGCAATGAAAAGCCACCGATTTTTCTTCGGTGCTTGTAATGTAAAGCAGGGCTACCTTAACCGATTATCACTGCACTTGATTTTCTAAATATTTTTAAAATCGGTTCTTGTTATATTTTAGGCACTTAGCTTTTTGAATGAAAATAATCAATAAAAATATTTTATTTCCTTTTTGATAATTCATTCTAATTTCTATCTTTGCAGTCCTTAATAAATCCTAACTGCGGAAGTGGCGTAATTGGTAGCCGCACCAGACTTAGGATCTGGCGCTTCACGGCGTGGGGGTTCGAGTCCCTTCTTCCGCACAATAAGATAAAGGCCGTTTCAATTTTAAATTGGAACGGTTTTATTTTTTAAACAGATAGATTAAATAAAATAATTTTTGATGCGGTTTTGGGCATTTGTCTCAAATCCCACATCTCAATATTCATATCTAATAAAATGAACATTACACAGGAAAAAACCAGCAACTTAAATGCTGTTGTAAAAATCAAAATCGTACCTGCAGATTATACCGAAAGAGTAGAAAAGGCTATTAAAGATCAGGCTAAAAAAGCACAATTACCTGGTTTTCGTAAAGGAATGGTACCTGCTGCGCACATTAAAAGAATGTATGGCAAAAGCATTTTGGTTGATGAAATTAACAACCTGTTAAATGATACATTAGGTAAATATATTACCGATGAGAAATTAGAAGTTTTAGGTCAGCCTTTGCCTAAAATGGATGATGAAAGAGAATTTAAATGGGATAATACAGATGAATTTGAGTTTGATTATGAGTTGGGTTTAGCACCTGCTTTTGATGTAAATATTTCATCTAAAGATAAATTTACCCAGTATGTGGTTAAAGCAGATCAGGAAACTTTAGAAAGCCGCATTAAAAACATCCGTCGCAGTTATGGCAAAATGACCAATCCGGAGGTTTCTGCTGCCGATGACGTTTTATATACTGAATTGACTCAACTATCTCCTGATGGTTCTGTTTTCGAAGGTGGAATTACCAGTACTGCAACTGTTCGTTTAGATCAGGTAAAAGACAAAAAAATCCTTAAATCCTTAATCGGTTTAAAGAAAGATGATGAAGTAACTATCGATATTCAAAAAACATTTGAAGATGCTGTAGTTATCGCGAAAGCTTTGAATATTTCTGAAGAAGATGCAGTTGAAGTAAAATCTGACTTCAAATTGCTGGTTAAAAATGTGAATCGCTTAGAAGAGGCAGATTTAAACCAGGAGTTTTTCGATAAATTATTTGGTGAAGGTACGGTAACTGATGAGGCTGGTTTCAGAGCTAAAATTACTGAAGAAGTCGAAAGCATGTTTAAACAAGATGCCGATCGTAAATTATCGAACGATATTTATGAGCAACTTTTATCAAAACATAATTTCGAATTACCTGATGAATTTTTACGTCGTTGGTTAAAAGCAACAAACGAAAAATTAACCGATGAAGAATTGGCTGAAGGTTATGATGATTTCGCTAAAAACCTTAAATGGACTTTAATCGAAAACAAAATCATTAAAGACAATAACATCGAAATTAAGTATGAAGATGTAGTTCAGGCTGCAAAGGCTAAGTTGGATATGCAATTTAGGATGTATAGCCCAAGCCCGCTTCCTGAAGATCAATTGGCTCAATATGCTGTTCAGTTCTTACAACAGAAAGAAAACGCTAACCAGGTTTTCGAAGAGGTTAAAGCTCTAAAAACTTTCGAACAAATCAAATCTGTTGCTACTTTAGAGCAAAAAGAGATTGATTACGATAAGTTTATTGCGTTGGATAAAAAGTAAGGCGTTTGGCGTAAAGCGTTTTAAATGATTGTTCTATTGCCTATATTTAGCAATGGCACAATTTAAATTTCAATCGCTCGAAGTTTGGCAGTTATCCATAGAGTTAACTGATAAGTTACTCGACATAGCTGACCGATTGTCAGTAGATAAAAAATATAGATTTGCAGAGCAGCTCAATGGGGCTGCTCTTAGCATATCTAATAATATAGCAGAAGGCTCAGGCTCAGTTTCCAATAAGGAATTTGCTCATTATCTGAATATTGCACATCGTTCTACATTTGAGAATGCAAATATTTTAGTAGTTTTAGAAAGAAGAAAATTTATTTCTGACACAGAGTTGAATGATTATCTGGAACAATTGGATAAATTGGCACGGAAATTAACCAACTTTAGGAAATATTTATTAAAATTATAGTTCAGTTTGGTAGTCGCTATTCAACGCTAAACTCCAAACGCTAAACGCAAGACACCATGAACATAAATTCACAAGAATTCAGAAAATTTGCCGTTAAACATCAGGGTATTGGCGGTTTACACGTAGATAAATTTATTGCACAGGCTAATCTTTCACCTCAATCGATGACGCCATATATTATTGAAGAACGTCAGCTAAACGTAGCTCAGATGGATGTTTTTTCAAGATTGATGATGGATCGTATTATCTTTTTAGGCGATGCAATTTATGATCAGAATGCAAACATCATTCAAGCTCAGTTGTTGTTCCTACAATCAACAGATGCTGAAAGGGATATTCAGATTTATATCAATTCACCAGGTGGCTCGGTTTATGCGGGTTTAGGTATTTATGATACGATGCAATATATTCAGCCAGATGTAGCTACCATCTGTACAGGTATGGCAGCATCAATGGGAGCAGTTTTATTGGTTGCCGGCGCAAAAGGTAAACGTGCGGCATTACCTCACTCAAGAGTAATGATTCACCAACCATCGGGAGGCTCACAAGGTGTCGCATCTGATATGGAGATCAACTTGAGAGAAATGTTGAAATTGAAAAAAGAATTATACGATATTATTTCGGCACACTCTGGTCAAACTTACGATTGGGTAGAGAAAGCTTCTGATCGCGATTACTGGATGACTTCTGATGAAGCAAAAGGATTCGGTATGGTTGATGAGGTTTTATCGAGAAATACAAAAAAAGATGGCGAAACAAAATAAAGAATCCCGTTGCTCATTCTGCCATTCTGGCAAGCATGAAACTTTAATGTTAATTGAGGGGATGGATGCTTTTATCTGTGATAAATGCGTAACCCAAGCCAATCAGTTGCTTGCTCAGGAATTGGGTACTAAAAATACCAAAAACATACAGGCAGCAATCACATTGTTAAAACCACTTGAGATCAAAAATCACCTGGATCAATATGTTATTGGTCAGGATGATGCAAAAAAGGTTTTATCGGTAGCGGTTTACAATCACTATAAACGTTTAAATCAAAAAATTGAGAAAGACGAGATAGAGATTGAAAAATCGAACATCATGTTGGTCGGAGAAACCGGAACAGGTAAAACGCTTTTGGCTAAAACCATTGCAAAGATTTTGCATGTGCCATTCTGTATCTGTGATGCAACGGTTTTAACCGAGGCAGGTTATGTAGGGGAAGATGTTGAAAGTATTTTAACACGTTTATTGCAAGCTGCTGATTATGATGTAGCTGCAGCCGAACGTGGCATTGTTTATATTGATGAGGTGGATAAGGTAGCGCGCAAAAGCGATAACCCATCTATAACCCGTGATGTATCTGGTGAAGGTGTGCAACAGGCTTTATTAAAAATATTAGAGGGCACGGTTGTTAATGTTCCACCTCAGGGCGGACGTAAACACCCGGATCAGAAAATGATTCCAGTAAACACGAATAATATTCTATTTATTTGTGGAGGAGCATTTGATGGTATTGAACGTAAAATCGCCAATCGTTTACGCACACAGGCTGTGGGTTACAAAGTGAAGAAAGATGAGACGGTTCTGGATCTTAAAAATCTTTACAAATACATTACGCCTCAAGATTTAAAATCTTTTGGCTTAATTCCTGAATTGATTGGTCGTATTCCGGTGCTTTCACATTTAAATCCATTGGATAAAGAATCCTTGAGAAACATCCTGACAGCACCTAAAAATTCATTAATTAAACAATATGTTAAACTTTTTGCTTACGAAGATGTTAAATTAATTTTTGAAGATGAAGTTTTGGATTTTGTTGTGGATAAAGCGATGGAATATAAGCTGGGCGCCCGTGGTTTGAGATCAATCTGCGAAGCGATTATGCTTGACGCCATGTTCGATACACCTACTCAAAATGATGTCAGGGAATTGCACATCACACTCGATTATGCGATAGAAAAATTTGAAAAGGCCGACTTTAAAAAACTGCAAGCCGCATAAAAAATCAAATCCTCTCGCGAAAACGAGAGGATTTTTTTTAACTTGTAAATACGCTTAGCGCTTAGCGCTCGGCGCTAAACTTATTAATATGAACGAAGAAAAAGACGTAAAAAAAGATGAAAAGATTGTTGGAAAAACAAAAAAAATAAAAGAGGTTGAAAGTCCTGTGAAATCAGGCTTGAAATCAAAAGAGGAGATTGTTAAAAATTGGTTACCACGGTATACCGGCAGGCCTTTAGATCAATTTGGTGATTATATTCTATTAACCAATTTCAGTAAATATGTAACCATGTTTTCGGAATGGAATGATAATGCACCAATTATGGGCTTGGATAAACCTATGCAAAGCGTAACGGCTAATGGGATCACGATCATCAATTTTGGTATGGGAAGCCCACTCGCTGCAACCATGATGGATTTATTGACAGCAATTAAACCTAAAGCAGTTTTATTTTTGGGTAAATGTGGCGGCTTGAAAAAGAAAAACCAATTGGGTGATTTAATTCTGCCGATAGCTGCGATTAGGGGAGAAGGAACATCCAACGATTATCTCCCTGCTGAAGTGCCTGCATTGCCCGCTTTCGCATTACAGAAAGCAATATCTACAACCATTCGGGATCATGGTAGGGATTATTGGACTGGAACCTGTTATACAACCAATCGCAGAGTTTGGGAGCATGATAAAGATTTTAAAAAGTATTTAAAATCTCTAAGGGCGATGGCTGTAGATATGGAAACCGCAACTATTTTTACCACAGCTTTTGCAAATAAAATCCCAGCAGGAGCCTTGCTTTTAGTATCCGACCAACCCATGATTCCAGAAGGTGTTAAAACAGCGGAAAGCGATAGCAGTGTTACGGAAAGATATGTGGAAACACACTTAAGAATCGGTATTGATTCATTAAAACAATTGATAAATAATGGATTAACGGTTAAGCACTTGTTGTTTTAAGCAGGACCTATAAGGTTTTAAATACCCTATAGGTTACAAGGCCTTAACCAAAAAAAGATCGGCCTTAACCAATCTTTCTTATATCTGAATAAAATATATTTATTAACCTAAATAAGATTTTAGGATTTTACTTCTCGAAGTGTGGCGTAAGCGTTGTAGAGCTTTATCCTTAATTTGCCTCACACGTTCCCGGGTTAGGTTAAATTTTTCCCCAATTTCTTCTAAAGATAAAGGATGATTTGAGCCCAAACCAAAGAATAAAACGATAATTTCTCTTTCTCTTTCTGTTAAGGTTGATAAAGAACGTTTAATTTCTTCTGATAAAGATTCATTGATTAATGAGCTATCCGTATTTGGTTCATGGTTTTCCAATACGTCTAACAACGTATTTTCTTCACCTTGTACAAATGGGGCATCCATAGATACATGACGACCAGAGTTGCTTAAAGTATCGGAAATCTTATCAACGGTAGTTTCTAAAATATCTGCCAATTCTTCAGGAGAAGGTTCACGCTCGTATTCTTGCTCTAATTTAGAAAAAGCTTTGCTGATTTTACTTAATGAGCCTACCTGGTTTAAAGGCAAACGTACAATACGGCTTTGCTCTGCAATGGCTTGCAAAATAGATTGACGAATCCACCAAACGGCATAAGAAATGAATTTAAAGCCTTTAGTCTCATCAAAACGCTTTGCTGCCTTGATTAGACCCAGGTTTCCTTCATTAATTAAATCGCCTAAAGTTAATCCTTGATTTTGGTATTGTTTTGCAACAGATACCACGAAACGTAAATTGGTTTTAGTAAGTCGCTCTAATGCAGCCTGATCGCCCTCACGAATTTTCCTAGCTAAAATTACTTCCTCTTCTGCTGTTATTAAATCTACTTTACCAATTTCGTGTAGGTATTTATCTAAAGATTGACTTTCGCGGTTGGTAATGGATTGCGTTATCTTGAGTTGTCTCATTTATACGTATTGTGCTCTTTAATTATTGAGTGTGCAAAGTTACGAAATTGTGTCGCAATCCGAAAGGATAAAATGCTGAAAATGTTACTGTTTGCACTGTTTTTTTACAGTTTTACTTACCACAAAAATCATTCCAAATGTAGCTTTGTCATCCTGTTTTCAATGTCATAAAATAGTTGCCAAGCAAAAAACTTTTCAGCTTATACTGAAAGGTTTCTCATTATTTATTTAATTTCTAATTAATTACAAAAACTTTGGTCGCTAAATCAACTGCTTCTTTTAAAACGATTACGGAGTAAACTTTAGTTCAGAATTCATGAATTAACTGCCAAAGAGATGCTGTAATAAATTTTATAAGCCTATGAGGTTTGGGGTAAGCTAAATTTTTCACCATTTAAGAAATCTAAGATCATCTAAGCTTTTCTAAGCTAACTTAGCTGGTAGAGTTTTAAATAAAAAACCCTTCCAGCTTATACTGAAAGGGTTTCGTTGTATATTTTTCGCTTTAAGCCTTAGTCTTTCCGCTTTTAGCTTAACCAGCCAAAACTTTGGTTACTAAATCTGCCGCTTCTTTTAAAGCGATTGCCGAGTAAACTTTAAGTCCGGATTCGTCGATTAATTTTTTAGCTTCTTCGGCATTTGTACCTTGTAAACGGCAGATAATCGGAACCGGAATGTTACCGATTTCTTTATAGGCATCAATTACACCTTGAGCAACACGATCACAACGAACAATACCGCCGAAAATGTTGATCAGGATGGCTTTAACATTAGGGTCTTTCAAAATGATGTTGAAAGCTGCTTTAACCGTTTGAGCATTTGCAGTTCCACCAACATCCAGAAAGTTCGCAGGTTCACCACCAGCCAATTTGATGATGTCCATAGTCGCCATAGCCAAACCAGCACCGTTAACCATACAACCTACGTTGCCATCAAGGTTAACGAAGTTCAGGTTAGAAGCACTTGCTTCAACTTCCATTGGATCTTCTTCGGTAATATCGCGCATGGCTGCATAATCCGGGTGACGGAATAAACCATTTTCATCCAAATTCACTTTAGCATCAACAGCGATCACTTTATCGTCAGATGTTTTTAATACCGGATTGATTTCGAACATAGAAGAATCTGTAGCCTCGTAAGCTTTATATAAAGCGGTTACAAATTTAACCATCTCTTTAAAAGCATTACCACTAACACCTAAATTGAAAGCAATTTTACGGGCCTGGAAACCTTGTAAACCAACTTTAGGGTCGATTTCTTCTTTGAAAATTAAGTGTGGAGTATGTTCAGCAACTTCTTCGATATCCATACCGCCTTCAGTACTGTACATAATAATGTTGCGACCTTTTGCACGATCCAACAATACACTGATGTAGAATTCTTTGGTTTCCGAAGCACCTGGATAGTAAACATCCTGAGCCACCAAAACCTTATTCACTTTTTTACCTTCGGGGCCGGTTTGAGGAGTAATCAATTGCATGCCGATGATGTCGGTAGCACGTTGTTTAACTTCATCAAGGTTTTTGGCTAATTTAACACCACCACCTTTACCGCGACCACCAGCATGGATTTGCGCTTTAATTACAACCCAATCCGAATTGTAATCTGTTTTCAATTGCTTTGCAGCTTCAACAGCTTGCTCTGGCGTATCGGCAACGATCCCTTCCTGAACGTTTACACCGAAACTTTTTAATATTTGTTTACCCTGGTATTCGTGAATATTCATTTGCTACAAAATTTGCCCAAAGCTACAATTTCAAACCCTTTAAACAAATAGCAATTATGATTTTTTAGAAATGAACATTTTATTTAAACCTCGTAGGTTTTTAAAATCTATTAGGTTTGCAAAATGACCTTCGCTTAATCCCGCCCAACATTGGGCGGGATATAAACAGAATCCAACAACTGTTTAGCAAAGGGGAGAGGTTAATTATACAGGATTTTTGAAAAAATACATGAGTTGAAGCCTCAGTCTGTGTCTTCACGGACTGAAATATTATGAATTTAAATCTATAGACGCTAAGGACTTAACGCATGATGTTGGTTGCTCCGTTTCAAGATTTTTACTTCCGTTTGGCTCAAACAAAACAGGTTTTCCCGCCACTTTGCCTAATTTGAATTTCATTTTATTGAAATATCTCGAAAAACTGAGTTTACCTGCTTTGAATAATTTTCGGTGTGCAAGCCAAACAACTATGCTGGTACAGGTATAAAAGCAAGAATAAGCATGATACGTAATGTGTTTGGAAAATGTATTCTTCTGACTGAAAATAATATACAAACGTTCTTTCTGGAATGTAATATGGGCAGCTTCATCTATTAAAATATCGGTGCAAATTTGCTTTAATAAAGTGCAATTTGTGGCATCTTTTAAGGCCTGGTAAAATATTTGTGCAGCGCTTTCTACTGTGATAACGGCAATTGTCCACAGTTCCATGTTGGTGTTCCAATATCTTATCTTTCTAAATAAAGTATCGCCCCAATCTTTTTTAATTCTTGGCTCAGCAATTAAATCCAGATATCGACCAAGGTTGTTCCCATGCTTTTGTTCTTCCTGAATAAAGAGTTTAACCGCATTTGGATATTCATCATCACCAATGGCTTTGGCATATTTTCCAGATGCATGGAGTAAATGCTCACCCTCAGATGTTTCGCCCAATTGCCAGGCCTGTAGAGATTTTAAGATTTTTTCTCTTTCCTCATTTGTAATTTCCGGTTTCAAGTTCCAGTCTACTCTTTTTATTTTTGAGTTTTGAGAGAAATAATTTTTCCAATAAGTTGAACTATGTGTTTTCATTTTACTGATGTTTTGGTTCAAAGTGTTTGGTGAATATTGTAGCTTTTAATAATTGGTAATCGCCCATTTTAGCTAAATGGGATAGGTGTGATATATCCCGATTTTTCATCGGAAATAAAACATATAGCCCGACTGACTAGGGTTTGCTTTTCAGATTCTATTTATTCAACCCAAAATACCCGGCCGTATTCCAATCTTGCAGATTCCAGGATAGCCAGCTTACTTTCTGATATCGCTCAGTGAAATAGCCAATTCGTTCATCAAGCTGTTTTTGTAATACATCATTCGGACTTGCTAATATAACCTCTTGTGATTCAGTATTATGTATCGGTGTGACTTGAAGTTTAGCTCTGTTTTTATCTAAAATGGGTAAGGTTTTGTCTGATAAAGAGAGAAGATAATCGGCATCTACAGAAGTAGAATTGGCGTGTGCTAAATTGTACTTAACAATTAATACATCCCAATTTATAATGCTGAAAGCAAGTAAAAGTACAAACCAGATGTTGCCATTAATTTTAAGGAGATAGAAAAGTGTTTTTTGCTTGGCAACTTTTATATAAACCGTTATTAAGCCAATAATACAGAGTATTGCAAAAACCAAAACTCCAATTCTTTTATAAGTTAAACCATAAAATTCGATATAATAATTATCACGAATAAAAACCGAAATAATCAGGATGCAATTTTGAACCATCCAAGCGAAAGCCAATATTTTCAAGGTTTTATTTTTACTATAAAAGTTCAGGTTTCCACGAAAAAAGTAGATAATAATAGCCATAGCCATTATAATGCTAAAGATTAAGGCATTTGTGCCATCGTGTAATTCTGCCGAATAATTAGTTTCAGCTAAATTTTTTCCTTTTCCAAGCCATAACCACCAAATATCAATTCCATTTAAAAATAACAGCAAAATATTTAATGCCGAAAAAGAAATTAAAGCTGTGATAAACTCTGTTTTAAGGGCTAATTTTCGAGTTAATAAATTAAAGCTAAACATGCTAATTAGCGCATACCAAATATTTTTGTCATTTGATTTTTTTCTTATTCTTAACAGTTGTTCCTTACAGTTTGCTTCAGCATTTTGAAGACTTTTATCAAAAAATGCAAGGCTTAAACCACTTGTTAAAATTAATCCGAGGCAAAAATGAAGAAAACGAATAAAGCTTAAATCTTTAAAAATAAAACCAAAAACTTTTTCTATAAAATCAGAAATGTTAGTTAAAAGAGCTTCTGCATAATGTGCAAAAACGCTGCTTGCCGCAGAATATAGGCATGTAAAAATTATTACGACTACTATAGGAAAGAAAACATACTTAATTATTTTGAAAACTGGCTTAAGGTTAAATTTACCAACAGTTACTTCGCTCAAATTCTTAATTGCATTAAAAGGAACAGTTGCCATTTGTAAAAAGGCTGCTAAAATGGCTGTAAAAACTGTCTTAATCTGTTGGTTATGTGCAATGCCAATAAATATTATTAAGCTGATGTAGTAAGCCACTAATGTCAAATCAGAGTTATTGATTACAACTAAAATTGTTGCCAGTATATGCGCCGAGGCATAAATTTTTAGTTTTTTGCTTTTTATAACTTCAGGATTTACAAAAGTTATAATCAGCAAATAGATGCTGTAAATAAGTAAGTTAAGTGCGAGTCTTTCTTTCCAAAAAAGAAAGTTAAATAACAAGCCGCCCAAAAGGGTGGATAGGAGCAAAAAGTTGGATTTATTTTTCATTGTTAAAATATATTGTTTTAAAAAGTGCTTTGTATTTCAAAGTATAAAATCAAAAAAAATATTAATCTAGTTTTTTAATCATTTTTTCGAGTGCATCCAAATGCGATTTAAAAGCTTGTTTGCCCAAATCGGTAATCGAGTAGGTGGTATTGGTTTTTCTGCCAATAAAACCTTTATGTACTTTTATAAATTCGGCTTGCTCCAGCGTATTGAGGTGCGAAGCAAGATTGCCATCCGTTAATTCGAGCATTTGTTTTAGATCGTTAAAACCAATTTCATCGTTAACCACGAGCATAGACATTACGCCTAATCTAATTCGGCTATCGAATATTTTATTTAAATCTGCTATTGGGTTTTTCATGGTTATTTGCCTTTCTCGTATTTGAAATACATTAAAAGCCCGTATATAATATGCAAAATACCAAAGCCAATTGCCCAAAAAATCAAGCCGTAGCCAATATAAAACATACAGATCAAACCTAAAACCATTTCGCAAAACCCTAAATATCGAATATCGCTATAGGTATATTTACTGGCATTAATTAAGGCCAGCCCATAAAAAATTAAGCAGCTGGGTGCAATAAGGCTATAGGTGTTTGAATGGTTTAAAAGTAAAGCGATGATAAACAATCCGCCCGCCACCAAAGGAATTAAAAGATTAATCAATAATGACTTAGAGGTTTTATCCCAAATGGGTAAGTTGTTCTTTTGACTTTTTCTGTAAGTAAATAAAATACCACCTGCCAATGCAACGAACAAAACAATAAAACCAAGCTTAATCAGGTTAAACTCTAAATCCAGCTCTCCGCCAATACCTTGGGCATAACCTCTTCCGTTGATGAATTTATTAATCTCCTCATTGGCAAAGTATACGCCAATCAAGGCGATAACACCTGCAAATACGCCAGATAAACCGCTTAAAGAAATGAATCTGGATGATCGATCCATCATCTGCCTAATGTCCTTTAATGCATTTAATTGTTCTTCTGTATTGCTCATTTTGAAAGTACTTTGTTTTTCAAAGTTAAATAAGAAAATGATAATTGCAAAATTATTTTTAGTTAAAGGGTGAAAAGTTGAAAGTGAAAAGTTGAAAGTGAAAAGTATGCTGAATTGATGCTAGACTTTAAACCTTAAACTTTCAACTCATTTTCTTAATTTTGGCCATGCTAAAAGCCACTGGAATAAGAAAATCGTACGGAAACCTGCAAATTTTAAAAGGTGTAAATTTTGAAGTGCAAAAAGGAGAGATTGTCAGTATAATTGGTCCATCCGGTGCGGGAAAAAGTACATTACTGCACATTCTGGGGACTTTAGATAAACCAGATGACGGTTCAGTTGAGCTAAAAGATACCATTATTAGTAAGCTAAATGGTAATTTATTAAGCACCTTTCGCAATCAGAATATTGGTTTCGTTTTTCAGTTTCATCATTTGCTGCCAGAATTTAGTGCCGTAGAAAATATCTGTATTCCGGCTTTTATTGCTAAAACGAACAAAAAACAAGCAGAAACTAGAGCATTGGAACTTCTGGATCTGTTTGGCTTGAAAGATAGGGCGCAACATAAGCCCAGCGAATTATCAGGAGGAGAACAACAACGTGTAGCCATTGCCAGAGCATTGATAAATAACCCATCTATTATTTTGGCTGATGAACCTTCAGGGAATTTAGACTCTGAAAATGCATCGGCTTTGCACCAGCTTTTTGTAAGTTTAAGAGATAACTTTAAACAAACCTTTGTTATTGTAACGCATAACGAACATCTGGCCAAAACAAGCGATAGGATAGTAATGATGAAAGACGGACTAATCATTCAATAAACAGGATTTGTAAGATTTTAGGATTTCAAGATCATTCGCTCATTCAAAATTCAATCATTCAAAATTCAATCATTCAAAATTCAATCATTCAAAATTCAAAACTCACTCATTCAACTTTGAAAATACTTATCACAGGTGGAAACAATGCCAAAGCCCTCAAGCTTTTAAAAGCGTTTCCGGATCATTTTGTTTTATTGGCTGATTATGCTGAAGTGCCGAGCATAGCAACCGAAAAATATACTTTTGTCAGTTTGGGAAAATTAAATAAGGATAGTATTGCGCATATTCTGTTAAACTTTTGCATAACAGAATCTGTTGATTGTATTATACCCTTAAATGATTTTGAGGTAGAGTCCATCGCAAAATCTTCAGTTTTGTTTGGCGAATACGGTATTCAGGTTTTGCTGCCTGATGCAAATAAAATTGAACGTTATATCCAGACAGGTAATTTAACTTATCAGGATTTCGCGGTTTTTATAAAGGGAGAATGTATTTTTTCTACCAGCCAAAACCTCCCGGAAAAGCCATCTCCGGATTTAAATGGTGTTTTTGGTTTTAATGATGAAGATTTCAAACTTTTTACAATATAATATGGATGCTTATCAATACTCAAAAGATAAAAAAGTTGTAATTTTTGAATTGGATGATGTACTATTTCCTGCTAAGGATTATTTATTACAGGTTTATTATTTATTTGCCCAATTTATCGAATATACAGAACAAAAAAATGCTCAGATGATTATTGAGTTTCTGCGTTCTGAATATGAAAACCATGGGGTTGAACAGCTTTTCGAAAAAACATCAGTTAAGTTTGGCTTGGCGGAAACTTACAGGCACAACTTTGATATGCTGCACAAGAATGCCAGGTTGCCTTTAAAACTTTTACTCTTCAAAAATATGCTGGAGTTTTTACAGGAGCTTGTGGTGGATAGGAAACAAATTTTTATCGTTACTTCAGGTGATCCGGAAGAGCAGTTGAATAAAATTAAACAAACGGAATGGAATGGATTGGAGAAATATCTGACCGTTTTCTTTGCCGATGAACTTAATCAATCCAAATCGGAAATCTTCCAGAAGATACTAAATAACAATAATTTATCATCAAACGATGCGCTGGTTGTGGGTGCGAATAAATTTGATGAACAACAATCTAAACTGCTTAATTTATCGTATCTTGTATCACAAGAAATTTACAGATAATATGTTTAGCAAGGTGGTTACACAAAATGCTTTTTTGTGTTTTTTGCTGGTTGTGGGGTTTACAACCGCTTGTAAAAAAAATAATATAGAACCCGAAAATGAAACGCCTGTAATAGAAACGAATAATCTGCAAACACCCACAACAAATCGTGATTATTTAACCAGAGATTCTATCTTTTTATACGCTAAACAAACTTATTTTTGGAATGTGGGCATGCCCAGTTATGATGGTTTTAATCCTCGTCAATATTCTACGAACGAGCAAGTGGTAAATGCTTTAAAAAGAATGTCAAGCAACGGTGGAAAGGATAAATATTCTTTTATTGATGATGGTACGGTGGCTGGCCAATTGGGTGGAGTGAGCGGAGATTATGGTTTTTCGATTAACTATGATGCTTCCAATCTTTTAAGAGTAAAATATGTTTATGCAACATCACCAGCAGATCTTAAAGGTTTAAAAAGAAGTTATCAAATTACTAAAGTAAATGGAAAGGGGGTCTCCAGATCCAGTCCTTCAGATATTGATAATCTTAATGATGCCATATTTGGTACTAATCCAACAATTTCCATGACGGTTTTAAAACCAGATGGTACATCACTTGATGTTGTAATTGAACGTGGAACCTATAATATTAACCCAATATTATATACCAATACCTATACCGTTGGAGCAAAAAAGATTGGTTATATTGTATTTAATAGTTTCACTACAAATTCAACATCTTTACTTGATTCTGTATTTACGAAATTTGCGGGCAATGGCATAACCGAATTGATTGTAGATTTGAGATACAATGGAGGTGGTTCCGTGGCCACATCAGAGGCATTTACCAATTTAATAGCCCCTTCATCCCAAAATGGGAGAATAATGTATACCACTTACTGGACCAAAACCATGCAGGATAACCAGGCTACTATTTTACAAAACCAAAAGTTTTATGCAAAAGGCAATGATGGTATAACACGCTTATATTCATTTTTTGATTATTCTTATAAACCCACTACTGCTGCAGGTAACCAGGAGGTTTTTACTAAAAGAGGGACTATAAACAGCTTATCCAGGGTTTATTTTTTAGTGACAGAGGGAACCGCTTCAGCCAGTGAATTGCTCATTAATAACTTAAAACCGGTTATGGATGTGAAATTAATCGGTAAAACTACTTATGGCAAACCAGTTGGTTTTTTCTCTATCAGAATAGATAAAAATGATTTGTACATTCCACAGTTTGAAACCAAAAACCAGTTAGATCAGGGAGGTTATTTTAATGGTATGATAGTTGACAAAGATGTTGCCGACGACTTAACGAAAGATTTTGGAGATACTTCTGAAAAACTATTGGCACAGGCATTATATTATTCTGCTAATAATGTATTTAGTGCTTTAGCAAAAGATAATACTTTAAGCAGCACTTCAGGAATTTCGAGATCACAAATTGATGATGCAAATAAAAAGCTTGATCATGAGTTTAAGGGAATGGTTGAAACCAGGAAAATGAAATTTAAATAACATTTGTTAGTGGTGGTTTTAGAAGCTGATATTTTAATCAAGCCCACTTTTTTATTATCTTATTTATTACAAAAATGATGGGTTAAAGGTTGCTTTTTTTATAAAATTTTGATAAGCTTGTTTAACATTAATCGTTAAAGAGATATTATGCCAATAGAATTAATTGAGAAAGAACAAATAGATTATTTGAATATTATTAGTGCAAAAGAAGATCATACTGCAGAATTACAATCAAAACTCGCTGAGGCACAAAGATTAGGGAATGAATTTAAGGCTAAAGCAATAATAACATTCAATACCACTATTGGCCCAAAACGTGTTGATACCACAGTATGGTCCGTTACGGAAAAATACATTCAGTTAAAAAATAACATTCATATTCCAATAAAAAGTTTAATTGATATTGATTTTTAAGGCTTGTTATTGAGGAAATAGACATCCAATACATTTACCTGATCTTAAAATTAATGAGCACGCTCCACAAAATTGCATTAACATTTATAAAATCAGTAGGTCAGGCAACAGCTAAAAATTTACTTGCCTATTGTGGAAGTGCCGAAAATGTATTCTCAGCAAGTAGAAAACAATTGTTGCAAATCCCAGGAGTTGGTGAAAAAACTGTTGAAGCCATTTTAGGAACTCATGCGTTACTTCGGGCCGAGGAGGAATTAAAGTTTGTAGAAAAGCATGGAATAGAAGTGTTATTCTTTTCAGATGAAAATTATCCTAAACGCCTGAAAAACTGTAATGATTCTCCTGTACTGCTTTATTTTAAGGGTAAGGCAGATTTAAACCATTCCAGAGTTATAAGCGTTGTGGGCACTAGAAATGCTACTGAATATGGCAAAAATCTATGCAAGCAATTGGCTGATGTTTTAGCTCCTTATCATGTTTTAATTATAAGCGGTTTGGCCTATGGTATCGATGTTACGATGCATAAAGAATGTCTTACCAATAATATACCAACAATTGGTGTTTTAGGACATGGTTTAGATCGGTTATACCCGCAGGTACATAAAAGCATCGCTCAAAAAATGGTTTTGAATGGGGGACTGCTTACCGAATTTCCAATATTAACCAATCCGGATAGGCAGAATTTCCCCCAGCGTAACCGAATAATTGCTGGTATTGCCGATGCTACGATTGTCGTGGAAGCATCAATTAAAGGTGGAGCCTTAATCACTGCAGAAATTGCCAATTCCTATAATAAGGATGTTTATGCCTTTCCAGGAAGAACAAACGATGCTTTTTCTGAAGGATGTAATTTTCTGATCAAAACGAATAGGGCAGGGCTGATTAACAATGCTAATGATTTAATTTATTATTTGGGCTGGGATGATGAGGTAAAAGAAAATAAAAAACAAGCTCAAACTACTTTGCACTTAAATCTTACAGATAATGAGCAGAAAGTTGTTGATTTATTACAAAATGGTCAATTTGCCATTGATGAATTGGCTATTGCACTTAATATTCAGCAAAGTAAACTGGCTATAGTGTTACTTACTTTAGAAATGCAGGGGATTATTGTTTCATTGCCTGGGAAAGTATATAAGCTGGTCAATTAGATCATTTTTACTAATACCAGTTTGTGTCTGCACGAGATGAAATGGTGCTGGTATGTTGAATTTATTTTTGTATCCATTTTGTTTCTGTCGCCTTGGTTTGTGTCCTCACCATAGCTTTTCGGAAGATTAAAATGTTATTAGATTTCACCACTGATAAGTAAATTAATTGTCCTATCCTCGAAATTTACCACTGTATCAGATGACAACTTCCGGCGTCACAATAATTAAATAAATAGACTCTGAAACAAGCTCAAAGTGATGTGTGGAAATTATGATTAACTGCATTTTGCCCAATAAACAATCTATAATGCCTATCATAATAATAGATTAAGGTATAAAATTCTGTAATAATTATTTTTTAGAAATTATATTCTGAATTAATATTAATTTATAAAATACTTAATGCCTTTTCTTAATTTTGTGCTATGTGGTACAATAATATTTTAGAAACCATTGGTAATACTCCATTGGTCAAATTAAACACGATAACAAAAGGAATTCCAGCCACTATTTTGGCAAAAATAGAAACTACAAACCCTGGAAACTCAATTAAAGACCGTATGGCGGTTAAAATGATTGAGGATGCAGAGAAAAGCGGCAAATTAAAACCAGGCGGAACCATTATAGAAGGAACATCAGGCAATACCGGCATGGGACTTGCTATGGTTGCTATTATTAAAGGATATAAATGTATTTTTACTACAACTGATAAACAATCGAAAGAAAAGGCTGATGCTTTGCGTGCTTTTGGTGCTGAGGTTATCGTTTGTCCTACAAATGTAGAACCAGAAGACCCGCGTTCTTATTATTCGGTATCTTCCCGTTTAGAGCGTGAAGTTCCAAATTCATGGAAGCCAAATCAATATGATAACTTGTCAAACTCGCAAGCGCATTATGAGCAAACCGGACCCGAAATTTGGGAACAAACCGAAGGTAAAATCACCCATTTAATTGTTGGAGTTGGAACTGGTGGTACCATTTCAGGTGCAGGAAAATATCTAAAGGAAAAAAATCCCGACATTAAGGTTTGGGGAATTGATACTTATGGCTCTGTATTCAAAAAATATAAAGAGACAGGGATTTTCGATAAAGATGAAATTTATCCTTACATCACCGAAGGTATTGGCGAAGATTTTCTACCGGCCAACGTAAATTTTGATGTAATCGATTTATTTGAAAAAGTAACCGATAAAGATGCGGCTTTAATGACACGTGATATTGCTCGTAAAGAAGGTATTTTTGTTGGAAACTCTGCTGGTGCAGCAATTGCGGGATTACTTCAATTAAAAGATAAATTAAAACCAGAAGATGTAGTGGTGGTTATTTTCCATGATCATGGAAGTCGTTACATGGGTAAAATGTACAGTGAAGATTGGTTGCGTGAACGAGGATTTTTACAGGATGAAAAGTTGACGGTTAAATCTATCCTGGCTAAAAAAGAAAGTACAGAGATTGTTACGCTTGATGCTCAGAAAACAGTTCTGGAAGCCATTAATACCATCAAATCGATGAATATTTCCCAAATTCCAGTTACGCAACAAGGTATGATTGTGGGTAAAATCGCGGAAAGTGATATTTTAACGGCATTGCTTGAAAATCCGGCATTAAAATCTGCACCAATTGCAGATATCATGACTGCGACTTTCCCTTTTGTTGATTTAAATACTTCTATTGATAAAATATCTTCGATGATCAATAAAGAAAATCCGGCTGTTTTGGTTGAAGATGGAGCAGGTAAAATTGAGATTATAACCCAATACGATATCATTAATGCGATATCGGGGTAGGATGTATCGAAAACTCGTTTAAAAAAATTCGTCATTGCGAGGTACGAAACAATCTAATTTGATAATTTGTAAGATTTAGCAAACGTTGTAAGATTGCTTCGTTCCTCGCAATGACGATGAAACAAGAATCCCAAATGAGTTTTCATTAGGGATTTCTTGTTTTATGCTATTTTCGCTTTCAGCTTTAGTCTTTCAACTTTTAGCTCAAAATTTAGTCTTTCAGCTCAAATTAGTGGCTTGGCGCATCGGCATTCACACGTTTGATCTGCGCACCCAAGGCACGTAAACGGGTATCAATATCCTGATAACCACGCTCAATCTGTTCGATATTGTAAATTGTCGATTTACCCTCAGCAGATAAAGCCGCAATCAATAAAGAAACTCCGGCTCTGATATCCGGAGAAGTCATGCTGATACCACGAAGTTTATATTTTTTATCGATACCATTAACAGTTGCACGGTGTGGATCACAAAGAATAATCTGAGCGCCCATATCAATTAATTTATCCACGAAGAATAAACGGCTCTCAAACATTTTCTGATGGATTAAAACGTTTCCTTTCGCTTGTGTGGCCACAACCAGCACAATACTCAATAAATCCGGTGTAAAACCAGGCCAGGGTGCATCGGCAATGGTTAAAATCGAACCATCAATAAAAGTATCGATCTCATAATGTTTTTGTGCCGGAACAAAAATATCATCACCCCGACGCTCTAATTTAATTCCGAGTTTTTTAAATACTTCCGGAATCACACCCAGATCATCATAACAAACATCTTTAATAGTTATTTCCGATTCAGTCATTGCCGCCAAACCAATAAAAGAGCCAATCTCAATCATATCAGGCAACATTCTGTGTTCAGTTCCGCCTAAAACTTTAACGCCTTCAATAGTTAACAAGTTAGAACCGATGCCCGAAATTTTTGCGCCCATGCGGTTCAGCATTTTGCAAAGTTGTTGTAAATAAGGTTCGCAAGCAGCATTGTAAATAGTCGTTGTGCCATTCGCTAAAACGGCAGCCATTACAATATTTGCAGTTCCTGTAACCGATGCCTCATCCAGTAAAATGTATGCACCTTTTAAATTGGTGGCATCAACATTAAAGAAAGCCTTCTTACTATTATAAACAAATTTGGCACCCAGTTTTTCAAAGCCTATAAAGTGTGTATCCAACCTTCTGCGGCCAATTTTATCGCCACCAGGTTTAGGAATAGCCGCTTTACCAAAACGAGCCAACAGCGGGCCAACAATCATGATGGAACCCCGTAAGCCACCACCTTTAGCTTTAAAAGTATCCGATTCAAAAAAGTTTAAATCGATGTTTTTTGCCTCAAAACTATAAGTGTCTTTGTTTATGCGTTCTATGGTAACACCTAAATCACCCAGTAATTCAATCAGCTTATTTACATCCTTAATATCAGGAATATTGCTGATGGTAATCTTTTTTTCGGTAAGCAATACTGCTGATAAAATTTGTAATGCCTCATTTTTGGCGCCTTGAGGAGTTATTTCGCCTTTTAATTTAATTCCGCCTGTTATTTCAAATGCGTTCATATGTGTATTTTAAATTAAATGTCAGCCTGGGTTTATCGAAGACGATATTAAGCAGTGCTTCGACAAGCTCAGCATGACAAAATCGATAGAAGGAAATCCTCAAATCAATTAATATTTTGGTTTATTGCTGCTGTTACGTTGACGATTATTGTTGTTGTTCTGACGGTTTTTGCCGTTATTATTGTTTCGTCCGCGGTTGTTGTTGTTTTGACGGGGATTTGGCTGTCTGAATTCTACTTTAGCCAAATTCACATTATCCTCAAGGCGTAAAAGTCCGCCAGATAAATCATGTAGATCTTTCAGAATCGTGTCATCAGATACGTTATCCTTATTCCAGGTTACATAAGCCATTTTCATAAAATTTGCAATGCTCTGAACCATCACTTTTTTATGTTCAGGGTCTTCCTCGCGCATGGCCTTTTCAATCAGCGACTCAACTGTTTTTCCATAATGTTTGTAGGTAATCCGTTGCTGCGGATATCCGATATGAGCGGGTTTTATGAACGCATTTTCGGGCAGAGGTTTCGGGTAGGGGCTGTCTACATCAATCTGATAGCCGGAAATGATGTGTAAATGATCCCAAAGTTTATGTTTAAAATCGGCAACATCACGTAAATGTGGTTGCAGGAAACCCATCAGGTCAATCACGGCCTGGGCATATTTATTTCGTTCTTCAATGGTGGGCAATTCGCAGATATACTTCACCATGTTTTGAACATTACGGCCATATTCGGATAGAATTAACTGGCTACGTGTAGTATTATAATCAAAACTCATTTTTAAGTATTTTAAAAGATTAATATCCTGACAATACGAATTATGAAATAACCAAAAGGATTATGGTTAAGAATTCACCGAAATGTCTATTGCCAGCTTTCGTTTTTTAAGAACTCAAAGATAGTTAATTAAATTTCAAATTTTCTTTTTTAGTAATTTTTTAAAAATGTTTGTTTAGTAATTCCTGGGGTTTTTCAGCCTCGTTGTCCATGCAGGTTTTTTGTGAATTCATTCTGAGCTTATCGAAGAATCCTTGTTGAGTTTCCTACCTTAATACTATTCGTTAACTTTTAGAAATGTTATGTCTAACTCTGAGACAGAATTAAATAATTTTCTTTGTCAATCTGTGATTCCGTGGCTAAAGTCTGACCTACATCTCATCACTATTCTTCGGGTAATCAAAGAAAACCAATTGCCCGGTTCCTCTGCTAACCATTTTCCAGGAATCAAAAGGAAAAGAAATCAATACCATTCCGGCAGTTGGGATATTATAAATGTCTGCATTGCTCAATTCGTTTGCAAAATCTGTAAAACCAGGATTATGCCCAAACATAATAACGGTTTCTGCACCATCATCCAAGCTGTTAACTACATTTAATAAAGCTGTAGTATTTGCCTCGTAAATATCTTTTTCAATCTGGATTTGCTCTACTTCATAAGCCTCAGCAAAATATTTAGCAGTTGTTAATGCTCTTTTCGCCGGACTACTTACCATCAAATCGAAATGAAATTCGCGACTCAATAAGCGCTCGGCCATTTCAGCCGCGTTTGCTTTTCCACGTTTATTTAAAGGTCTGTCGAAATCCTTTAAATCAGCATTGCCCCAATCTGATTTTCCGTGACGAACCAATAGTAATTGCTTAGACATTTAATTTTTCTTTAATTTTATCAGGATGCTCTATATCATCAAATTGATGGTAATCCTTTATGGCTTGATTAAATATGCGGTTGGCTATTTCACTGATCATGGGTAAAGGTATTGAAAAAGATTACAGAGATTAAAATGATTACATTGATTAATGGTGATTGTGCCAATGAAAAATATTTTTTGCCACAGATTTTCACAGATAAACACAGATTAAAAATTTATCTGTGGCCATTCCTTTTATCTATGAATTTTATATTATTTTACCCTAAACCTTTTTGTTATTAAAATATGTCGTAATCTCTTCCAGAGAAAATGCATTTAAACATTTATCGGCACTTAATCCACCTTTCCGGGCAACTAAAATTCCATAATGCATATCATGAAAACCCTCGGTTCTGTGCGCATCAGGATTAACGGAAAGCAATACGCCTTTTTCCAGGGCATAACGATGCCAACGCCAATCCAGATCTAAACGCAATGGATTTGCATTGATTTCGATTACCACCTGATTGGCGGCACAAGCATCAATGATTTTTTTATAATCCAGGGGATATCCAGCCCTGCTTAACAATAAACGACCTGTTGGATGCCCTAAAATGGTGGTGTAAGGATTTTCTATCGCTTTTAGCAAACGTGCGGTAGCTTTTGCCTCATCCATACGCAAATTGCTGTGAACGGAGGCGACAACAAAATCAAAGGTTTTTAAAATATCATCCGAATAATCCAATGAACCATCGTTTAGAATATCGCTTTCAATTCCTTTGAAAATTTTAAATGGAGCTAGTTTTTTATTCAATTCATCTATTTCCTGGTGTTGAGCAAAAACTCTTTGCTCATTTAAACCTTTGGCATAAACAGCCGTTTTAGAATGGTCGCAAATGCCAAGATATTCGAGTTTCAGATTATCTTTACAGTAAACAGCCATTTCTTCAAGTGTATGAACACCATCAGACCAGGTAGAGTGGTTGTGTAAGCTGCCTTTTAAATCTTCATATTTAATTAGGATAGGCAGTTTGTTTGCTTTAGCCAGCTCAATTTCATCGAAATCTTCACGCAATTCGGGTTCGATAAAAGCCAAACCTGCTTTACTGTAAATTTCATTTTCATTGCTGAAAGGGCCGGATCCGGCTAATTTTAAAACTTTTTCTACATGTTCTGCATTTCCGGTTAGCTTAAACCATTCCAAGTAGAAGTCAGATTTTTCGACCACATAAATTTTTATTTTAAGTCCTGCTTCGGTTGTAGTGATAAATGAATCTTCGGCAGCAATTAAGGAAAGTGGTTCAAAGGCCGTTAAATTATCTAAAACTTCAGCTGAATGTTCGGCACCGATAACGATTTCCAATTCGTCAATAATTTCACAAAAACGGCGATATTGACCAGCAAAACCCAATAGAGCATGGGTGTCAATTTTTATTAACCAGGTAGAAAGCTGGGTAAATAAAGTGTTGGCAAAACCCTCAATCTGGGCATATAAAAATCTCCCATTGGCCGCAAGCTTAAACTCTATTGCATTTTTAATCTCTTCCTGAGTTTTTAAGCCAAAACCTTTAGCTTCGATTAAGCGGTTTTCGTTACAGGCATAATAGAGCTCGCCAATGCTCTCGATACCAAGTGTATGCCATATAATCGATATTTTTTTAGGACCAATTCCTTTTATAGCCAGCATTTCAACAACACCTTCCGGCGTTTGTTGAATCATATCCTCAAGTTCTTTAAGATGTCCGGTTTGCAGCAATTCGATAATTTTTGCTGCCAGGCTTTTGCCTATTCCCTCAACTTTATCGATCTCATCAAGCGCTTTGTCTTTTATGGCGAAAGGTAGTTTATCAACCTTAAAAGAGGCATTTGCCACTGATTTGATTTTAAAAGGATTCTCTTCATGCAGTTCCATTAACTGCGATAATAGGCGTAGGGTACGGGCGATGGTTTTGTTTTCCATAAGCTGTAAAATTAGGAAATAAAGCCTTAAATCTTTAGCTATTTTGTCGACAATTCATCTTAGTTTTAACCATCAAGCCACAAAGAAAAGATTAAAACGTGAAATTCTTGCATGAACTTATATTTCTTAAATGGTTCAAAAATTATAAACCATATAAGGCATTTAAGAAAATTTAAGATTATAAAATGCAGTTTCTTTACATGTTAAGGTTTAACCGCAAAGAACGCCAAGCCGCTTGCTTAGTATTCCTTAATTTAACGTGAGTTATGGGTCTTATTTTAAAAAATAGACGGTTTTCTATCGAGCCAAGAATAAGAGCAAAGGCCTGCATAAAGATTTACCAGGGCATTAATTGGGCTACGATGCCTGGAGTGTTC
>Ga0160441_100367_pt1 | contig 38913 bp, 34 predicted proteins | sample HID1971K_E1MG_FD_108260 | JGI IMG/M metagenome (GOLD analysis project Ga0160441, IMG submission 108260) | Enriched millipede-associated microbial communities from UW Madison campus, WI, USA - HID1971K_E1 MG | ecosystem: Host-associated > Arthropoda: Insects > Digestive system > Unclassified ... | reverse complement strand
GGAGCCATTATGGAGAAGTACCCAAGTGGCTCAAGGGGACCCTCTGCTAAGGGGTTAGACTGCGTAAGTGGTGCGTGGGTTCGAATCCCACCTTCTCCGCCATTTTTTCTTCGGAACGCATTGGGAAATATTAAATTTCAATATTGTAGTTGCTATGATATTGTGATAATATGATTCTTGTTTCCGAAATGATAGCAGTAATGCTAGATTAGTGTCACTATAGTAAGGCCCGTTGGTCAAGTGGTTAAGACACCTCCCTTTCACGGAGGTAACAGGGGTTCGAGTCCCCTACGGGTCACCATCAGCCGTTGTAGCTCAACTGGTAGAGCAACTGACTTGTAATCAGTAGGTTGGGGGTTCAAGTCCTCTCGACGGCACCATTTTTTTGCGGAAGTGGCTCAGCGGTAGAGCATCGCCTTGCCAAGGCGAGGGTCGCGGGTTCGATTCCCGTCTTCCGCTCCATTTTTACGGGATGTAGCTCAGCTTGGTAGAGCACCTGGTTTGGGACCAGGGGGTCGCATGTTCAAATCGTGTCATCCCGACCAGATTATTACATTTAACTCTTTAGCCTTTCGCTAGAGAGTTTTTTTGCGTTCTTTTTCAGGGTAATCCGAATTATTCCAAAGGATTCGATGGATGTGTTAGTACGCGTTAGAGTTACTCTCATGCATAAGTTGTTTCATCAAAATCTCCTCTAACGGTTATTTTGATTCTTGTATGAATAGAGCTCAAAATGGGTAACTTAACTCAACATAGATAAATACACCTGAGGTAACTTTTTATAGGGAAGAAAGCGTATTAAGTCATCATACAAAGTTTAGTGCACGCTTAAGAGGTGACTTTTATTAGCAAGTTGAATTTCAAGTCATCATAAAAGTTTTAGGAGGAATTGTTTGTGAAATTGAGGATGAAGGTGCTACTTATTTTTATGGTACTGTTATTATGTACAACAGTGCAGTTTTCTTATAACAAATTGTCTGCTGCTGAGCAAGATAAAACTCAGCACTTTGGATTTAAGAGAAGTCTGAATGAAAAGCTACCATCCATACAAGAGGAAGGCTTCGCGGATATTATAGAGAAGAATGAAGCTTTATTTCTAGGGAATACATCTAAAAAGGCTCTCTATCTTACATTTGATAATGGATATGAGAATGGTTTTACTGCGCCGATACTCGATGTATTGAAGGAAAAGAAAGTACCAGCAGCATTTTTTGTGACTGGTCATTATATTAAAGATCAACCCGAACTAATTAAGCGTATGGCTAAGGAAGGTCATATTATAGGGAATCACTCTTGGAGTCATCCAGATATGACGACAATGAGTAATGATCAGATTCGTCAAGAACTTGCAAAAGTTAAGGAAGGCGTGGCTCAATTAACAGGTCAATCTAATATGAATTACTTACGACCACCAAGAGGCATATTTAACGATCGAGTACTAGCAATTAGCCATGAGGAAGGGTACATAAGTGCCTTTTGGTCACTTGCTTATAAAGACTGGGAAGTGAATAAACAAAGAGGTGCTGATTATGCTTATCAACAGGTGATGAAACAGCTTCATCCAGGAAGCATAATGCTCATACATTCCGTATCAAGCGATAATGCTGGTGCTTTAGCACGTATTATTGATGATGCGAGAGCAAAGGGATATACATTTGAAAGTTTAGATCAGCTAATGGCGGAAAGATTGTTAGGTAATTTATTACCATAGTGATATTACGATAATATGTGCGTATCGTATTCAGTAACATAGAGTAGATAAAGACCCTCTCATTCAAGTGACAACTTGGGTGAGAGGGTCTTCTTATTACTAAGAATTATCGATTCAAGCTAGTGATAACAAAAATTATGAGTTTATTACCAGTTGATGAAACTGCAAAAGAGAACAAATCATGTTGTTGGCTGCTTGGCGAAAAAATGAGTAAGTGCCTTATATACTTCGCCCTTATCCTTAATGATGGAAAATTTAAACTTCTTATTCGAAATGTGTTTATACGCACTCATAAGAGTACTGTTTCGATTGTACTGATTTATCTCTCCGTATCCAAACATATTGCTTACTTCCATTAGCTTCTCAATTAGACGCACACAGCGTTCGTTATCAGAGGTAAGATTATCACCGTCCGAGAAGTGAAAAGGGTAGATGTTCCATAGCGCGGGTGGATAACGTTGCTCAATGATATCAAGGACGCGTTGATAGGCAGAAGAGCATATTGTACCGCCACTTTCACCACGAGTAAAAAATTCCTCTTCTGTTACTTCTTTTGCTTCAGTGTGATGAGCAATGTAGACAATCTCAACATGCTCATACTTACGCCTTAAAAATCGACTCATCCAAAAGAAATAGGAACGCGAGCAAAATTTCTCAAAAGCGCCCATACTTCCGGATACATCGAGGATCGCAAAAATAACGGCATTAGATTGTGGTTTTACAATTTCTGTCCATGTTTTATAGCGTAGATCGTCCGGTGAAATGCCACCAATACCTTCTTTGCCCTCATTAGCATTGCGGCGTAAATTTTCTAGTAAAGTGCGTTTTTTATCGATGTTCGACATGATCCCTTTTTTGCGGATATCATGGAATACAATTTCTGTAGTCTGCATCTGATCTTTCTGTTTCTGTTCCAAATTAGGAAGTTCCATCTCATCGAAAAGCATATCCTCTAATTCATCGATACTGATCTCCGTATCAAATACATCCTCGCCTGGTTGATCCCCTGCATCCTGACCTTTACCTGGCTTTTTGCTAAGTTGAGGATCTACTCCAAGTACATCGCCAACTTGAGAGTCGCCATCACCCTGACCAACATGTTGCTTTTTGTTGTAATTATAGATGAAATGAGCTTCATCTAGACTCTTAATCGGTACTTTAACCGTTCGGCGACCATCAGACAAGATGATGCTTTCATCAGAAACTAGATCAGGCAAATTATTTTTAATAGCTTCTCTTACTCGCTGCTGATGCCTAGCTTGATCGTTGTATCCTTTACGATGTAAGGACCAATCTTCTCGGGATACGATAAATAGGGGCTGCTGTTCCATTGCTGTACACCTCATTTCTGAATCCACTATTACTATGTATACATTGTATGCACCGCTTAAACATGTATGATGAAAATTAAGGAATGTGGATAAACAGTCAACTAAAGAGGTGTAAGAATGATTTCCCAATTTGCCAACTATCGGCTTTATACTGAATATTAACAACTTTAAACATTATAACGTTATATTGTATTTCTTAGTTTTTATGCTATTCTATATTTATAGGTGAAAGCAGTACGAATTTAGAAATGACATCGTAAAAGATTCTTGTAGTAGCGGAAGAGGTGAGGAGCATTCAGAAGAGAGTTGTATTAAGTAACGTTAAGCGTATCACTGGCGAGGCAGTTGATATTGTTATCGTCTCGGGCACTATAGATGAAATAGTAGAGGCCGGCAGAGGATTAGGAAGTCGTATTGTGGATTGTACCGATACTTATGTATCAAGTGGCTGGATTGACATGCATGTCCATGCGTTTCCGGATTTTGACCCTTACGGCGATGAGATCGATGAGATCGGAGTTAAGCAAGGCGTCACTACAATTGTTGATGCTGGAAGTTGCGGGGCGGATAGGGTTGCTGAATTGGCTAAGAGCAGTGAATATGCCAATACCCGCGTATTTTCCTTCCTCAATATCTCAACTATCGGGTTAGCAAGAACAGACGAATTATCTAACCTTGAATGGATTGATAAAGCTAAGGTGGTAAAGGTCGTGCAAGATTTCGATCATTTCATTGTTGGCTTGAAGGCGCGAATAAGTCATAGCGTAGTAGGAACTTATGGTATAACGCCATTACATATTGCACGAGAATTAGCTAACTTGACTTCGCTACCGCTCATGGTTCACATTGGCTCAGGTCCGCCGAACATTAAGGAGATTATTTCTCTACTTGAGCAAAAGGATATTGTTACACATTACTTAAACGGGAAAAGCAACAATCTTTTTGATGAAACAGGTAGGCCACTTGTAGAACTACTAGAGGCGATTGCTCGTGGTGTTCATCTCGATGTGGGGCATGGGACAGCTAGCTTCTCCTTCAAGGTTGCGGAAGACGCTAAGCGCCATCGTATCGATCCACACACGATTAGTACCGATATATATCGTGGTAATCGATTGAATGGACCTGTCTATAGTATGTCGCAAACACTAACTAAATTTTTATACTTAGGTTATTCACTCCAGGAAGTCATTGCAGCAGTGACAACTCGAGCAGCCGAATGGTTGGAGAAACCGGAGCTAGGACGCATACAAGTTGGCGATGCCGCTAATCTAACCTTATTTACCGTTAATGATGAACAGACTGTGCTTATGGATTCTGAGGGTGTTCAGCGTATCACAGATAAAAGAATAGAAGCAAAAGGAGTAGTGATTAATGGACAATTCATTGAATGCGAAATACGGACTTAAACGAGTCATTAATGCAAGCGGACGAATGAGTATTCTAGGTGTATCAGCGCCTACCGATTCCGTGATGGATGCGATGAAACATGGCGGACAACAATATGTTGAGATTGCTGATTTAGTGGATAAATCAGGTGATTATATTGCACGTATTCTTGGGTCAGAAGCAGCGGTAGTCGTCAATTCAGCTTCTAGCGGCATTGCGCTATCGGTTGCGGCAATAGTAACGCAAGGAAATCCACGTAAGAGTGTGCGATTGCATCAAGAGGTCATCACCAAAAACGAAATTATTATTCTTAAAGGACATAACGTACAATATGGAGCGCCTATCGAAACGATGGTATATTTAGGTGGAGGAAAGTTACTTGAAGTGGGCTATGCCAATGAGGGGAAGTCCGAGCATATTGAAGAAGCGATTTCGGAACATACGGCAGCTATTTTATACGTTAAATCACATCATTGTGTTCAGAAGAATATGATCTCCGTCGAGGAGGCATGGGCAGTCGCTCAGAATAGCGGCGTACCGCTTATTGTAGATGCAGCTGCTGAAGAAGATATTCAGAAATATGTAAAGTGTTCTGACCTCGCTATTTACAGCGGTTCGAAAGCTATAGAAGGTCCGACTTCTGGCATTGTTGGCGGAAAGAGAACTTATATTGAATGGGTAAAATTACAATTACATGGTATTGGCAGAAGTATGAAAGTTGGCAAGGAGACTACCTTTGGATTGCTGCAGGCGCTCGATGATTATATTAACAAAAAGGACAATAGTGAAGCAGAAAGAGCTGCGTTGCAGACGCTAATGCCACTTAATGAAATAGAAGGACTGCACGTGAGCATTGTTCAGGATGAAGCAGGCAGAGCTATTTACAGGGCACGAATTCAAATCGACCCAGCGTTGACACTTACGACAGCTAAGCAAGTAGTAACCAAACTACAAGAAGGTGAAATAGCTATTTATACACGCGATTACGGCGTAAAACAAGGTTATTTTGATATTGATCCACGCCCTTTACAAAGTGATGATATTCAAGTTATTGCAGCAGCGATTCGTGAATTAACAGGGGGAAAATAAAATGTCAAATCTATCAAATCGTTTCTATAAAAATCGTGTTTCTCTCAATGTCTTAGTTAATAGCATTGAAAATGCCAAAGAGGTATTTGAAGCGGCTGAAGGTTATGTACTTGCAGGAGTTTTATCAAAGGATTACGCTACATTGGAAGAAGCGGTTACAGCAATGAAAGCATATGGCAAAGAAATAGACGATGCAATTTCCATTGGACTAGGAGCGGGAGATAATCGTCAAGCGGCAATTGTCGCTGAAATCGCTAAACACTATCCCGGTAGCCATATTAATCAGGTGTTCCCATATGTAGGGGCAACTCGCGCTAATCTGAATGGGCAGCGGAGTTGGGTTAACAGTCTAGTTTCCCCAACTGGTCGTGTAGGTTATGTCAATGTTTCTACGGGACCAGTAAGTGCTGCTCAAAGCGAGCAGGCAATTGTCCCAGTTAAAGCAGCAATCGCGCTTGTCCGTGATATGGGAGGGCAAGCATTGAAGTATTACCCAATGAACGGATTAGCAAGTGAAGATGAACTGCGCGGCGTTGCACAGGCATGCGGTGAGGAAGGATTTGCATTAGAGCCTACAGGCGGAATTGATATGAACAATTTCGAGACTATTTTACGTATTGCGCTTGAGGCTAATGTGCCTCAAGTTATTCCACACGTCTATTCTTCGATCATTGACAAAGAAACAGGGAAAACGAATGTTGAAGATGTCCGACAACTGCTTGAAGTCATGAAGAGACTGGTTGATGAACATGGTTAAACAGATTGCTGTCTTTGGTGAGGTTATGATGCGTTTACAAGTTCCAGGCTATGAACTACTCACTCAAGCTAATAGCTTGAATTATTCCTTTTCAGGTACGGGAGTCAATGTAGGTGCAGCATTGTCGCGATTTGGGCATCATGGCTATATTATAACGACGTTGCCCGCTAATGCCGTTGGGGATGCAGCAGAAGCCTATCTTCGTAGATTAGGAATATCAACTACATCTATCATTAGAAATGGTCAATATATCGGTATGTATTTCTTGGAGAATGGATTCGGCGCAAGAATTAGCCGGGTTACCTACTCCAATCGTCTAGAGAGTAGCTTCAATACTGCTCCTGAAGGCATATACGATTATGAAGTGATTGCTAAGCAAGCGGATATGATACATTTTTGTGGCATTACGCTAGCGATGAATGATTCGGTTAGGCACCATATGAAAAGCTTGGCTAGAGCAGTTAAAGCTAATAGTGGAATCGTTGTCTTCGATTGCAATTACCGTCCGTCTCTTTGGGGACCTGATGGATATGAGAAAGCGAAGCCACATTATGAAGAGATGCTACAGTATGCGGATATTGTCATGATGAATGAGAAGGATGCAATGTTCGTGCTAGGTATGACTACAGAGCATGGACAGCGAATGGAGCAACTAATGGAGCTGATTCCGGTTGTCGCTAGCTCGTATGGTATTAAGGTAATAGCAGGGACACACCGTACGATTAATACGGACAATACCCACTCGCTTCTCGGCTATATGTATAAGGATCAATCATTCACTTTTGCAAAGAAGCTAACCTTCTCTATTTATGATAGAATAGGTGCTGGTGATGCTTACACAAGTGGAATCTTGCATGGTGAGCTTAGCGGATATACATCAGAGAAAACCGTTGAGTTTGCTGCGAACGCTGCCATGCTGGCACATACAATAGTAGGCGACACGCCAATGTCATCTGAGCACGACATTCTCCGTGTTATGACTGAATCTATAGGCGATGTGGAAAGGTAGTGAAGGCTACATGAGCTTATCTCGTAAAAAAAGACCTCTATACTTACAAATTAAAAATATAATTAAAGATCGGATACTGCATGGCGCTTATCCAATCGGAACGAATATTCCTTCGGAGCCACAATTAGAAACCGAATTCGATGTAAGTAAAATTACGGTTCGTAATGCTATCAAGGAACTGGTTCAAGAAGGATATTTGGAAACTAGCAGTGGCAAAGGGACAAAGGTTATTCGCAATACGTCTGCAACTAAGCTGTCAACCTCGAAGCGATTTACTGAAATTTTAGTTGAGGAAGGACATCGTATTGAAAAGCAATTGCTACGTACGGAAGTAATGACTAACGAAGTCGGCGACGAGCTCTATCCATTATTTGGCGAAAAATGTATCTGTATTGAACGTATTTATATGCTCAATGATTCACCGTATATTCATTACACGCATTATTTGACGATGAAGCAAGGAAATCTTGAACTCGTTGATATGCGTGCCAAGTCTTTGTACGGTATGCTTGAAGAGAAGGATATTTCATTGACTAAGTTTAGAGATCAATTTGCCGTTGCGATTGCACCGACTGAGGTGACAACGACGCTAGGAGTGAATAATATGACACCACTATTTAAGCGATCACGGTACTCCTATGATGAAATGGGAAACATTATTGAATTCAGTAAAGGATATTATAATACAGAAATACAACAATATATCGTAAATTATGATGTTTAGTTTATATGGTTTAATTTACAGAAAATTATAAAATTTTAATTCTCATTCCATATTATGGTACGATATCTTCTGTCAGCATTCAGTCATAGTTCATTCATCATAAGCTGATACATTACTTATCATTATTTATGAGGAGAGAATCCAATGACAGAAAAAGTAGTTCAAGTAAAGGTGAAGAAGGAACGCCCTATATTATTTTCTATTTTCATAGGTATCTTACTTACCTTACTAGTTTCAGTTGCTGCAGCTATTTCAGTAATTATGGAATTTGAAGAAGATGGAGTTATTATTGCGCAAGGGATAGCTTTTCTTATTATGGGAATTGCAATGACCATTTATATGAAGAGGAGAGCCACTTCATTTGTTGCATTTGGCTTCAAAAAGCTTAATCTCAAGTCACAGAAAGCAACACTTTTCTACATACCCTTACTAATCATTGCTATAGTTCAGCCAATTATGGGTGGGTTGAATGTAGAGCTAAACGTCTCTAAAATTGTTTTACTTATTGTGTTTTCTTTATTTGTTGGCTATACGGAGGAAGTCGTATTTAGAGGTATCATTCGAGAGCGATTAATCTCGAAAGGTCCACTCTTTTATATTGTATTTTCTTCAATACTATTTGGTGTTCTTCATATGGCCAATGCGTTAAGTGGAACAGATGTTGTTGAAGTTCTGTTACAGGTACTAAATGCATTTCTAATTGGACTTATTCTTGCTTTACTAATTGAAATTAGCAATAATATATGGCCATTAATAGCTTTTCATTTTTTGTTTGATGCTCTGGCACAACTTACGAATCCTGAAATTGCTGATCGATCGCTAGAAGTAGTTTCTATCCTTAATATTTTCTATATGGCGTATGGTATCTTCTTAATAGCTGTATTAGTGAAGAGAAGAAAGCTCAGCAATAATACGAAAATAAATTAAAAGAACATGGGAAGAAATAGACAGTCGATATGGAAAAGCGGTAGCGTTCGTTATTGTTCAACAAAAGCCGATTGGAGCAGCATGCTGTCCTTGTAGATGCTAGAACGTTATCGTAGGTCATAGTATTCCAATAGAACGCCAAAAGAAAGGGCTGTACTATATCATTGAAAAATGACATAGCACAGCCCTTTTAACATCTATTGTTGGAATTTAAACCAGTTTAAGTTGAACTGGCTACCTGGTAAAAAGACAAACGTTACGGTTTGTTTACCTCTAATTGCCTCTAAGTTAAATTCTCTTACTGTATAGTCATCTGAGTAACTGAATTCTACAAGCTGCTTGCTGTCTCCATTATCACCGCTGAATAAAATATTAATCGTATTTTTATCAATTGGTGAATGTCCACAAATCGTTAGTTTCGAAGCACCCGCTTCTCCAAAGTCCATATCTTCAAAAATAATCGATACATTGTTACCGATATTCTCGATTGCTTCTTCCGTAATAGTGAAGGAGTCACCGTACAGATGATTATGTTCTAGAGCACGTAGTTGTTCAAATGACTTATTAATTTTGGTGAACTGGAAGCCTTTCAAATGAATTTTACGATTTAATACGATGGCTAATGAAGATACACCTTGTAATCGTTTTGAAAGACTATAAGTTTCTGGCTGGTAAACATTCCAAATGGTTGTCTTATGATAAGGTACCGTAGCTAGCAATGTAGATTGTGGCTTATGCGGATACCCTTCCCAAAGATCCATCGTAAAGTATTCACTATCTAGTGAGAAGATTGGTAGTGTAATCTCATCAGAACCATAACTGCCAAAGTCAATTTTATCAAAGTAGATAATACTTTCACCTTCGCGAGCTGTAGCTACTCCACGTTCATTTCCATTCGTAAGATTAAGACTTTGCTCACTATGATAACCAGCAGAGACGAACTCATATGGATTAATAAAGGCTTGCCCTAACCCAGAGATGCTAAATTCCATTAGAGAATATTGCTTAATAGAATCGGAGCCATTCGTCGTACCACAGCGAATGTAAAGCTCGCCATCTCCTAATGCAGTAATAACGGCATCATGTCCATTTGTTTCAATAGTAGCCATATTAGCATCTACACCAGCTACATTTGTAATTCTCCATTGAACATCTTGATAAGTAGCATTACTAGGATGTAGTTTAACTTGAACTGGGATTGATTGTTGGTCGGCATTTAGCTGATTACCTTGTGGACATATAATTTCAATTTTTCGAACAGGTATTTCGTCCGAAGTTAGTTGTTGTAATGCGTTTGATTTAACATTCTGCGAAGCATCATAGGAATAAAGTGAATATTGTTCACTATCGCTGTTTACTTGTTCAGGTGCGATAGCTGATAAAGTTAACTCGCTAGTAGGCAAACCGTTGGATGTAGCGCGTACAGTAATCGTACCTTCTTCTAGTGTGCTAGCTACGATTGCAAGCAGCTTACCACTAAATAATTTACGATTAGTGCCTTTATAGGAATCATAATCGGTACTATCCCCATTGTCTAAACCGACAAGACGACCAGGACCATCGATAGTGATATGAACGCGGTTATTTGCATTTTCTACAGTGTGGCCTTCTGCATCAGTAGTCGACATTTCGATGAAGATAAGGTCTGATCCATCAGCAGATAACGATGTCTTATCAGGAGTTTGAACAATAGAAGTCGCATCACCAAATGAAGTTATAATATCTGTAGCGATAACCACATCGTTTTCATCATAAGCAACGGCACGTAGCACGCCCTTCGTATAAGGAATTTGCCATTCACCTAACAGTTTCTGTCCATGCACATGATCAATTAGGTATGTACCTTGTGATTGTTCATTGAAAAATAATTCGATTTTCGGCGCATTGGAGCAAACACGAACATCAATTAATTGGCCTTCTGAAAAATCCCAGTAAGGGAAAACATGAATCATCGGGCTTGCTTTATAATTAGTCCATTCCGCTTGATAAATGTAATATGAATCTTTCTTAAAGCCAGCAGTATCTAACTGTCCAAAGTAAGAGTTTTTTGTATGATAAGGTGTTGGTTCACCGATATAGTCAAAGCCCGTCCATATAAATTGACCTAAAGAGAAAGTAGCATCACGATCTGCTGTTATACAGTACTCAGTATTTTTAGCTCCCCAGCTAGTAGAACTATTGCCAAGTGCTGAACACTGCTCATCATCATCAGCTAACACAGATTGTGCTAGCGGGAAATGATAGATTCCTCTACTTTGAACAGTGGATGCTGTCTCACTACCATAGATGACCCAATCAGGATGCTCTGCATGGTGACGATCATAATATTTCTCTGCATAGTTATAACCAGCGAATGTAACGATGTCAGCACATTTCTGTGCATTTTCCCAAGGCATATAGTTAGAGCCAATCGTTACGACAGCATTTTTCTTAGAATCATGAAGTAGTACTTCATCAAGTAGTTCTTGTGAAAGTTCCTGTCCGCGTTCATCGGCATGTGTATCATAGATCTCATTACCGATACTCCACATTAGCATACTTGGATGATTACGGTCTCTGCGTACCCAGCTGGCGATGTCCTTTTTCCACCATTCTGGATAGAATCGTGCAAAATCGTATGGATTTTTAGGCCGCTCCCACATATCAAATAATTCAGACACAATGAGAATTCCCATTTCATCAGCTAAGTCCATTAATTCCACAGCGGGCACATTGTGTGCAGTACGAATAGCATTAACGCCCATTTCTTGCAACAATGTGATCTGACGTCGTAAAGCAACTTTATTAACAGCAGCACCTAGACTACCAAGGTCATGATGTTGGCAGACTCCAAATATTTTCACATGACGACCATTAAGGAAGAAGCCTTGCTCAGTATCAAATTCCATAGTACGGAACCCGAAGTTATGAGTTTCTGTATCGATAATAGTGTCATTAACAAGCAGTTCTGTTCTAAGGCTATACAGATTAGGGGAGATGATATCCCATAGCTGTGGATCTGTGACAGACATATTGCTATGTACATTTACTGTTTTACTAGCTTCAGCAGTAATATTAACTTCTTGCTTTGCAATAATTGCATTAGATTGATCGATAATTTGATGGCGAACGATATAAGTATCCTCTGAATTAAGCTGTTCGGAGAATGCAATTTCAGAAGCAACGTCTACTGTCCATTCATTCTCGTTTTTCAGGGTAGTAATATAGGTACCTTCGGATACGATATGATTCATCGGATAAGATTTCAGCCAAACAGAGCGGTAAATACCGGCACCTGAGTACCAACGAGAATTGGGAGATTGATGATTTACTTGTACGTGGATTTCATTGTTACCTACGATTAAGTAAGGTGTAATGTCTAGTTCGAAGCTAGAGTATCCATTTTTCCATGTCCCTACTTCCTGTCCATTAACAAATAAAGTAGAGTCCATGTATACGCCTTCAAAGTAGAGAGACGTTAGAGTACGAGGGTCTAGTTCAGTTAACGCTATCGTTTTACGATACCAGCCGACACTATTTTCATATAAATTATTAGAATCATAAATTAACCAGTCATGAGGGATCGTTACAGGCATCCAGTTAAGTTCATCAGTAGCTACTGCTTCAAAATTAGTATGTAGTGGTTGTTTTGAAAAATACCAGTCATTGTTGAACTTTTTTCTTAAACTCATTTTTGCATAGCTCCTTTAACAGAAAAAGTAATTTTAGAATCATTAATTAACATCAGGAAAGCGTGTTACATAAAATTAAAAGTTACTATGAAAGCATAGCACGTAAATACTTTTTTCTCTAGGATAAGAACTTATTTTATACTTGAAAAATTATAGATAAATGATAGATAAATTGTTCTTAATATTGCCACGAAATTGAAACTAGAACTCTTCTATCCACTAGTAGGAGATAAGTGCAAAATGGTACACTAGTATGAGTAGTAAATAGTGAACTCATGTATGGAAGGATGAATGATTTGAAAATATTTCATACAGCGGACTGGCATCTTGGGAAAATAGTACAAGGTATCTATATGACAGAGGATCAAGCGTATGTACTTGATCAATTTGTCAGCGAAGTTGAGCAAGAGAAACCAGATGTCGTAATTATTGCAGGAGATCTATATGATCGAGCAGTACCGCCAACGGAAGCGGTTGATTTACTGAATAATATACTAGAGCAGCTAGTTCTAAAATTGAAAGTTCCAGTACTTGCGATTGCTGGAAATCATGATAGTCCAGATCGCATTGATTTTGCTGTGAAATTAATGGAGCGAAACGGTTTATATATGAGCGGACAACTCCGTTATCCGATAGAGCCTATCATCATGCATGATCAATTTGGCGAAGTTCATTTCTATCTCATTCCATATGCGGATCCTGCTATCATTCGTCATCTAATTGGTGATGAGTCTATTCGTTCGCATAATGATGCGATGTCAGCAATCGTCAATCATATTAAGAGCAATTGGGATAGATCGGCTAGACATGTACTGATTGGGCATGCATTCGTTACACCTTATGGAGAACAAGAACAGAATACAAGTGATTCAGAGCGTCCATTGTCAATTGGTGGTGCGGAGTATGTGAGCGCACAGCTATTACAAGATTTTAACTATGTTGCTCTAGGTCATCTTCATCAAGCCCATCATGTTGGTATTGAACATATTCGTTATTCGGGATCACCATTGAAATATTCAATCTCTGAGGCAAATCATAACAAAGGATATCTTGTCGTTAACCTGGATCATCAAGAAGTTACGATAGAGAAAATAGCATTTGAACCAAAACGAGATATGCGTCGTGTCATCGGTGCTATTGCTGACATCGAACGCCATTCAATAAATGAGGATTATGTCTATGTATCGTTAACGGACGATAATCCAGTATTATTCCCGATGGAAAAAATTCGCGCTGTATATCCGAATGCGATGCATGTTGATCGTATTACATCCCAGCGAATTCATATGGAAAATAAGCAAGAAGAGACTACTACATTGATGAAGCACGAGTTAAAGCCGCTTGAACTTTTTGCGGCCTTCTACGAAGAAGTAAGAGGATCAGAGTTGACTCAAGAGAAACGTGAACGTTTTGCGGAGGCGTATGAAAAGATGATGCAGGGGAGTGAGCAATAACGAATGAGACCAATAGAATTAATATTAACGGCATTCGGCCCCTACCGTGAGCGCGAAGTTATTGATTTTCGTGAATTACAAGATCATCGTCTTTTCGTTATTTCTGGTAATACAGGAGCGGGTAAAACAACAATTTTTGATGCGATATGTTTTGCTCTTTACGGTTCAGCAAGTGGTGAAGATCGTGCGGAAGTGAGAATGCTTCGTAGTCAATTTGCCGATGAAAGTGTTCATACTGCAGTAGAGTTAAGTTTTATGGTTAAGGAAAAGCAGTATCGCGTATTACGCCAGATGAAGCATCGAAAAGCTAATAACAAAAGTGAGACAGGAGAAAAGATAGAGTTATATGAAGTAACAGCTCAGGGTGAGGTACCTGCTGTCGATCGTTTTGTTATTGGTGATGTTAATATGAAGCTTGCTGAAGTGATCGGGTTGACGAAGGATCAATTTAGTCAGATCGTAATGTTACCGCAAGGGGAATTTCGTAAGTTATTAACGTCTAGTACGGATAATAAAGAAGATATTTTACGGAAAATATTCCGAACGGAAAAGTTCGATGAACTTGAACGGATTGTAGGCAATCAATATAAGGCTTTGCAGGAGCAATTTAGAGAGCAACAAGGTTCACAGCTAAATACCATCGGTCATATCGCTGAACATCTGCCGTTGCGTGAAGGGTCCCCTTTAAAGGCTACGCTCGCTCAAGAACAACGCAATGTATTCCAAGTGCTAGAAGGATTAGATGAAGAAGCCAGCTATTACGAGTCCGAACAGCAACGTATAGAGCAACAGAAAATTGTACAAGCTGAATATCTGTCTCAATCCAGAAGAGCACTACAAGAAGCAGAGCAGACAAATAGTAAGTTAGTAGAATATTCTCAGAAACAATCAGAGCAACACAATTTATTAAAGCAACAGACATATTTCGATACGTTGCAAACCCAAATTCAACATGGTGAACAGGCGTTATTTGTATCAGCATATGAAGCGCGATATGAGAGAGCGTGGAAGCAACATCAAGAACGGAAACAACAACTAGAGTTACAAAAGTCAAGACTAGTTGAAGTAGAGCAACATGCAAACCAGACACAACTACGATATGTTGAGCAGGAGCAACAGCAGATTGTGAGCAAACAAATGGAATTAGAACTGCATGAACTACAGCAGCTTCTTCCTATTGTTCAGCAATATGGTCAATCTCAGCAAGATTTTGCACTAGCAGAGCATCGAGAACAAATTAGTCAAAAAAAGCTACAAGAACTAGAAGTAGATGTGCATCAAAGTAAGGAGAAGCGGGTTCAACTACAACAATCTTTGCAAAACTTTGATCAACACGGCCAACAAGTGATGCAACTACAATCTGCAATGAGTGAAGTTGAACGACAAGGTAAAATAGTTAGTAGAATGATTGAGTATGCTAAGGAACTGCAACAGATGGAAGAGCAGAAAATAAGGCTGCATCAATCTGTAGATTCAGCGAATCAAGAGTTACGCCAATTGGAGCAATTATGGCTAGAAGGACAAGCTAGCGAATTAGCGAGCCATCTACATGATGGTATACCTTGCCCAGTCTGTGGCAGTGAGGCACATCCACACAAAGCAGTTCTGTTAGCTGAGATACCGACTAAAGTTCAATTAGATGAATGTAAAGCTAATCACATGAAGCGTGAGCAAGAACTATTATCATGGCAGGCACAACGCTTGGCAAAATTCGAACTACTTGAAGGGCAGATCGTTGGACTTGAAGAGTCATTGCAGCAGCAACTAACAACATATATGAAGACTGAAAATTATGTTGAAGCTAAACTTCAACTCGTATTAGAAGAGCAACAACAACAGTTACGAGTTAACTGGAAACAATTCAAAGAACAACATGATCAATTGCGAAGCCAGTTAGAAATTGCCGAGGAGCAGAAGCAGCAATTACTGCGGTTAGAGCAAGAACTCGAACAGCGAGAAGTACAAAGAAGTCGATATCAGGCAGAGCAACAGCAAGCTGCAATACAAAAGGCAACACTGGGATCACGATTGGAACAATTACAACTTCGTGTTCCTCTAGAACTTCGAGATGTAAGCAGTCTGCAACAGCAAGTGGAACAAAAGCAACAACAACTAGCTAAGTTAGAGCAACAATGGAAACAAGTCGTTAATGAGAAGGCTGAAGCGGAACGTATATTAGCAGCTACCATTGCTCAAGTTGAACATATAGCACAAAGTGTACGAAGTGATGAGCAAGAGTTAGTGCATAGTGAAGTGGAATTTAAGCAGCACTTAGTTGAAGCAGGCTTCCAAACGAAGGAGCAATATGATGCGGCAAAGCTGACAAAAGTAGAGCTTGATCTAAAAATCGCAGCACATACCGCATATCGTGATCAATTAGCTACATTAGCCACTCAATTAGATTGGCTACACCAAGCCATTGCCGGCAAACAACTTGTTGATTGTGATCCATTACAAGCACAATTAGAACAGTTACAAGGACAATTTGAACATATTATTACGCTCGAGAGTCAAGTTCTTCATTATATTAAAGAGATCAAGCAGTATACGATTAAGTTAAACAGTAATAGAGGGCAATTACAAGAACTTGAACATAATTTATCAATTGTAGCTGATCTGTATACGACGATGAAGGGTGATAACCCACTGAAGTTATCGTTCGAGCGATATATTCTTATTGATTATTTGGAGCAGATTATTGTAATGGCGAATATACGATTAGCTAATCTATCTAATGGACAGTTCGAACTAAGACGCAGTGATAGACTAGAAACACATGGTAAGCAAAGTGGACTAGGACTGGATGTATATGATGCATATACTGGTCAGAATCGTGATGTTAAGACTTTATCAGGCGGCGAGAAGTTCAATGCAGCATTATGTCTTGCACTTGGTATGACAGATGTTATTCAATCGCATCAAGGCGGAGTGTCGATAGAGATGATGTTTATCGATGAAGGATTTGGCTCGTTAGATGAGGAATCTCTGCAGAAAGCAATTGGTACACTAATTGATTTGCAACGAGCAGGAAGAATGATCGGAGTTATCTCGCATGTACAAGAATTGAAGGATGCTTTACCTGCATGCTTAGAAGTTTCGAAAAATCGAGACGGACATTCTCAGACAACGTTTGTAGTGCAATAAAGAAAGACTCATCAACTCTCCTCATGAGAGTTGATGAGTCTAATTCGACACATACTACTTATAGATGTAGTTCGTAATGCTTATAGACCTGATGCAAGTAGTGAAACGACGAAGAATACAAATCCGCCAATAACTAATAAAGCATTCAAAATCGTACCAATAATACCGAAAATTTTACGTCGATTTTTCATGCACACACTAATAATACCGAAGATAAGTCCAAGAAAACCGAATAATCCTGAACTGAACATAAGCAAAACACCAACAATTATTCCAACTACGCCAGATGGGAGACTACCATCGTTGTTCAGCAATAGATTATTTAAATATGCCGGATCTTGCATTAATTCTAGTTCAGATAAACTTAATGAAGTCATACTAGAAAACAAGACAATGATTCCAATAACAATTACGAGTACAGCAACTATTGAGAAGATGAAACTCGTAATTCCAAGACCAGAATGTTTCATAGGTTGAATGGGCCCCGCAGATGGCGCTCCATATATGGGCTGCGAATTGTTTTGTTGCCCAGAAACGTTATAGCCAGCAGGTGAACCATATGTTTGTGAATACTGTGTTTGATTACCTGATGCATTTCCTGTCGGAGCAATATTTTGTTCTCCCACATGTTGAACATCTTGCGTTAAGTTAGGATTGTAAGTTCCAAATGCTTTAAACGACTTTGGCTGAGAAGGAGCTAACTGCTCAGACGAATTCTCAGTTGCTGGAGTAGATTGATTGTCGTTGGATGGAGATGGGCTAGATTTTGATTGATTATTATCTTCCATAACAAACTCCTTTAAACTAGTTTTTACTATTATACAATAAAAATGAAGAGGATGATGAAAATGTTTAGAAAGTACTTTTCAATTGGAGCAATTTGTGCAGCACTTGCAATCGCATTAGGTGCATTTGGTGCACATGGATTAAAGGAAATTGTATCGGAGCGGATGCTTCAAAATTTTGAAACAGGTGTACGCTATCAGATGTTTAACGCTTTAGGACTAATGTTAATTGCACTTGCTTCAACCATGGTGAAAAATTATAAAAAGTTAACTACTGGAGCAATATTAATTATTATTGGGATCATTATTTTCAGCGGTAGCTTATACATTATGGCATTAACTGGTAAGACAATACTTGGTGCAATTACACCTATAGGGGGCGTTTCCCTTATAGCTGGTTGGATTTTTGTTGTATGGGGAATTGCAGGGAATAAAGAAGATTAACATTTTTTTCTATGATATTTGACAAATTTCGATTATAATGGTGTATGTAGTGTGCTCTTTATTATAAATCCATAGCAATATGAATTGAGGGATTACAGTTGTTGAAGCGAAAACAGTTTAATTGGTTGGAACCTTCGCTAGTTTCAGGCTATCTCATTGTCCTTTCCTTTGCTTGGATATTAATCGCAATGTTTGGAATAAACTCTCTGAAATATCAAGTTGTTCTTGGCACAGTTGGAGCAGTTCTTATTGCCACAGCGATCATACTCATGCTTCGTACTAGAAGAATATCATCAACTAGAAACTTTCATGAATCAATCGTAAGTACTTTATTTCAATCTAATGCAGTGGCACTAACCTTAATCAATCATGATGGAAATATTATTGAGTTAAATGATACTTCCGCACATATGCTTGGTTATGATGCAATCGAAGAGTTAATTGGGAAACCAATTATGACTGTAATTGAACAATCAAGTCAAGAGTCACTAATTGCAGCATTACAAAAGGTAAAAGAAGGACAAATCGAAAAACTAAATATTCATGTCTTACATCGATCTTCATTCCCATTAGAGCTTCAAATTAGCTGTGAGCCCGTTATACAAGATGGTAAAGTTATTGGGTCTTTGATCGTAAGTCATGATTTGAGTGATCATAAACGTAATTTGGAACGTATTCGCTACATGGCTTATTACGATGACATGACTGGATTACCTAATCGAACTTTATTTCAAATTAGATTAGATGAATCACTGCTTAGGGCAAAAGAAGATCAGAAGATGCTAAGTGTATGTTACATAGATCTTGATAATTTCAAACTTATAAATGCATCATTCGGAAGAGAATATGCGGACTTAATGTTGCTACAAATGGCAGATCGATTGAACCGATTATTATCTACGCATGACTTTGTTGCTAGATTAGAAGGCGATGCTTTTGCGTTACTGCTGAATGATATTGAGAATATTGATCAATTATTAGCACGTTCACAGCATATACTAGATATCATTTGTGAACCGTATGATTTGAAAGGTGTTCCTGTACATATGGGAGCTAGTATGGGAATAGCATTGAATCTTGATCCTACTGATGATGGTTTCTCACTTTTCAAAAAAGCTGATATGGCATTAGTAAAAGTTAAGGAATCTTCTGGTGGTCATATTCTTATTTACTCGGAAGAGTGGAATAATTCCTCTTATGAGCGATTAAAATTACAGCATGAAATTCATCGTGCGTTGCAGCGCAATGAGTTTGAATTATATTATCAACCACAATATGATCTTATACATGGTCGTATTGTTGGGGGCGAAGCTCTTATTCGTTGGAATCACCCAACAAAAGGATTACTATCGCCAATTCACTTTATTCCACTAGCTGAAGAAAGTGGTTTAATTGTACCCATTGGTGAATGGGTTATTAGAGAAGCATGTCGTCAAAATAAAGAATGGCTTGACGCTGGATTACCAATCGTTCCGGTTGCAGTGAATTTGTCAATTCGCCAATTTGTTAGAAACGAAATGGATCAGCAAATTAAGAAAATTCTTGAAGAAACACAATTACCTTCTCAATATTTGGACATTGAAATTACTGAGTCAATGAGTATTGATATGAATGAGATGAATCGTAAATTAATAGCAATAAGCGAACTAGGTGTGGGTATTAGCGTTGATGATTTTGGTACTGGCTATAGTTCGTTCCATTATTTGAAGTCATTCCCGATTACTCGCTTGAAGATTGATCGTTCATTTGTTACAGATATTTTGAACGAACAAAGTCATGCGGAAATAGTATCTGCAATTATTGCTATGGCACATAAATTGAATTTGCAAGTAATTGCCGAAGGAGTAGAGACCACGGAACAGTTAGAATTCCTTCGTACATTACAATGCGATGAGATGCAAGGGTATTTGAAAAGTCCTCCAATTCCTGGATACTCCTTTGAAAAATTACTTTTTGCAGGGTAAAATGTCCTCATTTAATTATATGTTTGAAAAAGCCTATCTAGTCCCGAAGACACTAGATAGGCTTTTTTGTTATGCTTCAATATAATCTTCAATTTCAATTAAACGGAAAGTGTATACTTGTTTTTCATCAACATGGTAAACCGTAATAATTTGATCTTGCTCATCAATATTAATGACGCGACAAGGGATACTTAACTTAATGCCTAGTCCACGATTTACAATAAGGCGAATTAGTTTATTTTGTGCTTTGCATTGTCTAAAAACTTCTAAGCCTAATTCATACTCAACATTGGAAGTGGTAGTTGTAGTAGTAATTGAAGTTGTCGTTTGATCCGGAGATTCAACAACAACGGGAATAGATTTCGATGATTTAGCTTTTGACTTTCGATCGGCTATTACATTACCGAGTTCAATACCTGAAGTTATTTTGTAATCTATAAAATTAGCGTTGTTCAATTGTTGAATCAACTGTTGTAACGCGATTGCGTGATGTTCATTTTCGATTAATATTTCAACATTAAATAGAAAAGAACTTTGTTTTGTACTTGCCATGATTAATACCTCCGCGTCACTTGATTATTCTACTCTACTATATCATGATTTTTTGTATTTCTGTAGTCCTACTTAATTGAATATGCTAGGCGAGAGGTTAGGGTATTAAGTCATATATATTTATATGTCAAGATACTAATTAATCTATTAATTTCAGTTTATGTGAGTTTTACAGAAAATATATATTTATTTTGGGAAATATGAAAATTATTGTTTTATATGAAGTGTTGATTGTAATACTATTCATTTTAAATATTAAAAAAAATTAATCATTAGAATTCTAACTTGTTGTTCGCAGATTTAGGCAATGCCATTAGCAATAAAATTCATACTAATAATTGTATTGGGCATTTGCTATATAGGTTGTTAACTTACAAGCATTTGATGCATATAGTAACATACGTTAACATTACCAATGAACTATGAGAGGTGCATTCAGGATGATTAAGATGATGCCGTTTCAATTAAGTAGCGGTGCTACAGTTATTGGTACGGAAGTAAAGTTACCCAAAACTACGTTATTATCCATTTCTACAGATAACGGATATATTATGTGTGGAGCCCTTGATGTGGGTTTGCTGAATGATAAGCTTAAAGATCGAGCAATTATTGCAGGACGTGCGGTAGGTGTACGCACACTGGAAGATTTAATGGATGCCCCATTAGAATCAATTACTCATGCGGCAGAAGCACTTGGAATAACCGTTGGTATGAGAGGAAAAGACGCGCTAGAGAAGATGTTATAGTAGTTGGGATATGTCAAAAAACCATTAGCCAATGAGTTGACTAATGGTTTTTTATAATAATTCTTTGTTTAGTTACTGAACAACTTACGAAGATTTTCTTCGAACGGAGCTGTAACAATACCTTTTTCAGTGATAATACCTGTTACATATTCATTAGGAGTAACATCGAATGCAGGATTGAACACTTTTACTCCTTGTGGAGCAGTACGTTTGCCAAATCCTTCAGTTACTTCTTCTGCTGGACGTTCTTCAATCGGAATCTCGCTACCTGTTGGAGTATTCAAGTCGATTGTTGAAAGTGGGCAAGCTACATAGAAAGGAATGCCGTGCGCTTTAGCTAGAACTGCTACGCTATACGTACCAATCTTGTTGGCTACGTCGCCGTTAGCTGCTACGCGGTCAGTACCAACAATTACTGCATCTACCCAGCCTTTTGACATAACCATACCAGCCATATTATCGCAAATTAGAGTTACATCAATACCAGCTTCATGCAATTCAAAAGCTGTTAGGCGAGCACCTTGAAGTACTGGACGAGTTTCGTCAGCGAATACACGTAAGTTCATGCCACGCTCTTTTGCAAGGTAGAAAGGAGCTAGTGCTGTACCGTATTTTGCTGTAGCAAGACCACCAGCATTACAGTGAGTTAGGACGCCCATATCTTCTTTAAAAAGAGATAGTGCGTATTCACCGATTTGACGGTTAGTTTCTTCATCTTGTGTTTGAATAGCAATCGCTTCTTGTTCAAGTGCAACTTTGCAATCAGCTAATGAGAAGCCTTGAGCCATATATTGATCAGCAGCTGCTGTCATACGATCTAATGCCCAGAACAGGTTAACAGCTGTTGGGCGAGAAGTTGCCAAGTATTTAGCGGATTCATGTACAGATGCAATCCATTGTTCAGTAGTTTCTGCATGTTGACTTGCAATAACAACGCCATATGCTGCAGCAATACCGATCGCAGGAGCACCACGAACTTGCATAGATTGAATAGATTCCCAAACACTCTCTTGTGTCGTTAATAATAGATAAACAATTTCTTCAGGAAGTAGACGTTGATCAAGAAGATCTATCGCTCCATCTTTCCAAATTACAGATTGTAGTCCAACATATTTTTCAGTCATTATAATAATTCCTCTCTACTCATGTTCTATTTCTCTAGTTGTTATTTGAACTACCTTTTTTAACAATTTGAATGAGCTCATCGATGGATTGAATCGCACGATTATGAATAATCAATTCAGTACCAATCGCTAGCGCTTTACGCTGGGCAATGTTACGTGTCGCGTCATTTGGAATGCGATCTATGTCAGCGACATGTGCAAGTCCAACAATACGACGAACTATTTTTGCCCCAGTGAAACCTACAGCATCTTGAAGTAAATGTTGCATATAGTATGTCTTATATCCACTAGCTTCATTAGCCATACGATCAACACCATACTCGTTCCAAAGTGTTAAAAATTTATCTTGGAATTGATTCCAAATGGAAACAATTGTATCAAGTAAGTTGTTGCGGAAAGCTTCACGTTCCTTGTCCTCAGCAATCCAATGTTCTTGCCCAGCATAATTTAATATTAAGTTAGCGAATACTGCCCCGATATCAAAGCCCATTGGACCATAATATGCGAATTCAGGGTCGATAACTTTAGTAGAATCTTGTTTAATGAAGATACTACCCGTATGAAGATCACCATGAAGCAATGCTTGAGTCTTAGTAAGAAATTTCTCTCTAAGAATGGATACTTCAAGATGAAGTTGATCATTGCTGCGTAACGCTGCAGCGGCATCTTCAAGAGCTTCTTCATAGTTGTTGTTATCAGATATTGTGTATGGATCATCAAAAATTAAGTCTTCAGTGATTTTGCATAGATCAGGGTTGATAAAGTTTTTCACAAGAAGTTTTTTATCCTGTTGATTCATCCCTAGATCAGAAGTCAAGAAAAGCGTGTTAGCCATAAATGTAGAGATATGATCAGCGAATAATGGATATTGATTACCTTCAATTAATCCTTGACGCATAATAACATGATCGCTCAAATCTTCCATAATAAAAAGCGACAGTTCGGGATCATATTTATATACTTGAGGAACTAATCCAGGAGCAAGCTTACCTTCTAATATTAGCTTTTCACTTTCGATACGTGCACGGTCAAGGGATAGAGGCCAAGATTCACCGACGACTTTAGCATAGGGTAATGCTTGTTTCATAATTAAGCTCTTGCCACTTACGTCATCTGTAATATGAAAAACGAGGTTCAAGTTTCCATCGCCGATTTCTTTACATTTCAAAGAAGCATCCGCAGGGAAAAACTTTTCAATACCGCGAGCAATTTCAATTGCCTCTTGCTCAGTTAAAGGATGATATGTTGACATACCGTCCACCTCCATTATCAATATCGTTCATACACCATAACTTATAGTATAATAGATATTACTACTGCTTGGAACCTGTAATTTATAATTCCCAGTGCATTTATATGAATTTTCAATGACTTTTAATCATCTGAAATAGAAAGGAGCAATATAGACGATGTCAACAGAAAATACAGCCATTGCTTTAAAGGAATGGGCAGTTACGGTAGGAGCCTTATTGCAGGGAGAATTAATATTTGTAATGCGTAAAGGTGGAATTGTAGAGGAAACAAGAGATTTTGAACTGTTATCCCCACAATTTTACTTAATGCCTGCCTATGAGCATCAAAAGGAACATCTTCTTAAGGAAGCTTTTCAAGGGAGGATAGCAGCTACAATGGCTGAATGGTCACCTGCTCAATCACATATCAAGCTTGAAGGATATGCTAAAGTTGTTGAAGATATTGAAATAACGAGTGAAAATCAGCTGCAAGCTTTACGCAATTTACATATATGGACAGATGAATTTGCATCAGAGAGGTTGAAGTGGAAGAAGAAAAATCCGCTTCATTTATTAATAATGCGTGTATATCGCTTGGACAGTCCAGTAATGCCACCAATGCATGCTCCATATATAGGTTGTAAATCATGGGTGAGAATAGAGGATGAGCTTACTGAGAGTAACTTAACTCCTGTTCTGACGGATGAGCAGTTCGAGCGGAAATTCAATCAAATTAAACTTGCACTTGAAGAGGTAGTTCAATAAGCGGGCTTTGATAACGATGAATGGCTTCGTAGCGTGATGGACATCGAATATGCCTCCCATCGAAAGCCTGCGTGTGCTCACGTACACAATACGTACGCTGTGCTACTCGTTTTCACTGTAAGTCATCTTCTCGGCTTGCGAAAGCCCGCTTTTTGAACCTTCATTTTAATTAGGTCGTTCAATAAGCGGATTTTGATAACGATGAATGGCTTCGTAGCGTAATCGACATCGAATATAAAGCGAAAGCCTGTTTTTGTACTTGTATTGAAGTGGTATAAATTTGCATAAAGTCACTGACTCATTGATTTATAACTAAAACTAAATTATAATGATTATTGAGAATCATTGAGAATCAATAAACATTTATATTGTTAATAACCTTTGGAGGGATTAAATATTATGTCGACGCATTTTGTCATCGAAGGTCTTAAAGCAGAGATCGAAGGAAAAGAAATACTTAAAGGAATCAACCTTGAAATTAAAGGCGGAGAAATCCATGCGATTATGGGACCTAACGGTACTGGTAAATCAACATTGGCTTCTGCCTTAATGGGACATCCGAAATACGAAGTAACTAGCGGTGCAGTTTCACTTGATGGCGAAGACGTACTTGAAATGGCAGTTGACGAGCGTGCTCGTGCTGGTCTGTTTCTTGCAATGCAATATCCATCCGAAATTTCTGGAGTAACTAATTCTGACTTCTTACGTAGCGCAATTAATGCTCGTCGTGAAGAAGGAAGCGAAATTTCACTGATCAAATTCATCCGTCAAATGGAAGCAAAAATGAAAGAACTTGAGATGAACCCTGAGTTTGCTCACCGTTACTTGAATGAAGGTTTCTCTGGTGGTGAGAAAAAACGTAACGAAATTCTTCAAATGATGTTGCTTGATCCGAAATTAGTAATTCTTGACGAGATTGACTCTGGTCTTGATATCGATGCACTTCGTATCGTAGCTAATGGTGTAAATGCAATGCGTTCAGAAGAGCGTGGATTCTTAATTATTACGCATTACCAACGTCTTCTTGATTATATCACTCCTGACTTCGTACACGTAATGATGCAAGGTCGCATCGTAAAATCTGGTGGACCTGAACTTGCACAACGTCTTGAGAAAGAAGGATATGACTGGGTTAAAGAAGAACTTGGCATTACTGATGAAACGGTTGGCCAGGCCTAATCGGAGAAGGAGGCATTTGCAATGAGTACACAATTAACTTCTCCAACCGATCGTCAATCTGCGGAGACACTAGCACATAGCAAAGGTGAACCTAGCTGGCTAGTTGAACTTCGTGGTAAAGGTGCTGAACTATCAACAACTTTACCATGGCCGAAACCTGAAAAGGTGAAAATCGAACGCTGGAATCTGTCGGCGGTTGGACAATATGAAACAACAACAGCAGTAAACTCCATTAGTGAGCTACCTGCAACTGTACAAGAATTGATTGCTGAAGGAACTGAAAACTTACTTGTTCAGAAAAATAGTGGCGTTGTTTGGTCACAATTATCTGCTGAACTAGCAAGTAAAGGTGTTATCTTCACTGATCTTGAAACGGCATGCAAAGAACATGGTGAGCTAGTTCAACAATATCTTTTCCAAGCGGTGAAGGTAGATGAAGATAAGCTGACAGCTTTGAATGCAGCAATATGGAATGGTGGCGTATTCGTATACGTACCGAAAAATGTTGAAGTTGAACTTCCACTTCAAGCAGTACTATTCAATGACAATGCAGAAGCTACTTTTGCTCCACATATCGTAATCGTTGCTGATGAGAATAGCCGAGTAACTTACGTTGACTCTGCAGTTTCTATCAAAGAATCTGTAACGGCTAACTTCACTCATCCAGCTATTGTAGAAGTTTTCGTTAAAGCTGGCGCACAAGTTCGTTTTGGAACTGTACATGCTTTATCTGATAACGGTGTAGATCTTTCTCTACGACGTGCAATTATTGAGAATGATGGTCGTGTTGAATGGATTATCGGAGACTTGAATGATGGTAATACTGTTTCTGATACGAAATCTATCCTTATGGGCAGAGGATCATCTTCCGATGCGAAAATTATTAGTGTTGGTCAAAATAAACAACAATTAAGCTTAACAACAGGGGCGGTTCACTTCGGTAAAAGCTCTGATAGTAACATGGTTACTCGTGCCGTTATGCGTGATTCTTCATCTGCAATCATTAACGGTATTACGAAAATCGAACATGGCGCAACAAAAGCTAACGGTGTTCAAGCGGAGAAAGTTCTTATGCTTAGCCCGAAAGCGCGTGGTGATGCCAATCCGATTCTACTCATTGATGAGGATGATGTAACTGCAGGACATGCGGCGAGTGTTGGTCAGGTTAACCCTGAACAAGTCTATTACCTAATGTCACGCGGTATTACTAAGGAAGATGCTGAGCGTTTGATCATACATGGATTCTTAGCTCCAGTCGTGTCAGAAGTTCCAGTTGAAGCAGTTCGTGATCAATTGCAGCGTCTACTTGAAAGGAAGCTTCAAGGATGAATATAAATGCGATTCGGGAACAATTTCCGATATTGCATCAAGAGATTAACGGGCATCCACTCGTTTATCTAGACAGCGCGGCATCTTCTCAGAAGCCGCGTTCCGTCATTGATGCGGTGAGTAAATATTATGAACTTGATCATGCGAATGTTCACCGTGGTGTACATTCATTGGGATCTCGTGCAACTGATGCTTATGAAGGTGCTCGTGAGAAGGTCGCTAAGTTTATTAATGCTCCTTCGCCAGAACAGATCGTATTTACAAGAGGTACGACAACTGCTCTTAATCTAGTTGCCTCAAGCTATGCTCGTTCTATATGTCGTGAAGGTGATGAGATTGTGATTACTCAGATGGAGCATCACAGTAATCTTATTCCTTGGCAGCAAGTAGCAAAAGCAACAGGAGCAACATTAAAATATATTCCTCTTCAAGCTGATGGAACGATTTCTATAGCTGATGCAGAAGCTACAATTACAAGTAACACGAAAGTTGTTTCTGTAACTTATGTATCTAATGTGCTTGGTTGTGTAAATCCTATTAAAGAGCTTGCAGCAATCGCTCATCGTAATGGTGCGATTATGGTTGTCGACGGAGCACAAAGTACACCTCATATGCGTGTAGATGTGCAAGATCTTGATGTCGACTTCTATGCATTCTCTGGTCATAAGATGTGTGGACCTACGGGTATCGGTGCATTGTATGGTCGTCGTAGTTTGCTTGAGAATATGGAGCCAATTGAATTTGGCGGTGAAATGATTGATTTCGTAGAGTTGTATGATTCTACTTGGAAGGAAATCCCTTATCGCTTTGAAGGGGGTACACCTATAATTGCTGGTGCTGTCGGCTTAGGTGCTGCAATTGACTTCTTAGAGGAAATCGGAATGGAAGCCGTTGATGAGCATGCAAAGCAATTGACCAAATATGCATATGATGTATTGTCTAATGTAGATGGCCTAACGATATACGGTCCCAAGCAGGATCGAGTAGGATTAGTAACCTTTAATCTAGATGAAGTGCATCCACATGATGTAGCAACAGTGTTAGATACGAAGGGTATTGCTGTACGTGCAGGACATCATTGCTGTCAGCCGCTTATGCGTTGGCTTAATGTATCTGCAACGGCAAGAGCAAGCTTCTATGTATACAATACAACAGATGAAATTGATCAATTAGTCGAAGCATTAATTCAGACAAAGGAGTTCTTCGGCTATGGAATTGAATGATTTGTATCGTCGTGTCATTATGGATCACTATAAAAACCCACGTAATCGTGGAGAAATGCAAGACGAGTCAGTAGCGATTCAACTTAACAATCCTACTTGCGGTGATCGTATTTCCCTGCAATTACAGCTTGAAAATGGTGTTGTAACTGATGCCAGGTATACTGGCGAAGGTTGTTCAATAAGTATGAGTTCAGCATCAATGATGACTGAAGCCGTCAAAGGCTTGAAATATGAAGAAGCACTTGCACTTGCAGAACGTTTCTCTTCATTAATGAAGGGTGCGGACGAAGAGTTCGAGGAGCTTGAAGATATTGAAGCTCTTTCTGGTGTGAATAAATTTCCTGCTCGTATCAAATGTGCTACGTTAGCTTGGAATGCCCTTCGTAAAGGTATTGAATCTCAGAAATAAATCGATATATAGAGTGATCAGAAGTAGTTTAAGTACAATCTTCCGATGTACTTTTCATTTCCAGAAAGGGAATCGTGAAGCTATAAAGTTTAAGGAGTGTGACGGAACATGGCTAAGTCAATGCCAGAAATGGAAGATTATAAATATGGTTTCCGCGATGAGCATAAATCAATCTTCCAATCAGGTAAAGGTCTAACAGAAGAAATCGTTCGTACCATTTCTTCTATGAAAGACGAACCTGAATGGATGCTTGAATTCCGCTTGAAATCGTTAGAGACATTCAACAAAATGCCAATGCCTACTTGGGGTGGCGATATGTCCGATCTTGATTTCAATGATATTCAATACTATGTAAAACCTTCTGAAAAGCAAGGTAAAACATGGGAAGAGGTTCCTCAAGAAATCAAAGAAACTTTCGACAAGCTAGGTATTCCTGAAGCTGAACAAAAGTTTCTAGCTGGTGTATCTGCTCAGTATGAATCTGAGGTTGTATATCACAGCATGCAAGAAGATTTGGAGAAGCAGGGCGTTATCTTCACAGATACAGATACTGCACTTCGTGAATATCCAGAAATTATGAAGGAGTACTTCGGTACGATTATTCCTCCAAACGATAACAAATTCGCTGCATTGAACAGTGCAGTATGGTCTGGTGGTAGCTTCATCTATATTCCAAAAGGTGTACAGTGTGATGTGCCGCTTCAAGCATACTTCCGTATTAACTCTGAGAACATGGGACAATTCGAGCGTACGCTAATTATTGCTGATGAAGGCTCATCTGTTCACTATGTTGAAGGATGTACAGCTCCAGTATATAGCACGAATTCTCTACACTCCGCTGTAGTAGAAATTATCTGTTTGAAAGATTCCCGTGTACGTTATACTACGATTCAAAACTGGGCTCCGAACATCTATAACCTAGTTACGAAGCGTGCTGTAGCTGATGAGAATGCTTCTATGGAATGGGTCGATGGTAACATTGGTTCTAAACTTACGATGAAATATCCTGCAGTTATTCTTCGTGGTCGTGGCGCTAGAGGTACTGTTCTATCTATCGCAGTTGCAGGTAAAGGTCAACTTCAAGATGCTGGTGCGAAAATGACTCACTTAGCACCAGATACAAGTTCTACGATTATTTCCAAATCCATCTCTAAACATGGTGGTAAAGTATCTTATCGTGGTCTAGCTCATTTTGGACGCAACTCAGATGGCGCGAAATCTAATATTAAATGCGATACATTAATTTTAGATAATCAATCCACTTCTGATACTATTCCTTACAATGAAATCTTGAATGATAATATCATTCTTGAGCATGAAGCAACAGTATCAAAAGTTTCTGAAGAGCAATTGTTCTACCTGATGAGCCGTGGTCTAAGTGAAGACGAAGCGACTCAAATGATCGTAATGGGCTTTATCGAGCCATTCACGAAAGAACTTCCAATGGAATATGCTGTTGAGATGAACCGTTTGATCAAGTTCGAAATGGAAGGTAGCATAGGGTAAGTAAAATGTAGACGTATCAAGGGCTAAACGGTAAAAATTCAGTCAGTGATACCGTTTAGTCAAATACGTCCATTACTTGTTGCTTCCGTTCAGTGTATAAGTGACCGTAAGTGTTAGCTGTTTGCTGGATATCAACGTGTCTCAGTAACTCTTTTACGAGATATATATCTACGCCCTTATTGATGAGATAAGATGCATAGCTATGACGGAGATCGTGAATCCTCAGATTTGGAAACACTTGCTTAAACTTTTTACTAAAGTGCGAATAATGATACGGTGATAATCCACCAAAAATATAAAGTGAATCATTGAATCCGTAGATATGCTCTGCGGATTCTTTTTTTAATTCAGTAAGCATTTCAGCAATTGATTTTGGAAATGGTACATAGCCTACGCTACCAGCCGTCTTGGGAGTTGTAGGCGTTCTTGTGGATATATCAAGAGTTTTATTGACATGTAGCTGATGTTTTTCTAAATCAATATCGTTCCAAGAAAGCGCCAATGACTCTCCAATACGAAGACCAGTATAAAATAATAGTCTTGAAAGCTCTTTGTACTTGTTTGATTTTATTTCAGTAACCCTCTGCTCAAAATCTTCTCGTTTAATGAAATTCACATTAGGCCTCACACGTTGAATTGCATCGACGATTAAGGTCGGATTATTTCGGAGTCCGTAGAACTTAATAGCATGATTTATTAATACTTTGAAATTTCCATAAACAGTTCTAGCACTGTTCAAGGATACAAAATTGTCCTCTAACCATGATTTGAAATCCATTACTTGTTGCACAGTTATTTCTTTCGCTTTGATATGACCAAAGCGTGGCTTGATGTGAAGATTATATTCATTTGTTCGTCGACGAATCGTTTTATCTTTAAGTTTTGTATGTTTGATATTGTGATGAAATAGCTCATCAAATGTCACGTCGTCAGAAAATTGATTCGCTACCTCTGAAATGAAGTTTGCTTCAGCTAATATGGCATCACCTCTCTTTTTGAACCCTCGTCTTAATTTTTGCTTATTACGTCGATAAATATCTTTGTACCTCACCTTGTAATAATAAGTCTTTCGTTCCTCGTCTTTGTAAACTGGCATAACATACACCCTCTCTCACCATCTTAATTAATTATCTAGCAATAAGATATTTTCCACTGGATTCAGCAACATATAAATTAAATATGATTGCTTGTCTATCCAGCTTATATTTAATCACGCAATACTTTTGCGGAAAATATTAATCAAGTTTTCGTTGTGCTTCTAAGGAAAATAGAATATAATGAACAAGCACTATTTAGTAAATAATTACAGTAAAGGGACAAGTGTATTTTTAGGGGGATTCAGTCAGATCCATACATCTATGTTTCAGTCTAAAGTTAACCTATTTTGAGAGTAGAAATAATAATGTTTAGAAAAACGGTATCATTAATTTTGTCATTTATTCTAGTTTTTGTGGTTGTATTTAATGCAAGCGCATCAGCAAACTCAACTGAAGAGAATACCGATTATATGGCAAAAGAATTAGGAATTAGTGTAAAGGAATATAATAGGCTTGTTTCTGAATACAATTCTTTAACTCCTGAAGAAAAAGAAGAACTAGCAATTCAAGAACTAGCATTGCTCATGAAGAGTTCTGTAGAAGATGTCAAACTCGAATTAGATGCAGTGAGTGATTTAAGAGATTTCCTTTATACTGATGAGAGCGGTTCCCTAGCTATAAATGCTCAAGAAGCGCTTAAGTCAAGACCTGAACACTCAAAGTATATTTTGACTATTCAGAATGACTTTATGGAACTTAAAAAATTAGAAAACGAGAACAATATTAATTCATTGTCAAGAGCGTCCTGTGAAGGGGAGAATGCTTTCACAGATAATGCTATATTTGAAGAAGCCAAATTTGACAGTTGTCACACTACAAAATTAATTTCGCTTTTGAATATTGGGGCGGGTGTAGCTGCTCTAGCAGCAGCTATTTCTCTTGCAATATTCCCACCAGCAGCATTTGCTCTCACCGTCGCAGCTGCAGTTTTAGCTATTGGAGCTGGAGTGCTTGGACTTGCATCGTCTGATGGTTGTGGTATAAAGGTATCAAAACTTATTCTTCTTCCATGGGCAGCAAAGTCTCAGTGTTGAGGTGAAAAATAATGATTATTGCATATCTGTTAAACATATTGTAAATCATTCTTGTCGTCGGGATGCTGATCTTCAAAAAAAAGAAAAAGTATTATAAGCTATCAACAAAACAAATTATTTTTATTGCAATAGGGTTGTTAGTAATATCATTACAGAGCCTTTTTAGGTTTACTGACAATGAAATGAAGTATATTGCATTTTACACATTTGTGTTCTCTGTTATAAGCTCAGTTATTACGGTTTCATTAACATTAAAGAATAAAATGAGTGTAGCAGTTTATTTCTTGTTGCTATCATGTATTCTAGGAATTCTATCAATTTTTTTGAAGGTTATATAGACTATCCAGTCTATCCTATTCCGTTTATTTCTTTTGAGCAAGGGCCCTTAGGAAAGCATCTAGGGCTCTTGTTTTTCTATTTACGAGCGATTCCATATCCCTCACGACCTTAATAGGTGTGAAAGGATATCTTTCCTTATTCAAACTTTTGGGTATTTCAATAACAGAATAATTCATGATACCACCTGTGATACCGATAATTGCGAAAGTAGTGTATTTAGACGAATTAACAGACACACAAAATGGATTTCTTTTATTATAATAGCGCACGTTACAGTAGGTTCACCTAGTCATAGTCGAAATGGAAGGCAGCATAGGGTAATAAAAGAAAACCCCTGTTGTAACAAGGGTTTTCACATTTCTTATGTTTCTCGCATAGTGGTTTGTACCAACTTTGTGCCAAGTCATTTTGTTCTATTAGTGTAGAAGGCGAACTTTTTAAGTTCGTCTTCTTCTATTTTCTAAGTAATAATAATGTCCTCATTTCGTCTGAAAGCATCATTCTTCAATCTTAACAGCCTCGATTTCTGACTTTTTTTTCGTACAGTACGTACCAATACTAAATTCTATTCCATCTCGTGATACTCTTGCCGGGCACTTTCCACTTTTTAATTTTCGAAATGTATCCATGCACCAACCTCATTTTAGAATATATGTTCTGATTTTGTGTGTGATAAACTAAAAAAAAGGGCTAATCGATTTTTATAAACAAAGTTATTATACGAAATTAGTTGATTCAAATAATACATAGACAGACTGATCTATACGAGTATTGTTAATTGAGCGCCTATAACAAGACGCTCAATTAACAAAGTTATTAAACTATTTCATTACGACGGTGGCGACGATGTCTTTTAGCAATTACAAGTACTCTTTGGCCTGGTCTAATACGAACAACTTTAGTTCTTCTTGCAATACCCATAGGAGTCAGCTCCTTTTTTTTAAGATAAATCTAATATATGTAAATCAATTTGCTTTGATCTAGACAGATATCGTCATTTGAAATTATGTGATCAGGAACATTTTATTGATTGAGTGAAGTGAAAGAGTGATTAAGATATTTGAATTACAGAAAATTGAAGGTATAGACGGAAGAACACACCGCACAATTTAAGATCCGACCACAAAAAAAATAATATTATTACATCTACAACACAAACTATGTATGTTCTAGATGGTGAAGTTTTCATAGAGAAAAAGGTGAATCAAATTTTTGTCACTGAAATTGTAGCGAAGGGAGTAGATAAGGAAATGACATAAGCAGAACGCAAAGAGGTTGAAGCATTAAATCTGATGGTGAAAGTACAAACAGATATTATTAGATTTCTTAAAAACAAACAGTCATGTAGATCCTCCTAAATGATTAATTAGTGAGTTAGGAGCTGAGTTTATCAAGAAGAAAGTAAGTGATCCACAGATAATATTTGAGGATTGGCGAGCAGTCCCTATTGCTCTATGTGCTGCTAAGTAAATAAGCTAAGGGAATACATCCTTCAGAACTCAATACATTGAATATTGTAAGTAATTTAAAATATGAAAAAGGAAGGAGAAGGTGAAATATTTCTCTTCCTCTTCTAATGAATAGAGTGTATGTGACACGGCAAATAAATAATATATGCGCTAGTACTAAATATTTTGTTTCAGTTTGTCTGGGTTTGTATATAAATTTATTCAAAATAACTGAACTAAGGTGTTACTTAACTCTAATTAGTTGGATAATAATCCACTATTTTGGTTTTGTGAAGAAAAACCATGGTCTGGGGGTGCGATTTGTTTATACATTTCTACGACTTGCTGCATTTCTGCGATGGCTTGTTGGTGAGATTGAAGAGCGGTATGTATTGTTTGTATAGCTTGTCTTTCTTTCGAGACTAAATCTTGAAGTAACATAGCATTTCTTTGCTCTTGCTGTTTTAATTGTTCATAAACTTGATAGGATTGAGTAGTCTGTTGGATCAACAGTTGTACCATTTGCTCGCATTCATGCATCGGATTTGAATTATTATCATTCATTTATTTAGTAGCCTCCTAAATTTAATACTACTATTATGGTCAATTATTTTATATCTAATCCATGTTACTTGCAAGTTCTTGCCTTAAAGAGTCTCTGAACTCTACAAGGAAAATGAACTTCTTAAAAACGAGGATAGTTGTATTATGATTATTCGGTTCTTCGTCTGTAGATTAATTGACTACGGTACGAATTTAAATAAGATAGAACGCATTTAATTAAGTGATCAGGAGTTGGACGATATGTGTGGATTATTATCTTGAAGGGTATAGAAAGCGGAATTTACACCAAAAACAGAACGTGTGTTCTGTTTTTGGTGTAAAAAAATTTATTGCTTAAGTAAAACGCAAGATTACAGCTTACAAATGCTTAGTGGTTCTAAATACAGAAGATAATTTTGATAGGTAATATATAACCCATACTTACGTTGATAATGATCGATGGTTTGTTGTAGAAATTCTTCTGTTACTCCAAGCCACTCAGCAATACAGTGGCGCCCCTCGATACCAGCTTGTCCAGCTTCTACAATTCTAGATAAAGGAATGAGATATTCGTACCCCCATGAGCGAGCTCGATACTCTTGCTTGCAATTTCGAATATCTTTCTGATTAAGAATATTTCCTGTTGATGTATGATAATGTCCCAATTCTTCAGACAGAATACATGCTTTTTCTATTGACGTGTGTATTCGCTTATTAATACAAATTACACTATCTTTATAAAGTCCTTTTAATTTATGAGGCATGAGTTTCTCATAGGTGTAAATTCCTTGCTGCTCTGCCTCAAGTAGCAGATTATCATAAGTCAAATCGACTTCACCTCGGATGCGATTAGTTCTCACTTCTTTTGGATCTCACAAATTTCTTAAATGCCTCTATTTCATCAAGTTCCTCTTCTGACCATTCTTCTCCATCATGATGAGCAGCGATAGTTTCATGTTCGTATGCTTCACCGTTAGCAATAGCTTCTAATTCTTCTACAGTTATACCAAGTGCTTTACAGACTTTAATGACATTTTCTACAGCGGATCTGCCAAAGCCGCGATCCAACATAGACCGTAAAGTTGTATAAGGTAATCCTGCTTTCTCAGCAAATACCTTAGTGTTTAATCCGCTTTGTTCAATGAGTTGCTTTGCTGCAGCAGCTAACTTCACTTTAAACCCTCCTTGAAAATCATACGGAATTCCGTACATTCATCTATAGTATATTATGTTTTAGTGAAATTGTAAATATTCAATATCGCACTTTTTGCCTATAATACAGTTGACTATATACGAAATTGAGTATATAGTGAAACCTAGATACGAAATTGAGTGTTTTGGAGGTGTATGAATGTTTCGGAATTTAGAGGCTGAGATGGCGAGAAAAGGCATTAATAAGGGGGACTTCGCCAAATTTCTAGGGGTTAGGTATGCGACCGTTATAGATAAGACAAAAGGAAGAAATAGATTTTATCTTGATGAAGCAAGCAAGATTCAAAGACACTTTTTCCCTGATTGTACAATTGAATATCTATTCGAGCAAGACAATGACAATGTCAATATGCACATCACAATCCATTTGCGGAAATGAAAAAGGCTATCGAGGGTTAGGAGCCTCAATAGCCGACGAATAAAAATAACTTACAACTAGTGTATCACTAGCAAAAGGAGAATTCAATATGAAGGCAACAGGTATTGTTCGTCACATCGACGATTTAGGTCGTATTGTTATACCGAAAGAGCTTCGCCATACCTATGATATTAAAGAAGGAGCTCCACTTGAAGTCTTTGTTACTGATAAAGGAATTATGCTTCGAAAATATGCACCTGGTTGTACGCTTTGTGGCAGTAAGGTAGGACTTTACTTACTTGAAGGTAAGAAAATTTGTTTGGAGTGTCGTATAAAGATCGGTCGTACTTTAGCAAATGAGAAGTCTACCTAATGTTTCCCAATTAGAAAATCCCGCATTAATGCAGGATTTTGAACTAATATAAGTGTGAAATGAGGAAGTTCAAATGAATGTAGTTCAGAAAGCTTTAGCTAATATGGAACAGTTTGAAAAGCTCAATCCTAATATTGTAACAGCAATTGCGGAAGGAATTCTGGTAGCTGCTTACGATGCTGAAACAAGTAGAGTAATAACTAAAGAAGTTATAGAGGGCACAATGAGAGTGCAAATCATTAAGGCAGCATATTATATTCCTATTCAAAATTAACTTCGCAAACTTATATGAGCTTAAGTGTAAGTTCCTTAATGTCTGCCTCAGATAAATTGTTATTAGATTTGTCCTTAATATATTGCAATGCATCTTCAAAATTAATAACTTCTGGTGAATTCTCATGAACGTATTGATTAAATAAGTTTTTAATCTCTATCTGATCGTTAAATCTGATTTTCGGAATAGTAGAAGAGTTTTTCAAATTGATTTGTGACTTTAAATCTATGATGTCTGTCTGAATATCATCCAGCATTTCTAGAATTAAGCTTGAAGCCGATACTTCTGTAGATTCAATCGTAACAGATTTAAAGTCACCAAAGCTTTTCAGAAAAGGTGAGTGATCAGCATCTTTTACAGAATCTAGATAAGTTCCTATTACTTTGGTTAATAGTGTGTTCTTAAAATCAACTATTTTGCTGAATCTCAAATCTCTCGGGTAATCAATATGCTCAATTACGCCGGTATCAAAAGAGTAATTAGTCTTGTCATCTTTAACAATTATGGTTGGCTTATCAAAGGCAAGTCTCATTCCAAGTTCGAACATTACGTTAGGATTTTTGCAACTTACATCACAGATAACAATATCGGAATTGTAAAGCCCTTGGACGATTCGTTTATGAATTAATCCAACACTGTTTGATTCGCTAACTATTTTAGTCTCAAATTCATAACCATCTACATCATTTAGTGCAGAGATGATTATATTTTTAACTTCAGCCCAGTGTTCTGGTTTGCAATTATCAATCTCTGCAATAGGCATCACTAGACCAACGTTAATTTTAATTGATTTTTTAGCCATATGAACCTCCTATGAGTTTTATCAATAACTATATTTTACCATTTTATGATGATTGTAGTCTATTAATTGTTGAAAGTAGTCTTGCTAAGAGATATGTTTTTGAATGAATTAAGTAACGGTTTCATAAAAAATTCTATTACATAAAAAATATAAGGTTAAGGAGAGTGATCGGTATGACTGAACAACAAGTCGTCGAGCAATTGAGTAAGTATAAGAGGCTGGTAGCACGTAAGCGAGTGCTAGAAACCTATTCTGTAGGTGCAGGTATTACAATTAGTAGACTTAATCAAGATGATCAATTACAGGAATTACATCATAAGCTTAGAGGAATGCCAAGTCACATGTATTTGTCTAAGAAAGAGCAAAAGCTAGAGTCAGTAGCCCACAGTTATCTTGAGCACTATCCTGCTGGCGTACGAAGCCAAGAAAAAGCAATTCCTACGATAGGCAATGATGCTGCTGATACAAAGTTATTAAAAGAACTTAAACAAAAAATCGAAAAAGTTGTAGCTGCAAGAGGTTATGAGATAAGAGATGATATTGATGCAGTACTTAATAGAGTAGCTGAGTTACAGAACTTACAAGAGGATATCCAGAAAATAGACAATATAATTGAGGCACTTGAAAATTACAAGCCCGAGTATGCGGAGTTACTTCGCAAACACTATCTAGAGCAAAAATCTTGGAGTGACGTAGCATTTGAGATGAATATCTCCAAAGATGTATTTTATAGACGTAGAAAAAGAGCGATTTTGGAGTACGAAAAACTAGCGAATTAGTAGAGAATGATATACGAACAATGATGTGAAATTCCATGTTAAGATGATATTGTCAAACGAATTAGAAATAAGGAAAAGTCGTCCGCAGGGACGGCTTTTTTATTACCTTAAATTATCACATAGTTTTTTGATATGAAGATTTTGGAGTGCGAAAAACTAGCGAATGAATAGAGAATGATATACGAACAAAGAT
>Ga0160441_100366_pt1 | contig 39065 bp, 27 predicted proteins | sample HID1971K_E1MG_FD_108260 | JGI IMG/M metagenome (GOLD analysis project Ga0160441, IMG submission 108260) | Enriched millipede-associated microbial communities from UW Madison campus, WI, USA - HID1971K_E1 MG | ecosystem: Host-associated > Arthropoda: Insects > Digestive system > Unclassified ... | reverse complement strand
GTGGTCTGGAAAACCCTGGGCGAGGACCCGGCAGCGGTCAACGTGTCGTCGCGCTACTCGGCGCACTACGGCGCCAACCGCCAGGTGCAGGGCATCAACAACATCGAGCTGATCACCGACCGTTCGCTGGAGATCAACCTGCGTGAAATCACCCAGGTGAAGAAGGACTGGCCCGACCGGGCGCTGGTGGTGTCGCTGATGGTGCCGTGCGTCGAGGAGTCGTGGAAGTTCATCCTGCCGCTGGTGGAAGCCACCGGTGCCGATGGCATCGAACTGAACTTCGGCTGCCCCCATGGCATGCCCGAGCGCGGCATGGGGGCGGCGGTGGGCCAGGTGCCGGAGTACGTGGAAATGGTCACCCGCTGGTGCAAGCTGCATTGCAGCCTGCCGGTGATCGTCAAGCTCACGCCCAACATCACCGACATCCGTCAGTCGGCCCGTGCGGCGCATCGTGGCGGAGCGGATGCGGTGTCGTTGATCAACACCATCAACTCGATCACCAGCGTCGACCTCGACCGCATGGTCGCCCACCCGATCGTCGGCGATCAAAGCACCCACGGCGGCTACTGCGGCTCGGCGGTAAAACCCATCGCCCTGAACATGGTCGCCGAGATCGCCCGCGACCCGCAAACCCATGGCTTGCCCATCTGCGGCATCGGCGGGATCGGCAACTGGCGTGATGCGGCCGAGTTCATTGCCCTGGGCAGTGGCGCGGTGCAGGTGTGCACGGCGGCGATGCTGCATGGTTTTCGCATTGTCGAGGACATGCAGGATGGCCTGGCACGCTGGATGGACCAGCACGGGCACCGCAACCTGGAGGCCTTCCGCGGGCAGGCGGTGGCCCATACCACCGACTGGAAGTACCTGGACATCAACTACAAGTCGGTGGCGCAGATCGACCAGGACGCGTGCATAGGCTGCGGGCGTTGTCATATTGCCTGTGAAGATACTTCGCACCAGGCCATCGCCAGTACGCTGAAGGCCGACGGGACCCGTGCCTATAGCGTGATCGAGGAAGAATGCGTGGGCTGCAACCTGTGCCAGATCACCTGCCCGGTGGAGAACTGCATCGAGATGGTGGCCCAGGATACCGGGAAGCCTTATCTGAACTGGACGCAGGATCCGCGTAATCCCTATCGCGAAGCGAGCTGAGGCAGTACCGGCCTCATCGCCGGCAAGCCGGCTCCCACAGGGCAGCGCTGCGCTGAACCTTGTGGGAGCCGGCTTGCCGGCGATTGGGCTGCAAGGCAGCCCCTAGGGCTCCAGCCCGATCCCCCGCAGGATCACACAGGTCACCGTCTGCACCGCCCGCTCGAACGCAGGATCCGACAGCGCTTCACCGCCATTGAGCACCGCGACCTGATAGCCGAAGTCGGCATAGTGCTGGGTCGATGCCCATATCATGTACAGCAGCGCCGAAGGCTCCACCGGCAGGATGCGCCCCTCTTCCACCCAGCGACGAATCTTGTCTTCCTTGAGCTTGGCCCAGGGCACCAGGCTTTCATCCAGGCTCACACCCAGCACCGGCGCGCCATGCAGCATCTCTTCGGCCCAGATCTTCGAGCCCAGCGGGCGTGAGCGGGAGTGGCCCATCTTGGCGCGGATGTAGCTGGTCAGCACCACGCGCGGGTCGTCGAAGTTCTCGAAACACAGGGCGTCCTGCTTCCAGACATCGAGCAGGTCCTGCAGCACCGCGCGGAACAGGTCGTCCTTGGTGCTGAAATAGTAGTGCAGGTTGGAACGCGGCAGCTCGGCCTGCTCGGCGATATCACCCATGGAGGTAGCACCGAAGCCCTTGTCGGCGAACACCTTTTCGGCCGCCTGCAGGATCTTTTCAACATTGCGCCGACGAATCTCGATCTTGTGGTTGGCCATGGCCTGTCCAAAACGCCTGAAACCCGTCAAGGCTAACAGCTTTGCAACGGCGGGTACCTGACATTTTTGCCAGTTGCGCCCGCTGCAACCGAGCCTTGACACTCAACGGACACCTCATTGCAAGGATGATCCGATGAACAAGAAACAACTGATCCATGCCGTCGCGGAAATGACTGGTTTGACAAAAACCAAAGCAAAAATCGTCGTGGATGTGGTGGTTGATTCCCTGTCCACGAAGTTGGCCAATGGGGAAAAAATCATGTTGTCCGGTTTCGGAAAGTTCAGCGTCACCCCGGTACCGGAACGCAGCGGGCGCAATCCTCAGACCGGCAACAAGCTGGTCATCGCCGCGCGCAACAAACCCGTGTTCAAGGCCGGCAAAGGGTTGAAGGAAGCAGTCAACTGAGCCCCTGCCCACAGCTCGCCCGATCCCGCACCGGGCACTGCGCCCGGTGCAGGTTCAACGCCGTATTGATGATGCCGATATGGCTGAACGCCTGCGGGAAATTGCCTAGCATGCGCCGCCCGGCAGGGTCGTACTGCTCCGCCAGCAGGCCGAGGTCATTGCACAAGCCGGTCAATCGCGCGTACAGCGCCTGCGCCTCTGGCTCGCGCCCCAGCAACACATAGACATCGGCCAACCAGAACGAGCACACCAGGAAGGTACCCTCCCCCGGCGTGAGCCCGTCGCTGCAGGTGTCGCTGTCGTAGCGCAACAGCAGGTCATTCTTCAGCAGCCGTCGCTCGATCTGCTCCAGGGTGCGCAGGAAGCGAGGGTCCTGCGCCGGCAGGAAGCCCGTCAGGGCAATCTGCAGCAGGCTGGCATCCAGTTCTCTCGAGCCATACGCCTGGACGAAGAACGCACCGCTCGCATCCAGCCCTTGCGTGCAGACTTCGCGGTGAATCTGGTCAGCCACTTGCCGGTAATGCCGGCTGCGTTCGCGATCTTCCTCGGTGGTGTCGGCCAGCCCAGCCGCGCGGTCGAACGCGACCCAGGCCATGACCTTGGAATGCACGAAGTGCTGGCGGGGGCCGCGTACTTCCCACAGGCCTTCGTCCGGCTCACGCCAGATGCGCTCCACGTAGGGCAGGATCGCCCGGGCAATTGCTGCGCTACGCGGGTGACGCGGCAGCCCGCCCTTGATCGCCTGGGTCATGGCATCGGCCAGTTCACCGTAGATATCCAGCTGCCGCTGCTCCGAAGCCGCGTTGCCGATCCGCACCGGTTGCGAATGCTCGTAACCGGCCAGCCAGGGCAAGGTGAACTCCTGCAGGTCGCGCTCGCCGGCCAGTCCATACATGATCTGCATCTGCTCGGGGTTGCCGGCCACCGAGCGCAGCAACCACTCGCGCCAGGCCTGGGCCTCGTCGAAGTAACCCAGGTTCATGAATGCCAACAGGGTCATGGTGGCGTCGCGCAGCCAGCAAAAGCGGTAGTCCCAGTTGCGCTCGCCGCCTACGCGCTCGGGCAGCGAGGTGGTGACCGCCGCGACGATACCGCCGGTGGGGGCGTAGGTCATGGCTTTCAGGGTCAGCAACGAACGCCGCACCAGGTCGGTGTACGGGCCGACGTCCGGGCAGCGGGCAGCGAACGCCTGCCAGTGGTCAATGGTATGCGCCAGGGCCTGGTCGATGTCGCAGTCCGGTTGCACCGGCAGGTGCGAGGGCTGGTGGCGCAGGCTGAACACGTGGCGCTCGCCCACGCCAACACGAAAGCGCGCGACCGTATGGTGGTCACGGGCGTGGGACGGCACGCTGCTGCACAGGATCAGGCGGTCGGGCCCGGCCACGGCGCTGAGGGTCAGGGGGTCGAGCTTTTCTACCCAGGGGACACTGCGGCCGTAATCGAAGCGCATCACCAGGTCCATTTCGAAACAGGTTTCGCCGGACAGGCCCTCGACGATACGCACCACCGAGTTGACGTCATCCAACGGCATGAAATCGAGCACACGGGCGCGGCCGCTGGCGGTGACCCAGGTGGTCTCCAGTACCAGGGTGTCATCGAGGTAGGTGCGGCTGCTGTGCTCGACCGGGTCGCTGGGGGCCAGGCGCCAGCGGCCGTTTTCCTCGTTGCCCAGCAGCGCGGCGAACACCGCGGGGGCGTCGAAGCGCGGCAGGCACAGCCAGTCCAGGGAGCCGTCGCGGCTGACCAGGGCAGCGCTGCGGCAGTTGCCGAGCAGGGCGTAGTCTTCGATATGGGCGGGCATTGCTACTCCTTTATCGGTTTGCCTGTAATGGCCTCATCGCCGGCAAGCCGGCTCCCACAGGGGCCTCTGCGGTCCTGTGGGAGCCGGCTTGCCGGCGATGAGGCCGGTACAGTCACCCCAGCTTGTGCCATTCACGCTTGTCCCGGCTCAGCAGTTCATCCCCGGCTTCTGGCCCATCCTCACCCGCCGGGTACTCGTGTACCTCGCCATCCTGCGTCCAGGCATCGAGAAACGGCTGCACCGCACGCCAGCCGTTCTCGATGTTGTCGGCGCGCTGGAACAAGGTCTGGTCGCCGGTCAGGCAGTCGTAGATCAAGGTCTCGTAGCCCGTCGCCGGGGTCATCTTGAAGAAGTCCTTGTAGGCAAAGCCGAGCTCGACGTTCTCCATCACCAGCTCAGGCCCCGGCCGCTTGGCCTGCAGGTCGAACCACATGCCCTCGTTGGGCTGGATCTGGATCTTCAGGTAGTTGGGCTTGGGCCGCTCCAGCTCCGACTCGCGAAACTGCGCATAGGGCGCCGGCTTGAAGCAGATGGCGATCTCGGTGTCGCGCACGCTCATGCGCTTGCCGGTACGCAGGTAGAACGGCACCCCGGCCCAGCGCCAGTTGTCGATCATCACCTTGAGGGCAACGTAGGTTTCGGTCTGGCTGTCAGGCGCGACCTTGTCCTCGTCACGGTAACCCGGCAGGCGCTTGCGGCCCTGCTTGCCCGCCGTGTACTGGCCACGCACGGAATTCCTCAAGGCCATCTTCGCCGACCAGGGGCGGATGGCACCGATGACCTTGGCCTTCTCCCCGCGCACGGCATCGGCGCCAAAGGCGGCCGGCGGCTCCATGGCGACCATCGCCAGCAACTGGAACAGGTGGTTGGGCACCATGTCGCGCAGGGCACCGGTGTTGTCGTAGAACGCGCCGCGGGTCTCGACGCCAACCGTTTCGGCCGCGGTGATCTGTACATGGTCGATGTAATGGTTGTTCCAGAACGATTCGAACAGCCCGTTGGAGAACCGGCTGACGAGGATGTTCTGCACCGTTTCCTTGCCCAGGTAATGGTCGATGCGATAGATCTGCCGCTCGCTCATCACCTTCAGCAGGCAGGCATTGAGGGCCTCGGCGCTGGCCAGGTCGGTGCCGAAGGGTTTCTCCACCACCACCCGGCGAAAACCGCCGCCGGACTCATCCAGCAAGCCCGCTTCACCCAGGCGCTGGGCCACTTCGGGGAAAAACCGTGGCGAGGTGGCCAGGTAGAAAATCGCATTGCCATGGCTGGTCTTGTCGATGCGCTTGGCCAGGGCGGCGTAGGTGGCCGGGTCGAGGAAGTCGCCAGTCTGGTAGTCCAGGCTTTTGGCCAGGCGCGCCCACAGCTTCTCATCCAGGCATTTGCGGGCCCCCTCGCCGCCTTTGTCGCGCTCGAGCATGAACCCGTGCAGGCGCTCGGCAAATGCCTCGGCCGTGGCGGCGTTGTGGTCGACACCGACGATGCGCAGGTTGCGGTCCAGCAGGCCGTCACGGCTGAGGTTGTACAGCGCCGGCATCAGCAGGCGCTTGACCAGGTCGCCATTGGCGCCGAAGAGGAACAGGGTGCAGGGTGGAGCTGTTGGAATGGTCTGTTTGGTCATGCGTCTTTCTTCTCGACGTGGCCACCGAAGCCCAGGCGCATGGCCGAGAGGATCTTGTCGCCGTAGGTGCCCTGCTGCTGGCGCGAGCGGAAGCGGGCGAACAGTGCGCTGGACAGCACCGGCACCGGCACGGCCTGTTCGACCGCGGCGTCGACGGTCCAGCGGCCTTCGCCACTGTCGGACACCGAGCCGCTGAACTGCGCCAGCTGCGGGTCGCCCACCAGGGCATCGGCGGTCAGGTCGAGCAGCCACGATGTGACCACGCTGCCGCGGCGCCAGACCTCGGCGATCTCGGCCACGTCGAGATCGAAGCGCTGGTCCTCGGGCAGTTGCTCGCCGCCTTTGCTGCGCAGCAGGTCGAAGCCCTCGGCGTAGGCCTGCATCAAGCCGTACTCGATGCCGTTGTGCACCATCTTCACGTAGTGCCCTGCGCCTGGCGGGCCGGCGTGGATATAGCCGTGCTCGGCGCGCTGGTGCTCGCCGCTGCGGCCATGGGTGCGGGGAATATCACCGACACCCGGTGCCAGGGCCTTGAACAACGGCTCCAGGCGTTCGAACACATCCTTCTCGCCGCCGATCATCATGCAGTAGCCGCGCTCCAGGCCCCAGACGCCACCGGAGGTGCCGACATCCAGGTAGTGCAGCCCGCGCTTGGCCAGCTCGCTGGCGCGGCGCATGTCGTCCTTGTAGAAGGTATTGCCGCCGTCGATGATCGCATCGCCCGGTTCCAGCATGTCGGCCAGTTGCGCGATGGTCTGCTCGGTAGGCTCGCCAGCCGGCAGCATCACCCACACCGCACGCGGCGCCTTGAGCTTCTGTACCAGCGCGCCAAGGTCGTGGGCGCCCTGGGCGCCCTCGCCTTCCAGCCCGACGACAGCGTCACGGTTGCGGTCATGGACCACCGTGCGATGACCGGCGCGCATCAGGCGCCTTGCGATATTGCCGCCCATGCGGCCCAGCCCGACGATTCCCAGTTGCATGAGCCGATGCTCCCCTGTGCAAATGAATGAAAATTCAGTTCAGCATTTCAGATTAGTCCAGCACACGGACCAGGGGTTCAGCGACGGACGGCGAGACAACGCCAAACAAAAAAGTTCCCAAGGCCTGCAAAAGAATTCAGAATGCGCGCCGCGTGGAGCGACTACGCTTCAATTGTCACCAGCCAAAACCGCGAGGTGTGCTCATGGGTACCTTGATGCCTGCAACTCCAACCCAGACCCTCTATGTCTCCGTGCGCCGTGATGAGCTGCGCAAGTTGAAGGATGAACGCGACCAATTGCGCCAACAGGTCGCCCAGTTGCACATGCTGCTGGAGCAGGCCCGCTCCGCCGACAAATCCGTAAGCCTCTGAGTCACCCCATCCTCCCGTGGGGGCTGCACGGCTCCCACACTGCCAGCCTGACTTGCAGCGCCGAATAATCACCGTTCGACCCAAGGTATCTCCGATAGTTGAGCACCGTGGCAGTGCCTACAGTGGCCTGCGTCAAGGGCCCAGCCAGGCGCCCGCGTGCAACGGAGATACCCATGAACATCGCGAAATGCTGCTTGCCCATGGCCCTGCTCGGCCTCGCAGCGCTGCCCCTTCAGGCAGCGGCCCAGAACTGCCAGACCGTCAGCGAACAACATGCACTGGCGCTCTTCGAACAGTGGAACGACAGCCTCAAGAGCGGTGACCCACAGCAGGTCGCCCAGCTCTACCAGCATGACGCCCTGCTGCTGCCCACGGTGTCCATGCAGCCCCGCCTGACCCAGCAAGAGCGCATCGACTACTTCACCCACTTCCTGGCCGAAAAACCCAGCGGCAAACTGGACAGCCACCACTTCCAGGCGGCGTGCGACACGGCAATCCTCGCCGGCCTTTATACCTTCGATCTTGCCGCCAGCGGCAAGCAGGTGGCGGCACGCTACAGCTTCACCTATCGCTGGAATGGCCAGCAGTGGTTGATCAGCCACCATCACTCGTCCCTGCTGCCTTCGACCTGATCCACAAGCCCGCGGGGCGAGCGCCCCGCCTCAGGGCAAAAATGCTTTGAGCGTGCTGCAAAATGATGCACACCCGCTCTTCGAAGATGCCTCCTGGCTCTCCATTCACACCCGGTCACAAACGCCAACGTTTGCGTCTAGCATGCGTCATAACGAAAGTGACCAACGGGTCACCTTTTTATCTCCGTCTCTCCTACACTCGGTTTTCGGCCCGCGATTTGCTCAGGGAAGAAGCGACCTAAATAAGTCGAACTTTTGCAAACGGTAGCGGGTCAGCAACATAAGTAGGTCATGGTAGAGGGACCACCCTCGCCGAAGCCGACCCAACCCAATTCGATCAATCGCCTTCGGCCGGAATGCCGATTGCGCCGTGCCTGCGCGCACGACCCTGGGGCAAGGACAGCATTACCACGCCAAGAACCAGAGATCGCCAACACGAAATAAAGCAACGGGTGCAAGCACCCGGCCATAACATAGGGACGGAGAGAAGTATGATCAGTGCCGCTGTCGAACCTCACGTAGATTCATTCAACCCGGACAACCGCGAACCGCTCACCCCGGACTTCGCCACGACAGCCAAGGCACCCGGCGCCCAGCGCCAGCACAACCCCAACAAGCGCAAGATCCTGTTCGTCACCTCGGAAATCGCCGACCTGGTCAAGACCGGCGGCCTGGGCGACGTATCGGCAGCGCTGCCGCGGGCACTGGCCCACCTGCATGATGTCCGGGTACTGATCCCCGGCTACCCGCAGGTGATGGAAAGCGACAACCCCATTCATATCGTCGGCGAACTCGGCGGCCACGCGGCGCTGCCACCGTGCAAGATCGGCCGCATGGACCTGGCCGACGGCCTGGTCATCTATGTGCTGATCTGCCCCGAGCTGTACCAGCGCGACGGCACGCCCTATGGTGCCAACAACGGCCGCGACTGGCCTGACAACCACATCCGTTTCGCCCGCCTGGGCCTGGCCGCGGCCGAGATCGCCGCAGGCGAAGGCATGATCCACTGGAAACCCGAAGTGGTACATGCCCACGACTGGCCCGCCGGCCTGGCCCCGGCCTACATGCATTGGCGCGGTCTGAACACGCCGACCCTGTTCACCATCCACAACCTCGCCTACCAGGGCGTGTACAGCCGCGGCTGCAGCCCGGAACTGGCGATCCCGGACCACGCCATGCAACAGGAAGGCATGGAGTTCTACGGCAAGCTGTCGTTCCTCAAGGCAGGCCTTGCCTACTCCAGCCACATCACCACGGTCAGCGCCACCTATGCACGGGAGATCACCACCCCGGAATTCGGCTGCGGCCTCGATGGCTTCCTGGCCAGCAAGGCCCAGCAAGGCCTGCTTGGCGGCATCCCCAACGGCATCGACGAAAGCTGGGATTCGGCAACCGACAAGCACCTGCAGCACAACTTCAGCATCAATGACTGGGACGGCAAGGCGCGCAACGCCGACGAGGTACGCCATCTGTTCGGCCTGGAGCCTGCCAGCGGCCCGCTGTTCGCCGTGGTCTCGCGCCTGGTCTACCAGAAGGGCCTGGACCTGACCCTGGCCGTGGCCGACTACATCGTCGAGCAAGGCGGCCAGATCGCCATCATTGGTCGCGGCGAGCCGGAAGAAGAACAGGCCATGCGCGATCTGGCACTGCGCCACCCGGGCCGCATCGGGGTGCGCATCGGCTTCAACGAGACCGATGCCCGGCGCATGTTTGCCGGCAGCGACTTCCTGCTCATGCCCTCGCGCTACGAGCCCTGCGGCCTGAGCCAGATGTATGCGCAGCGGTTCGGCTCGTTGCCGGTGGCACGCAACACCGGCGGCCTGGCCGACACCATCGAGAACGGCGTCACCGGTTTCCTGTTCGACGAGTCGACGATTGAAAGCTACCGCGAGGCACTGAGCCGGGCCTTCTATGTCTACGGCAAGAAGAACCTGCTCAATGCCATGCGCTGCCTGTCCATGACCCAGCCGTTCAACTGGTGCCAGGCGGTCGAGCCCTACGCCCGCCTCTACGAGGACCTGGTCAAGCAGACCCAGTTCAGCCACTACTAAGCGGGGGTCGAAGATGCACAGGCATGGCGCACACTTGCTGGACGCCACGTCGGCGCGCTTCGCCCTCTGGGCGCCCGATGCGCGCAGCGTGAGCTTGGAACTGGAGCAGCAGCCGGCGATCGAGCTGCTGGCCGATGACGATGGCTGGTACACGGGAGTCGCCGCGTGCCAGGCAGGTGACCGTTATCACTACCGTATCGATGGCCAGCTGCAGGTGGCCGACCCCGCGTCGCGCTACCAGCCTGAAGGCGTGCAGGGGCCGAGCCAGCTGGTCGACACCGGGGCCCATGCCTGGCAGCACCCATGGCAGGGCCGGCCCTGGCACGAAGCGGTGATCCAGGAGCTCCACGTCGGCGTGCTCGATGGCTACGACGGCGTGGCCCGGCACCTGCCGCGCCTGGCCGAGCTGGGCATCAGCGCCATCGAGCTGATGCCCCTCGGGCAGTTTCCGGGCGAACGCAACTGGGGCTACGACGGCGTGCTGCCCTATGCGCCGCAGCACAGCTACGGCAGCCCCGAGCAATTGTGCGCGCTGGTCGACGATGCCCACGGCCACGGCCTGATGGTGCTGGTGGACGTGGTCTACAACCACTTCGGCCCCGACGGCAATTACCTGCATCAGTACGCCAGCCCGTTTTTCCGCCAGGACCGGCAGACGCCCTGGGGCGCCGCGATCGACTTCCGCCGCCCCGAGGTGCGCGAGTACTTTATCCAGAACGCCCTGATGTGGCTGTGCGAGTACCGCTGCGACGGCCTGCGCCTGGACGCCGTGCATGCCATCGACCAGCCGGATTTTCTCGTCGAGCTGGCGCAGCGGGTGCGCACTGCCGTGGAGCCTGGCCGGCATGTCTGGCTGGTGCTGGAGAACGAGCACAACCAGGCCTCGCTGCTCGAACAGGGCTTCGACGCCCAGTGGAACGACGACGGCCACAATGCCCTGCACGTGCTGCTGACCGGCGAGACCGAAGGCTACTACGCCGACTACCGGCAACGGCCGATCGACAAACTGGCTCGCTGCCTGGGCGAAGGCTTCGTGTTCCAGGGCCAAGCCAACCGCCACGGCACGCCACGCGGCGAACCCAGCGGCCACTTGCCGCCCAGCGCGTTCGTGCTGTTCCTGCAGAACCATGACCAGGTCGGCAACCGCGCCCTGGGTGAGCGCCTCACCCGGCTGTGCCCGCCGCCGGCCCTGCGTGCCGCGACTGCCCTGCTGCTGCTGGCACCGATGATCCCGCTTCTGTTCATGGGCGACGACGACGGCAGTTGCCGGCCGTTCCTGTTCTTCACCGACTTCCACGACGAACTGGCCGATGCCGTGCGCGAGGGCCGCCGCGGCGAGTTCGCCCACTTTCGCGCCTTCGCCGACCCACACCAGCGCGAACGGATTCCCGACCCCAACGCCGAACAGACCTTCGAGGCCTCACGGCCACAGCGCCAGGAAGTCATCGCTGGCTGGCACGGTTTATACCAACAGCTGCTGGCGCTGCGCCAACGCCACGTCATCCCGCACCTGCTCGGCAGCCACGCACTCGGTGCCGAGGTACTGGGCGACAAGGCGCTGAGCGCCCGTTGGCGGCTTGGGGATGGCAGCACCCTGCGCATCGACCTGAACCTGGCAGACACGCCCCAGGCCGCAGCCCTGCCCCCCGCCGAACTGCGCCTGTTCGACAGCAGCGACACCACGCACCCTGACACCGCGCTATCGGCCTACAGCTGCGTGGTCAGCCTGCTTGCACCTGGCCAGGAGAGCCCATGAGCGAAACCGCACTGCACCGCCTGGCCGCCCGCGTCGGCCTTGCCCGTGACTGGATCGATGCCAACAACCGGCCACAGCAGGTGGCCGACGAGGTGCTGCGCAAGGTCCTCGAAGGCCTGGGCCACCCAGCCGCCGACGACAGCGCCGTCCACAGCAGTCTGCACGCTGTCGAAGCCTGCGAAGACAGCCAGCACCTGCCGCCCCTTCTGACTGCCGAGGTTGACCAGCCGCTGGCCTTGGCGCACTTCTTCGCACCTGCCAGCAACGCCTTATGCACCCTGGAGGACGGCAGCCAGCGCCGCATCGCCCTCGACGCCCAGGCGCACCTGCCGGGCCAGCTGCCCATCGGCTATCACCAGGTGGAAATCGAAGGTCGCACGTTTGTCCTCGCCGTGGCGCCCCCGCGCTGCTACAGCCTGGCAGACGCCATTCAGCAACCGCCGCCACGCTGCTGGGGCATCGCCGTGCAGCTGTACAGCCTGCGCCGCACGGGCGACGGCGGCTTCGGCGACTGCCTGGCGCTGGAGCAACTGGCGCGCAGCGCCGCCGAACGCGGCGCCGACGCCCTGGCCATCAGTCCGATCCATGCCTTGTCGGCGGTCGATCAACTGCACTACAGCCCTTACTCACCGTCCAGCCGCCTGCTGCTCAACACCCTCTATGCCAGCCCCGCGGCCATTCTTGGCGAGCGCGCCGTGCGCATGGCCATCGAGGCCTGCGGCCTGGAGCAGACCCTCGAAGACCTGGAACAGCGCCCGCTGGTGGACTGGCCACGGGCCGCCTATACCCGGCTGAGCCTGCTCGAAGCGCTGTACCAGGACTTCAGCCAGGGCGACCACCCGTTGCGCAAGGATTTCGACAGCTACCGCGCCGCTGCAGGCCAGGCCCTGGAGCATCACTGCCGTTTCGAAGTGCTGCAGGCGCAAGCCGTCGACCACGGCCTGGGCGGTGACTGGCGCAACTGGCCCAGTGCCTGGCACGACCCCTACCACCCCGAAGTCGAAGCCTTCGCCAACGCCTACCCTGCCAAGATCGAGTTCCACGCCTTTTGCCAATGGCTGACCGAACGCAGCCTGCAACGTGCCCAGGAGGCCGCGCGCAGCAACGGCATGGCGATCGGCCTGATCGCCGACCTGGCCGTAGGCGCAGACGGTGCCGGCAGCCAGGCCTGGAGCCGCCAGGACGAGCTGCTGGCCAACCTCAAGGTCGGCGCGCCACCCGACATCCTCAATCGCGCCGGGCAGGACTGGGGGATCTGCGCGTTCTCCCCGGAAGGCCTCAAGCGCAATGGCTACCGCGCCTTCATCGAGATGTTGCGGGCCAACCTGGCGCACGCCGGCGGCCTGCGCATCGACCACGTGATGGGCCTGCGCCGACTGTGGCTGATCCCGCGTGGCTGCAAGCCCAGCGAAGGCGCCTACCTCGATTACCCGCTGGAGGATCTGCTGCGCCTGTTGGCGCTGGAGTCGGTGCGGCACCAGGCGATCATCCTGGGCGAAGACCTCGGCACGGTGCCTGAAGGGCTGCGCGAACAGCTGGCCGACAACGCGCTGCTGGGCATGCGCGTACTGCCCTTCGAGCAGACCCACTCCGGACACTTCAAGCCGATCCTCGACTGGCCGGACGATGCCCTGGCCACCACCGGCACTCACGACCTGGCGCCCTTGGCCGGCTGGCTGCAGAGCCGGGATATCGACTGGAACCAGCGCCTGAAGCTGATCGACGCCGCCACCGAACAGCACTGGCGACACGAACGGCAAAAGGAGCGAGACGGCCTGCGCCGCACCCTGGAAGCCAACTACGGGCCCTTGGCGGACGACGACGCGCTGATCGATGCCGCGATCCGTTACGTCGGTCACACCCGCGCGCCGCTGGTGCTGATCCCGCTGGAAGACCTGCTCGGCAGCGATGAACAACCCAACCTGCCAGGTACCACCGAGGGCCACCCCAACTGGCGCCGGCGCTTCGCCGCGCCGGTGGGCGAGCTGCTCGACGACGAAGATGCCGCTCGCCGCCTGGAGCTGCTGGCCCAAGCCCGCGAGCAAGCCTGGGAGCGTGACCGATGAAGCCGCTGACCGCGACCCTGCGCCTGCAACTGCACAGTGACTTCACCCTCGACCATGCCGTGCCGCTGGTGCCCTACTTCGCCCAGCTGGGCATCAGCCATGTGTATGCCTCGCCGATCCTCAAGGCCCGTGCAGGCTCGCGCCACGGCTACGATGTGGTGGACCCGACCCAGGTCAACCCGGAGCTGGGCGGCGAAGCCGCGCTGGAACGCCTGGTGGCCGCCCTGCGCCAACATGGCATGGGGCTGATCCTCGACACCGTGTCCAACCACATGGCCGTGGGCGGCGCCGACAACCCGTGGTGGCAGAGCCTGCTGGCATGGGGGCGACGCAGCCCCTATGCCGAATTCTTCGACATCCAGTGGCATTCCAACGACCCCCTGCTGGCTGGCCAGTTGTTGCTGCCGTTTCTTGCCAGCGACTATGGCATGGCGTTGAAGAACGGCGAGACCCCGCTGCAGTTCGATGCCCATCAGGGCGTACTGCAGATCGCCCACTACGACCACCGCTTCCCGATCTGCCCCATCGATTACGGCTGGATATTGTCCCTGAGCCCGGAGCCTGCCCTGCAGGCGCTGGCCGAGCACTTCACGGCCCTGCACGAGCATGCCGCGCCGCTGGCCGCCGCCCTGCCTCTGCACGTCGAGCTGGCGCGCCTGGTGGCCGATGGGGCCGACCTCGAATCCGCCCTCGTCGCCTTCGACAGCCGCTGCGAGAACGGTTTCAAGCGCCTGCACCTGCTGCTTGAGCGCCAGACCTACCGGCTGGCCAGCTGGCGCACCGCCGCCGACGACATCAACTGGCGGCGCTTCTTCGACATCAACGAGCTGGGTGGCTTGCGGGTGGAGCGCGCGGTGGTGTTCGAGGCGACCCACGCCAAGCTGTTCGAGCTGATCGAGCGGGGCCTGGTGGACGGCTTGCGCATCGACCACATCGATGGCCTGGCCGACCCGCGTGGCTACTGCCGCAAGCTGCGCCGGCGAGTCACCGGCCTGCTCGCCAGCCGGCCGCTGTCAGCGGCGCTGGAGCACTTCCCGATCTACGTGGAAAAGATTCTCGGCGCGGATGAACACCTGCACCGCGACTGGCTCACCGACGGCACCACCGGTTACGAATTCATGAACCAGGTGTCGCTGCTGCAGCACGACCCAACAGGCGAAGCGCCACTTACCGAGCTGTGGGCCACGCTCAGCGAACGCCCCGCGTTTGCCGAGGAAGTGCGCCAGGCCCGCCACCTGGTGCTCAATGCCAGCCTGGCCGGCGATTGCGAGTCGGTGGCCCTGGCGCTGCTGCAGGTGGCCCGCGACGACCTGATGACCCGCGACCTGACCCTCGGCGCCATCCGCCGTACGCTGCAGGCGCTGGTCGCCCACTACCCGGTGTACCGCACCTATTTCAACGCCTGCGGGCGCCCGGCCGAGGACGAAAAAGGCTTCCAGCAGGCCCTGGCCAATGCTCGCCAGGACCTTGCCGAAGCCGACTGGCCGCTGCTCGAGCAGCTGGCGCACTGGCTCGGCGGCCAACCTTGGCGCCAATTGCCCCACGGCCGACCCCGCAAGCACCTGCGCCATGCCTGCGTGCGTTTCCAGCAACTGACTGCGCCCAGTGCGGCCAAGGCGGTGGAAGACACCGCCTTCTACCGCTCGGCTCGGCTGCTGTCGCGCAATGACGTCGGCTTCGACGCCGAACGCTTCGCTGCCGGCGCCGAGTACTTCCACAACGAGGCCCAGCGCCGTCTGCGCGACTTCCCCGACAACCTGCTGGCCACCGCCACCCACGACCACAAGCGCGGCGAAGACACCCGTGCGCGCCTGGCGGTATTGAGCGAACGGGGCACGTGGCTGGCCAGCCGGGTAGAACACTGGCGCGAGCTCGCTGCCCCCCTGCGCGAGCAGCTGGACGATGGCCCGGCGCCGAGCCCGGGCGATGAATTGCTGTTGCTGCAGACCCTGCTCGGCAGTTGGCCGCTGGCGCTGGACCTGCACGACGACAGTGCAGTGCGCCGCTACGCCGAACGCATACGCCAGTGGCAGCAGAAAGCACTGCGCGAGGCCAAGCTGCGCAGCAGCTGGAATGCACCCAACGAAGCCTATGAAGCGGCCTGCGCTGCCTATGTCGATGGCCTGCTGCAAGGCCGCGAGAACCAGCAGTTGCGCCAGTCACTGGCCGATGCCGCGCAGTTGATCGCCTGCCCCGGCGCGCTCAACGGGCTGGTCCAGGCGCTGCTGCGCATGACCGTACCCGGCGTGCCCGACTTGTACCAGGGCAACGAGTACTGGGATTTCAGCCTGGTCGATCCGGATAACCGCCAGGCAGTGGACTACGCCGCCAGGCGTCGCACCCTGGACGACGCTGCGGCACCCGCTGAACTGCTCGCGCACTGGCATGACGGACGCATCAAGCAGGCGCTGGTTGCGCGGGTGCTGGATTGCCGCCAGGCCCACGCCGAGCTGTTCCGCCGCGGCGCCTATCTGCCTCTGACCGTGCAGGGCCGGCATGCCGACAAGGTGCTCGCATTCGCCCGCCTGGGTGAAGGCGAGCGCGCCATCGTGGTGACCCCGCGCCTGGCCAGCGGCCTGTTGGCGGGCGCCACGACACCGTTGATCCCGGCGCAGAACTGGGACGACACCCGGGTGATCCTGCCGTTTGCCGCGTCACCTGCAACCTCGACGGGACTTTTCCCCTGCGCGGCGGTCAGCCCTTCAAAGGAGCTGCTGGTAAGCGCGGTGCTGGCGGAGTTTCCGGTCAACCTGTTGATACAACATTCTTGAACATCAGGAGCGTCACGATGAGTGTCGATGAAAAACGTATTCGCGAATTCGCCTATCAGATCTGGGAGTCGGAGGGTAAGCCCGCTGGCCAGGAAGAGCGCCACTGGGACATGGCGCGCAAGCTGGCCGAGGCCGAGGCGCTAGCGCCCAAGGCAGCGCCACGCAAGAAGGCGGCGGCCAAGCCCAAGGCACCGGCCGAGCCCAAGGCGGCAGCGTTGCCTGGGGTTGAGCCGGCAGTGGCGAAGAAGCCACGGGCGGTGAAGAAACCGAGCGCTGGTTGAGCCTGTTCGGGCCCTATCGCCGGCAAGCCGGCTCCCACAGGGTCACCCAGTTCTCGCGTTTTATCGGGTACCTGTGGGAGCCGGCTTGCCGGCGATAGGGCCACCCCTGCCTTGCGCAAACTCCCTTCCCCCGGCCAATCGAGGACCGCCATGAGCCCCCGCACCCCGAAGAAAACCCGCTCCGTCGCCCCGTCGCGCATCCGTGAAGGCATGCCCTTCCCCCTCGGCGCAACCTGGGACGGCCTGGGTGTCAACTTCGCCTTGTTCTCGGCCAACGCCACCAAGGTCGAACTGTGCCTGTTCGACGCCAGCGGCGAGCAGGAAATCGAGCGCATCGAGCTCCCCGAATACACCGACGAGATCTTCCACGGCTACCTGCCCGACGCTCATCCAGGGCTGATCTACGGCTACCGTGTGCACGGCCCCTACGCGCCGCAGAACGGCCACCGTTTCAACCCCAACAAGCTGCTGATCGACCCTTACGCCAAGCAACTGGTCGGCAGCCTGAAATGGTCCGAGGCGCTGTTCGGCTACACCATCGGCCACCCTGACGGCGACCTGTCGTTCGATGAACGCGACAGCGCGCCCTTCGTGCCCAAGTGCAAGGTGATCGACCCGGCCTTCACCTGGGGCCGCGACCAGCGCGTGCTGGTGCCATGGGAGCGCACCATCCTCTACGAGGCCCATGCGCGCGGCATCAGCATGCGCCACCCGGCGGTCCCGGAAGAGCTGCGCGGCACCTTCGCGGGCCTTGCCAACGACGAGCTGCTCAAGCACATCAAGGACCTTGGCGTGTCGAGCATCGAGCTGCTGCCGATCCACGCCTTCGTCAACGACCAGCACCTGCTCGACAAGGGCCTGAACAACTACTGGGGCTATAACAGCATCGCCTTCTTCGCGCCGCACCCGCGCTACCTGGCGAGCGGCAAGATCGCCGAGTTCAAGGAGATGGTCGCGCACCTGCACGATGCCGGCCTGGAGGTGATCCTCGATGTGGTCTACAACCACACCGCCGAAGGCAACGAGCGTGGCCCGACCCTGTCGATGCGCGGCATCGACAACGCCTCCTACTACCGCCTGATGCCCGACGACAAGCGTTACTACATCAACGACTCCGGCACCGGCAACACCCTCGACCTCAGCCACCCGTGCGTGCTGCAGCTGGTCACCGACTCGCTGCGCTACTGGGCCGGCGAAATGCATGTCGATGGCTTTCGCTTCGACCTGGCGACCATCCTCGGCCGTTACCACGAGGGCTACAGCGAACGCCACGGCTTCCTCGTGGCCTGCCGCCAGGACCCGATGCTCAGCCAGGTCAAGCTCATCGCCGAGCCCTGGGACTGTGGCCCGGGCGGCTACCAGGTGGGCAACTTCGCGCCGGGTTGGGCGGAGTGGAACGACCGCTTTCGCGACACCGTGCGCGCCTTCTGGAAGGGCGACGAAGGCCAACTGGCAGACTTCGCCGCACGCATGACCGCCTCCGGCGACATGTTCAACAACCGTGGCCGGCGGCCCTACGCCTCGGTCAACTTCGTCACTGCCCACGACGGTTTCACCCTGCGCGACCTGGTGTCGTACAACAGCAAGCACAACGAGGATAATGACGAGAACAACCAGGACGGCACCGACAACAACCTGTCGTGGAACTGCGGCGTCGAAGGCCCCACCGACGACCCCGAGATCAATGCCCTGCGCATGCGCCAGATGCGCAACTACTTCGCGACCTTGCTGCTGGCCCAGGGCACGCCGATGATCGTCGCCGGCGACGAATTCAGCCGCACCCAGCATGGCAACAACAATGCCTACTGCCAGGACAGCGAAATCGGCTGGATCAACTGGGACCTGGACGAAGACGGCAAGGCGCTGCTGGCATTCGTCAAGCGCCTGACCCGCTTGCGCCTGGCCTATCCGGTGCTGCGCCGCTCGCGTTTTCTGGTGGGTGACTACAACGAGGCCATCGGGGTCAAGGATGTGACCTGGCTGGCGCCGGACGGCAGCGAGATGACCGTGGAGCAGTGGGAAGACCCCCATGGGCGTTGCCTGGGCATGCTGATCGACGGGCGCGCGCAGGTCAGCGGCATTGCCCGGCCCGGGTCCGAGGCGACCATGCTGATCATCGTCAACGCCCACCATGATGTGGTGCCGTTCCAGTTGCCGACCGTGCCGGAGGGTGACTATTGGAGCTGCCTGGTCGACACCGACCGGCCAGAGATGCGCAAACCGCAACATCTGCAGTTCGACAGCACCTTCGAGGTCAAGGGGCGGTCGTTTCTGCTGATGGTGTTGCAGCGCGAGGAAGACTGAACCTGGGGGGGGCTGGGGCTGTCCCATGACTAGTGTTGGCTGAACGGGCCCTATCGCCGGCAAGCCGGCTCCTACAGGGATTGCGCGGTCCAGGTGGGAGCCGGCTTGCCGGCGATGGGGCCGGAATGGACAACATCCTCACTCAAGGAGCCACCGTGAACCCCGAAGCCAGCCGTCCAGGTTTCGCCCATACCCACCCATCCGCGGCCGTGCACCGGCTGCGCGTACTGACGGTCAACACACACAAGGGCTTCACGGCCTTCAACCGACGCTTCATCCTGCCCGAACTGCGCGAAGCGGTGCGCAGCACCCAGGCCGATATCGTGTTTCTCCAGGAAGTGCTCGGCAGCCATGACCGGCATGCAGCACGCTACCCCGGCTGGCCGCAGACCTCGCAATACGAGTTTCTCGCCGACAGCATGTGGAGCGACTTCGCCTATGGCCGCAATGCGGTCTACCCCGACGGCCATCATGGCAACGCGCTGCTTTCCAAATACCCGATCATCGAACACCGCAACCTCGACGTGTCGATCACCGGCCCCGAGCGGCGTGGCCTGTTGCACTGCGTGCTCGACGTGCCAGGCCAGCGCCAGGTGCATGCGATCTGCGTGCACCTGTCGTTGCTCGAGAGTCACCGCCAGAAACAGCTGCAGTTGCTGGGCCAACTGCTCGACGCACTGCCAGCCGATGCGCCGGTGATCATTGCCGGTGACTTCAACGACTGGAAGCTGCGCGGCAACCGCACCTTGCGCCTGCAACGCGACTTGCACGAGGCCTTCGAACGGCACCACGGATTGCTCGCGCGCACGTATCCGGCGCGCCTGCCTTTACTGGCCCTGGACCGCATCTACCTGCGCAATGCCGAAAGCCATGCGCCCAGGATTCTGGGGCACAAACCTTGGACGCACCTCTCCGATCATCTGCCATTGGCCGTGGAAGTGAGGCTGTAGCAATGATTCGTCATAGCCACAGCGCGGCAAATAGCGAACACCACTATCCGAGCCGTTTTTCCGAAGAAAAACAACGTGATATCGACCTTCGCCAGGGGTGTCCGGTTTTTTAACACATTCTTGACGCAACCCCCCAACTCACCTTAGCTGAACAATTACCTAGTCGTAGAAAACTCGCGCCGGGCCTTTAGCTCGCGCCTTTGTGCGCGCTCGCGAAAGCTGGCGTGCCGGTTTGGGTCGCCCTCTGTTTTTGCCGTACAGCTCGTGACAACCGGCCAGGTCCTTGGGCTGTACAACAAAAAACAGAGGAGATCCGCCATGAAAAGAACCTCGATCCCCGTGCGCTTCGATCGAATCTTCTACGCGGTTTCCACGTCGATGCTTCTGGCAACCCCGGTGGAAACCTTTGCCCTCGAACTGCAGGACGATCCAACGTTCTCCACACTTCTGCAACAACCGGCAGTGCCAAGCCTGTCGCTCGAGCCGGTCGGTGCCAGCGCCATCAACCTGGACACGCTGGCAGCCTTCTCCGACAACATGAGCGAACGCCACGGCCAGGCGGCCCCTGACCTTGTAGCCAGCCAATGGAAGCAATTCTTCCCCACCGCCCCACGGCTCGGTGCGCAGCCACCCGAACAGCTGGAAGCACCCAGCCAGCAACTGATGATCGGCCCGGACCTGTTCGTGCGTGAAACGGCCGGCGGCAATGTGCACCGCGCGGGTATCTTCGTTGGCCACAACAACCTGCAAAGCAGCTTTAGCGGAACGCGCCCCTTGCTCGGCGACAAGCAACGCAATGCCGTCAACCTCAGTGGCGAGAGCCTGGGGATGTACTGGAGCATGACCCATGAACAGGGATGGCACGTGGATGCCGTGGCCATGGGTTCGCGCATCGATGTCATGGGCCGCGGCGACAGCGGCCAGCGCCTGAACGACAGCGGCCATGCCATGACCTTTTCCGTGGAGGGCGGTTATCCGATTCGCTTGGGCGACACTTGGGTGATCGAGCCGCAGGCGCAGTTGATCAACCAGCGCTTCTTCCCCGGCAACCAGGTGCAGGAAGAAACCTTGCAGGCGTTCGACAGCCAGCCCACCTGGAGTGGCCGGGTCGGTGCCAAGTTGTCGGGAAAGTACGACGTGCGCGGCATGCCGATCGAACCCTACGTGCGCACCAACGTCTGGTATGACTTCAACGACACCGACGAGGTCAAGCTGGACGAGGTCGACAAGATCTCCAGCTCGCGCTATTCGACCACGGTGGAACTGGGCTTGGGGCTGGTGGCGCGAGTGACGCCTTCGGTGGCGCTGTTTGTCAGTGCCGATTACAGCAGTGATGTGGATGGCAATGACTTGAATGGGTTGATTGGTAGCCTTGGGGTGCGGATGCGGTGGTAGGCAGGACCGACCCTATCGCCGGCAAGCCGGCTCCTACAGGGATTGTGGGAGCTGGCTTGCCGGCGACAGGGCCAGCACAGCCATGCATCAAGCCGGCTTCATTACCAACACCCCAAGCGGCGGCAGGTTCAAGGCCAGCGACAACGGCTGCCCATGGCTGGCCACCTCCTCGCTTTCAACGGCCCCCAGGTTGCCCACATTCGACCCGGCATACAGCCCGGCATCACTGTTGAGCAATTCCTGCCAGCGCTCGCCGAACGGCACACCGATCCGATACCCCTCGCGCGGCACCGGGGTGAAGTTGGCCACCACCAGCAACGGCTCGCCCTGGCTGCTCCAGCGCAGCCAGGCGTACACGCTGTTGTGCGCGTCATCGCCGATCAGCCACTGGAAGCCCTGGGGCTGGCAATCCTGCTCATGCAGCGCCGGCAACTCGCGGTACAGCCGGTTGAGGTCACCGACCAGGCGCTGCACACCCTGGTGCTCAGGGTACTGCAGCAGGTACCAGTCCAGTTCGTGATCGTGGTTCCATTCACGCCACTGGCCGAACTCGCAACCCATGAACAGCAGTTTCTTGCCCGGGTGGGTCCACATGAAGGTCAGGTAGGCGCGCAGGTTGGCGAACTTCTGCCAGCGGTCACCGGGCATCTTGTCGATCAGCGAGTGCTTGCCGTGCACCACCTCGTCGTGGGAAATCGGCAGGATGAAGTGCTCGGAGTAGGCATAGATCAGGCCGAAGCTCATCTCGTTGTGGTGATAGGTGCGGTGCACCGGATCGTTCTGGATGTAGTGCAGGGTGTCGTGCATCCAGCCCATGTTCCACTTGTAGGCAAAGCCCAGGCCGCCCTGCTGGGTCGGCTGGCTGACGCCCGGCCAGGCGGTGGATTCCTCGGCGATGATCAGTGCGCCAGGTGCCTCATGGGCCGCTACCCCGTTGAGGTGGCGGATGAAGTCGATGGCTTCGAGGTTCTCGCGTCCGCCATGGCGGTTGGGCACCCATTCGCCGGCCTTGCGCGAGTAGTCGCGGTAGAGCATCGAGGCCACCGCGTCGACCCGCAGCCCATCGATGTGAAAGTGCTTGAGCCAGTGCAGGGCCGAGGCCAGCATGAAGCCGCGAACTTCATTGCGGCCCAGGTTGTAGATCAGCGTGTTCCAGTCCTGGTGGAAGCCCTCGAGGGGGTTGTCGTACTCGTACAACGCGGTGCCATCGAAACGCGCCAGGCCATGTTCGTCAGTGGGGAAATGCGCCGGCACCCAGTCGAGGATCACCCCGATACCTCCCTGGTGGCAGGCATCGACGAAGGCCGCGAAGTCTTCGGCGGTGCCATAACGCGAGGTGGGTGCGAACAGCGACAGCGGCTGATAGCCCCATGAGCCACCGAAGGGGTGCTCCATGATCGGCAGCAGCTCGATATGGGTGAAGCCCAGCTCCTGCACATAAGGCACCAGCCGCTCGGCCAGTTCGCGCCAGTTGTAGAAGCGCGACACTTCACCCGCGTCGTCCAGCTCGCAGCGCCAGGAACCCGGGTGCAGCTCGTAGATCGACAGCGGTGCGCTGTAGGCATGGCGCTGGGCGCGGTGCTCCATCCAGTCGTGGTCGTGCCAGTCATGGCTGAGCTCACCTGTCACCTTCGATGCGGTGCTGGGCGGCAACTCGGTGGCACGGGCCAACGGGTCGGCCTTGAGGGGCAGGATGCCGTCCTTGCCCAGTACCTCGTACTTGTAGGTTTCGCCCACACCCAGGCGCGGCACGAACAGCTCCCAGATGCCGGCGCTGTGACGCAGGCGCATAGGGTGGCGGCGGCCGTCCCAGTTGTTGAAGTCGCCCACCACCGACACCCGCCGGGCGTTCGGTGCCCACACCGAGAAACACACCCCCTGGATGCCGTCGACCTCGATCGGCTGGGCGCCAAAACGCCCGGACAGGTCGCGGTGGTTGCCTTCGGCGAACAGGTACAGGTCCATGTCGCCCAGTTGCGGGCCGAAGCTGTAGGGGTCTTCGGTGACCTGCTCGCCGCCGGCCCAGCCGATCTGCAGCAGGTACGGCTGTGCCTCGTCCAGGTGCGCGCTGAACAGCCCGGGCAGGCTGCCCTGCACCATTTCGGCCAGCACCCGACCGTCATGCCGGGCGAGCACCCGACTGCTCAAGGCGCCGGGCAGGAAAGCCCGCACCCAGACACCACCCGCACCATCGCCATGGGGACCCAGTACTGCGAACGGATCGGCGTGCTCGGCGCGGGCAAGGGCATCGAGCTCCCGCTGCCGAAGGCCACCGTTGTCACGCGTGCTTGCATTCATCTATGACTCTCCCCAGGTACTGATCAATCCATGCAGGCCATGCAAAGGCACGGCCAGCCAACTTGGCCGGTTCTCGGCTTCATAGGTAATTTCGTAGGCGGCTTTTTCCAGACAGAACAGTTCCAGTGCGGCGCGCTCGCCCTCGGCCTGTTGCCAGGCGTGGGGCATGGCGGCGGTGGCCAGGCCATAGGCTTCGACGAAGGCATGGCGCGACTGGTGCAGGTACTGCCGGGCAACCCGCTGACGAGCCTGCCGCGCGGCCTCGGAGAGGTCTACCGCCGAGGCGCTGCGCAAGATCATCGCAGCAGCATAGTCGAAGGATCGCAGCACGCCGCTGACATCCTTGTACGGGCTGTGCTTGGCTCGGCGTTCCTGGAGCGGCCGTGATGGCTCGCCCTCGAAATCGATCAGGTAGGCATCACCTTGCACCACCAGCACCTGGCCCAGGTGCAGGTCGCCATGAACCCGCATCAGCAGCCCGCCCTGGGCTTGATGGGCAAGGTTATCGATGTGCTGCGCGAGGCCGTCACGCTGTTGCTGCAGGTCGTCGACCAGGACCTGGCTGTCACTGTCCAGCCGATCGCGGTGCTGCACGAGCAGGTCGAGCGCGTGGGCCAGTTCGGCGTTGATCTGCTCACTCCAGCGTGCACTGTCCCGGGCGTCGCTGGCCTGCGGCTGGAAGGCGGCATCGTTGCTCGGCGCGGCCAGCAGCAGGTGCATTTCACCCAGGCGCTGGCCAAGCAAGGCCGCGAAACCATTGAGTTCGGCCAGGGCATTGGTATGCGCTTCAGGGTCGGCGCTGGTCGGCTCCATCTCGTCGCGGATCGCCCGCTCCAGGGTGTTCTGGGTCCAGGCCCAGGCATCGCCCTGGTTGCTCAGGTAACCCTGGGCGATCATCAGCAGGTGCGCTTCGTCGCGCTCGTCCACGCGGCTGACCCAGGCCAGCAGCGGTGAGATGTTGGCAAAGCCTGCGGCCGTCAGGTACCCGCTCATTTCCAGCTCCGGGTGGATACCCGGGTTGACCCGGCGAATCAACTTGAGCACCAGGCGATCGGCGACCACCACGGAGCTGTTGGACTGCTCGGCGCTCAGGTAGCGCACCGCACTGTTTTCGTCGAGCGCAAGGCCGGCCAGTTGCTCGGTGCAGGTAAAGCGCAGCTCACCCTCGCCATTGCCGCAGGGCAGGCGCATGCCGTCCTGGCAGGCACGCAGCACCGCGCGGACGAAAGGTTCGAGCACGAAGGCATCGGTGATCAGCCCCACCTGGCGGCCGCGGCGAACCCGCGACAGGGCCAGCTGCTGCGGCAACGCGCTGTTGATCTGCTCCTCGGGCAGGAAGCCGAACGGCAGCTGGTACTGGTTGGCCAGGCCATCGCCAAGCACTTCGATCTCGCTCAGCAGCACCGGCGTGCCGGCCGTGCCGAAGCGCACGCCGTAGCGCAAGCGCACCTGGTCGATCGGCCCTTCCTTGCCGGCGAACCAGCGGCGCTTGGGCAGGTACTGTGGCAGCACCGAGCCTTCCAGAGTGTCGCGCGAAGGCGCCTCGAGCAGTTCTTCCATGCGTTTGCGCAGCACCAACGTGGTCAATTCCGGGAGCCCCTCGGTGGGTTGAACGTGCCAGCTGGGCATGCGGTCGTGGGTGGCCAGCAGGAACCAGTAGAAGGCATAGGGCGGCAAGGTCAGCAGAAACGGCAGTTGGCCGATCGGCGGGAAGGCGCTGCCGCCAAGCATCTCGACAGGCACCTTGTCAGCGTACTGTGACAATTCCAGCTCCGCCGCCTGCGCCGCGCGCGAGACGTTGGCGACACACAGGATGGTCTCGCTGTTGCCCTCGGCATCGGTGTATTCGCGGATGTACGCGAGGATGCGCCGATTGCTCGGGGTGAGCGTGCGCAGGCTGCCGCGGCCAAAGGCCTTCTGCTGCTTGCGCACCGCCAGCAGACGGCGGTTCCAGTTCAGCAGGGAATGCGGGTCGTGGGACTGGGCCTCGACATTGACGGTCTGGTAGCCGTAAAGCGGGTCCATGATCGGTGGCAGCACCAGCCGCTGCGGGTCAGCCTTGGAGAAGCCGCCGTTGCGGTCCGGCGACCACTGCATCGGCGTGCGCACACCGTCACGGTCGCCCAGGTAGATGTTGTCGCCCATGCCCAGTTCGTCGCCGTAGTACAGGGTCGGCGTACCGGGCATCGACAGCAGCAGGCTGGTGAGCAGCTCGATGCGCCGGCGATCGCGTTGCAGCAAAGGCGCCAGGCGGCGACGGATGCCGAGGTTGATGCGCGCGCGGCGGTCTTCTGCGTAGTAGTTCCACAGGTAGTCGCGCTCGCGGTCGGTGACCATCTCCAGGGTCAGCTCATCGTGGTTGCGCAGGAAGATCGCCCATTGGCACTTGGCCGGGATCTCCGGAGTCTGGCGCAGGATATCGGTGATCGGGAAGCGGTCCTCCATGGCCAGGGCCATGTACATGCGCGGCATCAACGGGAAGTGGAAGGCCATGTGGCATTCATCGCCCTCGCCTTCGCCGAAGTACGGCCGCGTGTCCTCGGGCCACTGGTTGGCCTCGGCCAGCAGCATGCGGTCGGGATAGTTGGCGTCGATTTCGGCGCGGATCGCCTTGAGCACCTGGTGGGTTTCGGCCAGGTTCTCGTTGTTGGTGCCGTCGCGCTCGATCAGGTACGGGATGGCGTCCAGGCGCAGGCCGTCGACGCCCAGGTCGAGCCAGAAACGCATCACTGCGATCACCGCCTTGAGTACCTGCGGGTTGTCGAAGTTCAGGTCCGGCTGGTGCGAGTAGAAGCGGTGCCAGAAATACTGGCCGGCCACCGGGTCCCAGGTCCAGTTGGATTTTTCGGTGTCGAGGAAGATGATCCGCGTGCCGTCGTATTTCTGGTCATCGTCCGACCACACATAGAAGTTCCGTGCATTGCTGCCGCGCTTGGCGTGACGGGCGCGCTGGAACCAGGGATGCTGGTCGGAGGTGTGGTTGATGACCAGCTCGGTGATGACCCGCAGGCCGCGCTTGTGCGCCTCGCCGATGAAGCGCCTGGCGTCGGCCATGCTGCCGTAGTCGGGGTGCACGGCCTTGTACCCGCCGATGTCGTAACCGTCGTCGCGCCGTGGCGAGGGGTAGAACGGCAGCAGCCAGAGCGTGTTGACGCCCAAGTCGGCGATGTAGTCGAGCTTGCTGATCAGGCCGGCGAAATCGCCGATGCCGTCGTTGTTGGCATCGAAGAACGATTTGACGTGCAGCTGGTAGATCACGGCGTCCTTGTACCACAGCGGGTCGTCGATGAAGGCTGCCGGGCGGGAACGCTTGGCCATGTGCGACTCCTTTCAATTCTGTGGGGCTGCCTTGCAGCCCATCGCCGGCAAGCCGGCTCCCACAGGTTCATGTGCAAGTTTCCGGCTCTTGTGGGAGTCGGTTTGCCGGCGACAGGGCCCTAACGGGCCTTCTCGATGCGCCAGATACCAAACGGCTGGTGCCATGGCTCGATGCGCATCCACTGGGTCTTGCCATGCCAGGTCCAGCGATGGCCGTTCATCAGGTCTTCACCCAGGGTGTCGGCATCGTCGTCCAGCCCCAGCTCCCACAGCGGCAGTTCGAAACTCGCCTCCTGGGCGTTGAAAGGATCGAGACTGACGGCCACCAGGATGTAGTTGTCGCGCTCGGCAGTACGCTTGGCGAAGTACAGGATGTTGTCGTTCCAACAGTTGAAGAACGCCACGCCCAGATGGGTCTGCAGCGCGCGGTTCTGCCGGCGGATGCGGTTGAGCTGGGCGATCTCGGCAATGATGTTGCCGGGCTGGGTGAAGTCGCGCGGGCGGATCTCGTATTTCTCCGAGTCCATGTACTCCTCCTTGCCCGGCAGCGGCGTCGCCTCGCACAGCTCGAAGCCCGAATACATGCCCCACAGGCCCGAACCCATGGTTGCCAGGGCTGCGCGAATCAGGAAACCGGCGCGGCCCGAGGTGTGCAGGAAGAAGGGGTTGATGTCCGGCGTGTTGACGAAGAAGTTCGGCCGGTAGCACTGGCTCCACGGCGGCTGGTTGAGCGCTTCGAAATACTCGCGCAGCTCCTGCTTGGTGTTGCGCCAGGTGAAGTAGGTGTAGCTCTGCGCATAACCGACCTTGCCCAGACGCGCCATCATCGCAGGCTTGGTGAAGGCCTCGGCGAGGAAGATGACGTCGGGGTGCTGGCTGCGCACGTTGGCGATCAACCATTGCCAGAACGGCAACGGCTTGGTGTGCGGGTTGTCGACGCGGAAGGTCTTGACGCCCTCCTCGACCCAGCCGACCACCACATCGCGCAAGGCCAGCCACAGCGATGGCACGGCCTCGGCGGCATAGAAATCGACGTTGACGATGTCCTGGTACTTCTTCGGCGGGTTCTCGGCATAGCGGATGGTGCCGTCGGGGCGCCAGCTGAACCAGCCTGGGTGCTCCTTGAGCCAGGGGTGGTCCTGGGAGCACTGGATGGCGAAATCCAGGGCGATTTCCAAGCCGTGCTCGGCGGCGGCGGCGACCAGGCGACGGAAGTCCTCGCGGCTGCCCAGCTGCGGGTGAATGGCGTCATGACCGCCCTCGGGGCTGCCGATGGCATAGGGGCTGCCGGGGTCGCCGGGCTCGGCGCGCAGGGCATTATTGCGGCCCTTGCGAAACTGCGTGCCGATCGGGTGAATCGGCGGGAAGTACAACACGTCGAAACCCATGTCGCGGATCATCGGCAGGCGTTCGTGCACGTCGTTGAAGGTGCCGTGGCGTTCCGGACTGTCGGTGATCGAGCGCGGGAACAGCTCGTACCAGCTGGCGAACTGCGCTGCCGGGCGGTCCACGTCGATCGGGAATTCGCTGCTGCGGGTCAGGTAAGAGCGGTGTTCGGCTTCGCTCATCAGGCGCGAGGCTTGCGCCCCCAGCAACAGCGCCACCTGCTCGTCGGCAGGCAGGCCCGGCAGGCGCGCCTGCAACGCCTCGATCGCGCTGCGCAATTCCCCTTCGCTGCGCTCGGCACCCTTGCCCAGCAGCAACCTGCCCTCTTCCAGCTCGAGCTTGACCTCGACGCCGGCATTGAACTTCTTCTCCAGGTCATGGCAGTAGGTGGCGAACGGGTCGATCCAGGCCTCGATGCTGAACAGGTGCGGGCCCAGCTCGAGCGGGGTGAACTCGGCCAGCCACAGGTCGTTGCCCGGCGAGTGCATCGGCACGCAATGCCAGCGGCGGCTGTGGGCCTGGCGCCAGTTGAGCACGACCGCCAGACGGTCGTGCCCATCGCTGTAGACCTTGCTGCTGACCGCCACCGGCTGGCCGCTGATGGCCTTGGCGGCGAAGGTGCCGCCGTCGAGCACGGGTTGAGTGTCTTCGACCACGATGCGCGGCGCCAGCAGCGCCTGGGACAGGCTGATGGCCTGGTCCGGATGGTCGTTCGCCATGGGCACGCTTTCGAAGGGCTCGTTTCGTGTCATCGGACCTTGCTCCCTTAGGCTGGTGGCGGTAAGGGTTCAGAGCCGTGCGCAGGCGTGGGGGTTCAAAAAAATTGAGCGAATGGCAGCAGCCCGAAGTCGAAGCCTGCACTACCTCTTCACATCCACCACACGCGAGGTCAGGCCATGAACATTCCCATTCCACCGGAAACACCAGATCCCAACATCGACGACCCCAGCCTGCCGCCGCCCGTGCCGGAAGAAGACCCGGACGAGCTGCCGATCAAGCCGACCGTACCGCCGACGGTGGGGGACCCACCGAGTGATGAGCCACCGGTGAAGGTGTAAGGATAGACAAGGTTCTTGTGCTGTCTGGGCAGGCCCTATCGCCGGCAAGCCAGCTCATACATCTGGGAGCTGGCCTGCCCAGACAGCACATCAACCCGCAACAAGGGCGAACTGCAAGCACGCAATGTGGCTTCGGCAACTGATATTTCTACCAGTTTCAGAAAAAACGCTCGCACGCTATACATGGCACACAAACCATTTACCGGAGATTGTGATGAGCGACAGCATTGAAACACTGGTCAAGAATATTGTTGCAGATCAACTAGAGGTCAAACTGGAGGATATCAAAATCGAATCATCTTTCATCGGGGACCTCGGTGCAGATTCACTCGACACCGTAGAGTTGGTCATGGCGCTGGAAGAAGCGTTCGATCTGGAAATTACGGACGAAGACGCGGAAAAGCTCACCACCGTACAGTCTGTAATAGACCACATCACGGAAAAAACTCAGTAACACGGTTGGCTGAAACATGATGTCTTGAATCCAACGGTCGAGAGCCCATGCCATGGACACGAAAAGAAAGCTCGTCGTCAGAAGCCTGCAGAAGATCATTGCCAACAAACGAATCCAGCAACTCAAAACCTACGGGAATAGCGAGCTGCTCCAGGACTTCAAGGTTCACAACGAACTCTTGTTAAGGGAGGCCCTCGGCGAAACCACCCTGCGCAGGTACCTGAAGGCCGTCAGCATCGCTACCCGCAGACGTATCGGCTATGACAACGCGATGACCGTTGGCGATCTGATCGACAGCATCAGCAGGCCATGACATCACATAGCGGTTGGCCTTGTCGTGGCCGACATGACGATGCCAAGGCCACATGCCTGCTGCTTCAGGAAGAAGAAAGTTCCGCCACGCTGATTTCACGCATTCGAAACTTCTGCACTTTCCCGGTCACCGTCATTGGGAACTCTTCGACGAACCGGTAATGCCGCGGCACCTTGAAGTGTGCGATGCGCGCCTTGCACCAGGTTTGCAGTTCTTCAGCGTTGGCCACATGCCCCGGATGCAACTTGATCCACGCCACCACTTCCTCGCCGTACTTGCTGCACGGTATGCCGATCACTTGCGCATCCGCCACGGCCGGGTGGGTGTAGAAGAACTCCTCCAGTTCACGCGGGTAGATGTTCTCGCCACCGCGGATGATCATGTCCTTGTTGCGCCCGACAATGCGCACATAGCCCTGCTCGTCCATCACCGCCAGGTCGCCCGAATGCATCCAGCCTGCCGGGTCGATAGCGTCGCTGCTGGCCTGGGGGTTGTTCCAGTAACCGAGCATCACGCTGTAGCCGCGGGTACACAGCTCGCCGATCTCGCCACGGGCGACGATGCAGCCGTCGGCGTCCACCAGCTTGGTTTCCAGCTGCGGGTGGGTGCGCCCGACCGTGGTCACGCGCAGTTCCAGGTCGTCGTCCGGGCCGGTCTGCAGCGATACCGGGCTGGTTTCGGTCATGCCATAGGCGATCTGTACTTCGGCCATGTGCATCTGGTCGATCACCCGGCGCATCACCTCGATCGGGCAGGCGGCGCCGGCCATGATGCCGCTGCGCAGGGTGGAAAGGTCGAGCTGGGTGCGCGAGGGGTGGTCGAGCATGGCGATGAACATGGTCGGCACGCCATACAGGATGCTGGCGCGCTCTTCGGCCACGGCCTTGAGGGTCAGTTCGGCATCGAACGCGTCGTTGGGGTAGATCATGGTACTGCCGTGGGTGATGCAACCGAGGTTGGCCATGACCATGCCGAAGCAGTGGTACAGCGGCACCGGGATCACCATGCGGTCGGCGTGGGTCAGCCCCAGGCTTTCGCCGACCATGAAGCCGTTGTTGAGGATGTTGTAGTGGCTGAGGGTGGCACCCTTGGGCGCGCCAGTGGTGCCCGAGGTGTACTGGATGTTCACCGGCTGGTCGAACTGCAGGCTGGCCTGGCGGGCCTGATACGCCTCGTCGCTGGTCTGCCCTGCCCGTTCGGCCAGCGCCTGCCAGGGCAGGAAACCGCGTGGTGGGTTGTCCGCCAGGCTGACCACGCCGCGCAGATCAGGCAGGCATTGGCAGGCCAGCTCGCCCGGCGTGGCGCTGGCCAGTTCCGCTACCAGCTGCTGAACCATGGCGTGGTAATCGGACGTCTTGAAGGCATCGGCGCAGACCAGCCAGCGGCAACCGGACTGGCGCAGCACGTACTCCAGCTCACCGACGCGATAGGCCGGGTTGATGTTGACCAGGATCGCACCGACCTTGGCGCTGGCCAGTTGCAGGATGCACCACTGGGCGCAGTTGGGCGCCCAGATGCCGACGCGGTCACCGGTATCCACGCCCAGGGCCATCAGCGCACGGGCATGCAGGTCGACCTGTTCGGCCAGTTCTAGCCAGGTGTAGCGAACGCCCTGGTGGCGCACCACCAGCGCTTCGCCATCGGTGCAGCGGGCCACGGTGGCATCGAAGGCCTGACCGATGGTCAGGGTCAGCAAAGGGTGGTCCTGGCGACCGCGGGTGTAGCTGGGTTGACTCATGGGTGTCCCTTCTTGTGGTTGTTCTGGGCACGGCTGAAGCAAGCGCCAATTACTCTGGCGCAGATTTACGTTTACGTAAAGGTGATGACCCGATTGACACTGACCAAAGGCAGGTTTACGTTAACGTAAAGGTGATCAACCACACCTGCTCCCTCGGGGTTCGGCGGCGAATCCATGAGCTACGGTGTTTCCTTATTTCAAGAACAAGAAGGTGCCCCCGCATGCATTACCCAACCCTGAACTTCGCCCTGGGCGAAACCATCGACATGCTCCGCGACCAGGTGCGCACCTTCGTTGCCGCCGAGCTTGCCCCGCGCGCTGCGCAGATCGACCACGACAACCTGTTCCCTGCCGACATGTGGCGCAAGTTCGGCGACATGGGCCTGCTGGGCATCACCGTGTCGGAAGAGTACGGCGGCGCCGGCCTGGGCTACCTGGCCCATGTCGTCTCGATGGAAGAAATCAGCCGTGGCTCGGCCTCGGTGGCCCTCTCCTACGGCGCCCACTCCAACCTGTGCGTCAACCAGATCAACCGCAATGGCACCCACGAGCAGAAGCTCAAGTACCTGCCCAAGCTGATCAGCGGCGAACACATCGGCGCCTTGGCCATGAGCGAGCCCAACGCCGGCTCCGACGTGGTGTCGATGAAACTGCGCGCCGAGAAACGCGGCGACCACTATGTGCTCAACGGCAGCAAGACCTGGATCACCAACGGCCCCGACGCCAACACCTACGTGATCTATGCCAAGACCGACCTGGACAAGGGTGCCCACGGCATCACCGCCTTCATCGTCGAGCGCGACTGGAAAGGCTTCAGCCGCAGCAACAAGTTCGACAAGCTGGGCATGCGTGGCTCCAACACCTGCGAGCTGTTCTTCGACGGCGTCGAAGTGCCGCAAGAAAACATCCTCGGCCAGCTCAACGGCGGCGTGCGCGTGCTGATGAGCGGCCTGGACTACGAGCGTGTGGTGCTGTCCGGCGGCCCGACCGGCATCATGCAAAGCTGCATGGACCTGGTGGTGCCTTACATCCATGACCGCAAGCAGTTCGGCCAGAGTATCGGCGAGTTCCAGCTGATCCAGGGCAAGATCGCCGACATGTACACCCAGCTCAACGCCAGCCGCGCCTACCTGTATGCCGTGGCCCAGGCCTGCGACCGTGCCGAGACCACCCGCAAGGACGCCGCCGGGGTGATCCTCTACACCGCCGAACGCGCCACCCAGATGGCCCTGGAAGCGATCCAGATACTCGGCGGCAACGGCTACATCAACGAATTCCCGGCCGGCCGCCTGCTGCGCGATGCCAAGCTGTACGAAATCGGCGCCGGCACCAGCGAAATCCGCCGGATGCTGATCGGCCGCGAACTGTTCAACGAAACCCGCTGAGCACAGGGGACGGGCGCACATGGCAACCTTGCACACCCAGATCAACCCGCGTTCGGCGGAATTCGCCGGCAACAGCGCGGCCATGCTCGAACAGCTCCAGGCCCTGCGCGGCCTGCTCGCCCAGGTGGCTCAGGGCGGCGGGCCCAAGGCCCAGGAACGGCATACCTCACGCGGCAAGCTGCTGCCGCGCGAGCGTATCGACCGCCTGCTCGACCCGGGCTCGCCGTTTCTCGAGATCGGCCAGCTGGCCGCCCATGAGGTGTACGGCGAAGACGTGCCTGCTGCAGGCGTGATCGCCGGCATCGGCCGCGTCGAAGGCGTGGAATGCATGATCGTGGCCAACGACGCCACGGTCAAAGGCGGCTCCTATTACCCATTGACGGTGAAGAAGCACCTGCGCGCGCAGACCATCGCCCTGCAGAACCGCCTGCCGTGCATCTACCTGGTGGACTCCGGTGGCGCCAACCTGCCGCGCCAGGACGAAGTGTTCCCCGACCGCGAGCACTTCGGGCGGATCTTCTTCAACCAGGCCAACATGAGCGCCCTCGGCATCCCGCAGATCGCCGTGGTGATGGGTTCGTGCACCGCCGGTGGCGCCTATGTGCCGGCCATGGCCGACGAAGCGATCATGGTGCGTCAGCAGGCGACCATCTTCCTTGCCGGCCCCCCCCTGGTCAAAGCAGCCACGGGTGAAGTAGTGAGCGCCGAAGACCTCGGCGGTGCCGATGTGCATTGCCGTACCAGCGGCGTGGCCGACCACTATGCCGACAACGACGAACATGCCCTGGCGATTGCCCGGCGCAGCGTCGCCAACCTCAACTGGCACAAGCTGGGCAAGCTGCAGCGCCTGGCGCCGGTGGCACCACTGTATGCCGCCGACGAGCTGTACGGCGTGGTGCCGGCCGATGCCAAGCAACCGTTCGATGTGCGCGAAGTGATCGCGCGCCTGGTCGACGGCTCGGTGTTCGATGAGTTCAAGGCGCTGTTCGGCACCACCCTGGTGTGCGGCTTCGCCCACTTGCATGGCTACCCGATAGCGATCCTGGCCAACAACGGCATCCTCTTCGCCGAAGCCGCGCAAAAAGGCGCGCACTTCATCGAACTGGCCTGCCAGCGCGGCATTCCCCTGCTGTTCCTGCAGAACATCACAGGCTTCATGGTCGGCAAGAAGTACGAAGAAGGCGGCATCGCCAAGCACGGCGCCAAGCTGGTCACTGCGGTGGCCTGCGCCCAGGTACCGAAGTTCACCGTGATCATCGGCGGCAGCTTTGGCGCCGGCAACTACGGCATGTGCGGCCGCGCCTACGACCCACGCTTCCTGTGGATGTGGCCCAACGCGCGGATCGGTGTGATGGGGGCCGAACAGGCTGCCGGGGTGCTGGCCCAGGTCAAGCGCGAACAGAGCGAACGCAGTGGCCATGCCTTCAGCGCCGAAGACGAGGCGAAACTCAAGCAGCCCATCCTCGATCAGTACGAGCACCAGGGCCACCCCTATTACTCCAGTGCAAGGCTGTGGGACGACGGCGTCATCGACCCGGCGCAAACCCGGGACGTGCTTGGCCTGGCGTTGTCCGCCGCGTTGAACGCACCGATCGAACAGAGCCGCTTCGGCATTTTCCGGATGTGACCCATGAGCGATTTCAGCACTATCGAAGTGACTCGCGACCCACGCGGCTTCGCCACCCTGTGGCTGAGCCGCGAGGACAAGAACAACGCCTTCAACGCGCAGATGATCCATGAGCTGATCAAGGCCCTCGACCAGCTGGCCGAAGACGCCAGCCTGCGCTTTCTGCTGCTGCGTGGCCGTGGCCGGCACTTCAGTGCCGGTGCGGATCTGGCATGGATGCAGCAATCGGCGCAACTGGATTTCAACAGCAATCTGGACGACGCCCATGAGCTGGGCGAGCTGATGTATGCCCTGCACCGCCTCAAGGCGCCGACCCTGGCCGTGGTGCAAGGCGCGGCCTTTGGCGGCGCGCTGGGCCTGATCAGCTGCTGCGACATGGCCATCGGCGCCGAAGATGCGCAATTGTGCCTGTCGGAAGTGCGCATCGGCCTGGCGCCGGCGGTGATCAGCCCGTTCGTGGTCAAGGCCATCGGCGAGCGCGCCACCCGCCGCTACGCCCTTACCGCCGAGCGTTTCAGCGGCGTGCGGGCCCGCGAATTGGGCCTGCTGGCAGAGGTGTACCCGGCCAGCGAGCTGGACGCGCAAGTGCAGGCCTGGGTCGACAACCTGCTGCTCAACAGCCCGCAAGCATTGCGCGCCAGCAAGGACCTGCTGCGTGAAGTGGACGGCGGCGAACTGAGCCCGGCGCTGCGCCGCTACTGCGAAAACACCATTGCCCGCATCCGCGTCAGCGCCGAAGGCCAGGAGGGCTTGAACGCCTTCCTGGAGAAACGCCGCCCCGCCTGGCAAACCGAGCACAAGAAGGAGCCGCGCCCATGAGCCGCCCCACTATCACCACCCTGCTGGTCGCCAACCGCGGCGAAATTGCCTGCCGGGTCATGCGCACCGCCAAGGCCATGGGCCTGACCACCGTCGCCGTGCACAGCGCGACCGACCGTGAGGCCCGGCACAGCCGCGAAGCGGACATCCGCGTCGACCTGGGCGGCACCAAGGCCGCCGAGAGTTACCTGGTGGTGGAAAAACTGCTCGCCGCGGCGAAGGCCAGCGGCGCCCAGGCGATCCACCCGGGCTATGGTTTCTTGTCCGAGAACGCAGGCTTCGCCCGCGCCATCGAAGAGGCCGGCCTGATCTTCCTCGGCCCACCGGCCAGCGCCATCGATGCGATGGGCAGCAAGTCGGCGGCCAAGGCACTGATGGAAGCCGCCGGCGTGCCGCTGGTGCCGGGCTACCACGGCGAAGCCCAGGACCTGGAAACCTTCCGCGCCGCCGCCGAGCGCATCGGTTACCCGGTGCTGCTCAAGGCCAGCGCCGGTGGTGGCGGCAAGGGCATGAAAGTGGTCGAGGAGGAAAGTCAGCTGGCGGATGCCCTCGCCTCGGCCCAGCGTGAAGCGCAGGCGTCGTTTGGCGACTCGCGCATGCTGGTCGAAAAGTACGTGCTCAAGCCGCGTCATGTGGAAATCCAGGTGTTCGCCGACCAGCACGGCAATTGCCTGTACCTCAACGAGCGTGATTGCTCGATCCAGCGGCGCCACCAGAAAGTGGTCGAGGAAGCCCCCGCTCCTGGCCTCTCGACCGAGCTGCGCCAGGCCATGGGCGAGGCTGCGGTACGGGCTGCCCAGGCCATCGGCTATGTCGGCGCCGGCACTGTAGAGTTCCTGCTCGATGCCCGCGGCGAGTTCTTCTTCATGGAGATGAACACCCGCCTGCAGGTTGAACACCCCGTTACCGAAGCCATCACCGGCTTCGACCTGGTGGCCTGGCAGATTCGCGTGGCGTGCGGCGAGCCGCTGCCTGTCACCCAGGCGCAGGTGCCGCTGATCGGCCATGCCATCGAAGTGCGCCTGTATGCCGAAGATCCGGCCAACGAGTTCCTGCCGGCAACCGGCACGTTGGCCCTGTACCGCGAGTCGGCGCCGGGCGAAGGCCGCCGGGTGGACAGCGGGGTCAGCGAAGGTGACGTGGTGTCGCCGTTCTACGACCCGATGCTGGGCAAGCTGATCGCCTGGGGCGAGAACCGCGAACAGGCGCGGCTGCGCTTGCTGGCGATGCTCGACGAATTCGCCATCGGCGGGCTGAAGACCAACATTGCCTTCCTGCGCCGCATCCTCGCGCACCCGGCGTTCGCTGCAGCGGAACTGGATACCGGCTTCATACCGCGTCATCAGGATGTACTGCTACCGGCGCCGCAAGCCTTGCCAGCCGGTTTCTGGGAGGCCGCCGCCGAGGCCTGGTTGCAAGGCCAGCCGGCGCATGAGCGTGATGATGACCTTCACTCGCCATGGGCGCCACGCAGCGGCCTGCGCCTGGGCCTGCCGGCACGCAGCAGCCTGCACCTGCAAAGCGGAGGCGAATGCCAGGCGGTAGCGCTGGAGCGAAGCGCGGCGTCGACCTGGCGTCTGGACGGTGAGCAGCTTGGGCATGATGAGGGAGGCATCCGTCGCCGTCACCTGGCGGTACGCCGGGGTGACAGGCTGTTCCTGCGCTGGGAAGGCGAGATGCATGCCATCGAAGCCTTCGACCCGATCGCCGAAGCCGAAGCCAGCCACAGTCATCAGGGCGGGCTGGGCGCGCCCATGAACGGCAGCATCGTGCGCGTGCTGGTGGAGCCAGGGCAGGTGGTGGAGGCCGGTACGGCGCTGGTGGTACTGGAAGCGATGAAGATGGAGCACAGCATCCGCGCGCCCCATGGCGGGACGGTGAAGGCGCTGTTCTGCCAGGAAGGGGATATGGTCAGCGAAGGGACGGTGCTGGTCGAACTGGTGGAGTGAGGTAGGGCTCGCCTGACGGGTTTGGCGTTTGTGAGATCGAGCGCCGCCCGCGCGGCGCTCGATCTCACTGCCACCCACACTTTCTTGCCCTACACCTTCCAACCATCACGCAATCACAACAGCAAACGGCCCGTCTAAAAGACCCCGTGCACCCGTACGACCACCCCAAGAAACTCACAGCCTTCCTCGCATACCAACGCCGGATAACTGCTGTTCAGCGCCTTCAGGTAGCGCTGCCCACCCTCTTCGCCCAGCTCGCGCAAGATCGCCGACTTGCCAGGCTGGCGAGCGATCACCAGACGCCCCGGCTCAGCCTCCAGCCCCGGATCCACCAGGATGCGCATGCCCTGGGGCACGCTACGGCCACTCAGCGCACTCATCGCATCGTTTTCCACGGTCAGCCAGAACGCCTTGCCCTGGGCCAGGTACTCGGTCTGTTCGTAAACGGCCGCATCACAGGCCTCGCTACCAGCCAAATCGTCCCAATGCAGTACCGGATAACGGAAGCACACGATGTATTGCATCAGGTCGATCGCGTCGTCGTCGTCATCCATCTCGTAGCGGGCGCTTTCTTCACCTACCTGCCCAAGGACGCGCAACTGCAAGCTGACGTGGTAATGCGGCATGCCCAACTCGACGAACACCCGGTTCATCGAATCGACCTTGGGCTGGCGCCGCTTGTTCACCCAGTGCCCCACGCTGCCCTGGGAAACCCCAACGCGTTCGGCGAGCTGCTCCTGGGAGATATCCAGCTCCTCCATCCGGTCACGGACGAGGGCAATCCATTTATCCATATTCATCGCTGGCACGATACGGACTGCCTTCCGACGCTCAATAAACATTCAGTATTATTTATCGAAATGCGCTCGAATACTTCAAGTATTAGACTCGACCAGAAGCTATTCCCTCTTGGCATGCGCAGGTATCAGGATGAAACCACCGAAAAACGACGTAACAGATCTCGACAGCGAAGCCGCCCGCCGCGCCCTCGACTATTACCTTAACCCCAACCCTCCCCGCCCCACCGAATACAACAAGATCTGGACCCTGCACGAGGGCGTCAGCAACGAACAGGCACAGGAACACGCCATCGCCCTGCTCCGCTGTGCCGCCGCTACCGCTCACGAAACCGCCATTCACCAGCAAGGCACTACCCGGGAACTGATCTTCGCGCTGATGCACATGACGGACATGGCCCGGGCGCTGCTCGAGCACAAGCATGCCGGAAACACGGGAGTTCAGGGCTGAAAAGGAAGGGAGAGACGTGATTGCCGGGTTGCGGCAGAAGGCCGATTGCCGGGACTAAGGAAGCGCTCCGGTAAATTTTTCTACCGGATAACTGAAAATTCATTTGACTGGCAAATGATAACGATTATTATTGCACTCAGCTGATCGCGAGATCTGCTGGATAACCTGGAGCTTAGGTCGCTCTCAGATTATCTCCTCATCAGGCTAATCACGGT